>OLNR01000799.1_pt1 | contig 22904 bp, 15 predicted proteins | sample 1672231 | NCBI WGS metagenome assembly OLNR01 (sample SAMEA3136662, study PRJEB25190) | human gut metagenome
TGTCCAAACGAGCATCCGGCCGGGCCTTAAAAGTAGTTGTTCAGTTATCAGAATCGATGCGGCGCGATACTACTCCGCGTCTTTACGGCTCCAACAGATCTTCGATGCGGCAGCCAAGCGTGCGGGCCAAAGCGAGCACGGTGGAGACGGCAGCTTTGCCAAGGTCTTTGCGGCGCTGCTCGTACATTTGGATGGAGCGCAGGGTAACGCCGGAGCGGCGGGCCAGCCCGGATTGGCTGAGTCCGGCGCGCACGCGGATCGTGTGCAGCCGGGAGTCGCCCTCGGTGCGATTATGGGCGGCCCGCTCGTCGTACACGTCGACGAATCGGCTTTCGTCGGCTTCGTGCAGAGTCGGGTGCAGTCGCACGATATCGTCGAGCGACAGCACATCGAGAATGTCCGAGAACCGCACTCCCCTGGCCCATTGGCAGTATGCGAGTACCCATCCGGCCCAGTATTCGGGTGTTGAGCCGGCGCGCAGTGCGGCTGGCGGCATATCGAGAATGCGCGCCCAACCGGTTTGCCGCATGATTTCGGCCACCAGCTCCTCGCCGGACATGCCACACACGTATTTGGGCGTGCCTCGCCCGAAAAGCGCGGCCGCCTCGGAGGTGGCGAAGAAGTCCATGAATAGGCCGACCGGCAACCCGCAATCGTTCAGCGCATAATCGAAGGCGCCGGCCAAGTTGGCCATGGCGTCCGGCAAGTATGTCTCATCATAGGCGGGGATCATCGTTGGTCACTTTCTCGCGGATGATGTCGCGCATGAACAGGCCGTCGAGATCGGCTTCTGCACTTTTGCGGCGGTAGGCTTCGCGAGCTGTGCGGTCGCGCTCGTTACGCAATCCGTGGTAGGTCGAAGCGCGGGCGATTTCGCAGCCTTGGAACCGCAGTGCCGCGAATGCCTGAGGACTGGCGAGTACGATCTGCTTGCCGAGCTCGCCCAACCGCATCGCCTCAGCGAGTTGGTCGATGGAAATCGCGTTATTGACAAAAGCGCGGGCGAACGAGAAATACGAATCGTCGGCACGATATCCGACGATGACGTCAGCCTGACTGGCATCCGGCAGAAACACTTGTTTCAGATATTCGATGCCTTGCGCGGCGACGGCGGTGGTCGGCTGGAAACGACGGTTTTCGACCAGCATGGCCAGCCAGTTCAGGATGGTGTAGGGCGGCTGGGACAGGTCCAGGAAGAGGAGCCCGTCCGTGGTCAACGTGTACCGATTCGCGAAACCGTCATCCATTCCCGCGCACGCCCATTCCTTGGCCAGCTCGACGCTGCGCGTGCAATAGAATCCGCGGCCATAATCGTTGTTCGGCTTGACCAGCCCGTATTCAGGATGCTTGATGACATGCGAAGAGCCATGCCACAGTTCGATCGATGCGGTCTCCATTGGCCGGCTCCTTCTCTCTCCTTACATATTCTTGATTATATCACTGTGGTGATAGTCATAAGGGAAATACGAGATGAAAAATACCGCTGTATACGTTCGTACACAACGTGAAATGTATACGAACGTATACAACACTGATGTCCGGAGTCATGCTCCGCAGTGGCGCAGCGGACGCGCCACTACAATCGGAATATGGGACTGAAGACGTGGAAGAAGTGGACGGACTGGCCGCTGATGGTGCTGTCCGTGGTGTTTCTGGTGGTGTATTCGTGGGAAATTCTCTCCCGCACGCATATCGCGCTGTGTGAAACCGTCATCAACGTGATCTGGGTGGTGTTCGTCGTCGATTATGTGGTCTCGCTGTGGTTGGCCGACGATCGCTGGCGGTGGTTCAAGCACAACCTGTTCACGCTGCTGACCATCGCGCTGCCGATGCTCCGGCCCTTGCGACTGTTGCGTTTGCTGACCGTGCTGCACGTGCTGAACCGCACCTCCGGCATGGCGGTGCGCGGGCGCATCACCGTATACGCGGTCGGCGCGGTGGGAATGCTCATGTACGTGGGCGCGCTGGCCGTGTATTCCGTGGAGCGCGGGGCGTCCGGATCCACGATCACCGACTTCGGCACGGCGTTGTGGTGGGCGTTCGTGACCGTGACCACCGTGGGATATGGCGACTTCTCGCCGGTCACCTTCCAAGGCAAGATCATTGCGGTGGTGCTGATGTTCACCGGCATCGCGTTGATCGGTATTGTGACGGCCACGCTGGCCTCGTGGATCGTGGATCAGGTCAATCTGGAGACGGATCGGCGCGAGGACGCTCGGGAGAAGGAAGTGGCCAAGGAAGCCGCGCAAGAGGCTATTGCAACATCAGCCAATCCCGAAATCGACCTATTGCGCGAGGAAGTGCGTGAGCTGACCGCTACGGTAGCCGGTCTGCGCACCGAACTTGAGCGACGTTGATTGGCGAAGCGGGACAAACAACGATTCTGCCAAGAAGGTCCGCGTCAGTTGTTGTCACCGCGGATTGCGGCAGAATCATTGTCGCCACGGCTGTTTTCTTCAGTCGGCTCAACCCAACTTTTGATATTTTTTATTTTTTTGATATTTTTGATAATTTTTATTTTAGGTTGATTCAGCGAGGAGGCGGTCCACATGAAGGCAAAGGAAAACCCATTCAAGCCAACGGCAGGAGGGGAACCGCCCCTGCTCATCGGCCGAGGCAAAGTTATCCGCGATTTCGAGAAAGGTCTCGATAACGGAGTCGGTGCCCCAGGGCGCATTATGCTCGTCACCGGCGCTCGTGGAACCGGAAAAACCGTGATGCTCACTGTGTTCGGAGACCGGGCCAAAGCGCGCAGATGGGATGTCATCGAAGAAACGGCCTCTGCCGGACTATGCGAACGCCTTGTTGATGCCTTACGAACCGGGCGAGGGGCCCTTGACCACCTCACTATCCGACCATCGTTGACTTTTGCTGGAGCGGGCATCGGCCTCGGAGAAGCCGAACTATCCCCGAAGCGTATGCCCGAAACGTTGAGAAGTGCCATTGCCGGACGGTTGGATGCGCTTGAGAAGCGCCATGCTGGGTTGCTTATCACCATTGATGAGACTCAAGCGGCTGAGCGATCCGACATGATTGCCATCGCCACTGCCATACAGCATCAAATCAGGGAACGACGCAATATCGCCATCGTGTTCGCCGGTCTCCCACAGATGATTTCTGATTTGTTCAATGACGAAGTCATCACGTTCCTACGTCGCGCGAAAACGAACATACTCACAGATATTCCTCTTGATGAAGTGCGCGATGCTTTCGCCACAACATTCCGCGCCTCCGGCATGTCCATCACCGACGCTCAATTAGGCACTGCAGCCAATGTGACAGCCGGATACCCCTATATGATTCAACTGGTTGGCTACCATATCTGGGATGCCGCAGACATGCGGGACTCGGATACCATCATCGACGCTGATGTTACGGCAGGTATCGAGGAAGCACGTATTGACCTTGATAACGCCGTGTGCATCCCGGAGTTGCAAGGCTTATCCAAAAACGACCGTGAGTATCTCGAAGCCATGGCAGCGTCAGATGGTCCCTCTCCCACCGTGAATGTTGCACAGCGCATGGGCAAAACGCCTAACTATGCCGCCACCTACCGCAAACGCCTCCTTGACGCCTTCGTTATCCGCGAAACAGAACGAGGCGAAGTCGATTTTGCCGTGCCCTTCCTGCGCGAATACTTGCGTCGGAATCAGTAATCGGCACAATGCACAGTATCGATATATTCCGTTCCATATAATGACTTTTCGCATTCAGATACACAATGGACGGCCTGTTGAGTAGCACTCAGCAGGCCGTCCATTCTATTTAGCTATTCAGTTATCGGAGACACACCTCAGGCCTTGACCGGAGCGTCAGCGGGAGCCGATGCCGCCGCGGCCAGTTTGCGGCGCTTGAGGTACTTCATGATGGTCAGGACCATGCCGCGGAAGCCCCACTCGCCACGCAGGACAGTGTTGAGCAGTCCGGAGTGGGAACCGCCCCACTCCATACCGATGTAGTTGAAGGCGCTCATCACGGCACCCGCGCCGCCCTGCTTGACGCTCATCTCGAAGGGCTTCAGGTAGATCTCGCGAATCGACTGCTCGTTGGCCCAGGTGGCGAGCTCGCTCAGTCGGTTGGTCTCCTGGTCGTTCAGCGCGAAGTGCTTCATGAAGGCGTACACGCCCTTGGCCTGAGCGCCAGCGACCTGCTGGGAGGCCATCACGCCGAACAGGTAGCCGTCTTCGGAGAAGTATTCGAAGGTACGACCGGCGAAGTCGCGGCATTCGAATCTGATATCGTTATCGATTCGATCAGCGGCTCACGATACTGCCCTTGCATCGCTGTGCCACTGTTGAATGTGCCCGGCTGGCTCACCTTTGGGTCACCGCCGACACATCCTTGATGCCGATGGTTATAGAGTCGCAAATTCACGACTGGCGCACCTGCCCACGCACCTATCCTGTCATTTCGAGCGCATAATTTGCTACCACATCCGGTCAGGGCAATCGACCTTAATGGCGTAAACGGCACTTCTCAATACGTAAACGGCACTTATTCTTGGCTCCCCTCTCAGAGAGGGGAGCCAAGAAATATCAAGCTCGGCCTCCCAGGAGAGAGCCAGAATAATGCACCAGCAAGGCATTAGGATGGAGGGCATGAGCGATTTGAACGCGTTGAATCTTGAGCCCGGCGAAGTGGTTGGTGGGTATACGCTGATCTCCCGGCTCGGCTCAGGAGCTATGGGGTCGGTGTGGCGGGTGCGCGACGACGGCGGCACCACCTATGCCATGAAGATTCTGCGCGACTCCCTGACCGACGAGTCAGTGGCAGGCTCCGGCTCTGCGTCCACGGCCCTGCACGACCCCGACCTCAAGCCCGATGTCACGCCGCGCGAGCGCCTGCGGCGCGAGGCCATGGCCTTGAAGAAGATCAATCATCCGGGTGTGTGCGGCATCGTGGATATGGAACTCGACGATACGTTGGCGTTCATCGTCACTGAACTCATCGAGGGCAAGAATCTTAAGGATGATGTGGCCGCCAATGGCCGGTATGTGGGCGACGATCTGGAACGCTTGGCCCGCAAGCTCATCGAAGCCACCAAAGCCGTACATGCGGCCGGCATCGTCCATCGCGACATCAAACCCACCAATGTGATGGTGTCGGCCGCCGGACCGGTATTGGTCGATTTCGGTATCGCGATGGGCGAGGGCGAAAGTCACGTGACCCGCACCGGCCTAGTGATGGGTACACCCGGATTCATCGCACCCGAGATTATTGACGGTGCCGAATCCGACGACGCCACCGATTGGTGGTCGGTGGCGTCCGTGCTCGCTTTTGCCGCAACCGGCGCGCCTGTGTTCGGCACCAAGCCGATGATGGCGGTACTTGAGCGCGAGGCCTCGGGCAACGCGAATCTTTCCGGACTACCGGCCGGCACATTGGCTGCCTTCCGTTCTGCACTGGACCCGGATCGCAGGGATCGTTGCACGCCGGATCAATTGCTGAATGCCATCGCCTTGGATGCGTTGAATCCCAACGCTTGGCAGGGCGAGCAGGCGGGACCGTTCGCCGCGGGAGCCGTGGCTGGACAACCGGCTGCGATCGTTGCCGAAGCCGCGGAGGCGATGCCCCCTTTTGGCGCGGCCGGCGGCGTTGACCGCAATAATCCCCGAACCATCTGGCGCGCGGCCGAGGAAGCCGCTGAGGCTCCCACCATGGCCGTGTTCTCCGGCAATAAGGGCGATAACGGCGATGGCGAAACCGCCGTATTCTCGCCGGCTGGCGCCGCTACCGCCACGCTGCCCTTAGCCGATATGCCGCCACGTCCGCCGGCCGGTGCGGAGCAGGCCACGCAACTGTTGCCCGACGCTGCTGCCGATTTCACCGACGACGCCGGCACACAGGTACTCACCGGCGCGACCACACCGATGCCGGACCAAACCACGCCAATGGCCGAGCGCACCACCGTACTCCCCACGCCGCAGCCGTCATCATTCCCCCCGTCCGGCACCGCCCAGAGCAGCTGGGATCCCGCAAGCAACCAGCCCACAGCGGTGGACCCCGCCATTCGCCCGGCATTGCAGCGCATCATCGACCAAACCGCCCAAGCGGCCCCCACCGAAACCATGGTCCAAAATCCTCCCATGCCCAATCCGGTGGACGTGAAGCGAGGGGAATATCTGCAGCGCGGCACCCTGCCATTGATCCTGCTGGCGGCGCCGCTGGCGGCACTGGCGGCAAATGCTCCGCTCGTGGCCATCATCGCGGCCACTGCGTTGTTGTGGCTACTGCTCACCCTGGCCTATAACACCGAACCCCAGCTTGAGCGCGAGGGCAAACGCGGCGGCGAGCGCAAAAACTCCGATTCGTGGATTCGCGTGGCGACTTTTCCCTGGCATCTGGTCAAAGCCCTGCTGCTGGCCATTCCCCGCATACTGCTGCTAGTCATCATCTATATGGCGGGAACCGCCGTGGCCACCGCGGCTCTGGCACTGCCCGTTCACACCATCTCCTGGTATTTCACCGCGGATTGGGGTATTCCGGTGCCGTTGCTCAATGATGTGCCGTTCTCCGCTTCCGGGCTGGCGCTGGGCGGTTTCATGGCCATCGGCTGGCTGGTCACTGTGTTCGCCCCACAGTCGATGATGATTCGGCTGGGGGGCGGCGTACTGCGCGGGCTCAAACACAGTCGCCCGGCGGGCGCGCCATCCACCGAAGTGGGTGGGGCTCCACCTGCTCCAGTGGCGCCGGCGCCCAAGGGCGGCGGGCGCGGCACCGTGCTGTTCACCATATGGGCCATCATCACCGTGGCCTTGTGCGCGATGCCGATTCTGGGCATGCCGATCAACTGGATGCCGTTCGCCTAGAGCGGGGCGGAATCTCACACATCAGCCATCCGCACACATGGCCGTTGTGTATCCGATACGTTCGTTCCGTCACACTTTTACAGGGAATTCACCTCAGATCAGCTCTGGGCGCAGTCCTCCTCAGGCCCGGTCATTATGATGGGGCCCAAACATTGAAGCGATTGCAAGGGGATAGCTATGTCAGATCCGAAGCGTCAGGCCAAGCGTGCCACACGCGCTGAGCGCCGAGCGGCCGAGGAGGCCGCCCAGCAGGCACGGGCCGAGCAGGCAGCCAAGGAGCGTAAGCAGCAGACCATCATCGGCTGCATTGTGGTGGCCATTATTGTGGTGCTGGTGGCCATCGCTGGATTCGCCGTATACAAGGCTATGCGGCCGTCCAACACCAGCAGCAGTAGCCAGCAAAGCAACATGACCGTGGACGAGGCCTATAGCAAGCTCAAGAAAGTCAGTACCCAGCCGGCTAACGCCGACGACAAGGCCGGCTTCGTAATCTCCAACAAAGGGTATGGCCAGAAAGCCGAGGGGGCTCCCACCGTATCCATCTACATGGAACCGCTGTGCCCCGGCTGCGCCTCGGTGAACCGCCAACTCGACCCGACGCTCGTCAAGCTGATGAACGCAGGCCAGCTCAACATCGATTTGCACTTCCTCAATTTCCAGAACAACAAGAGCTCCGACAACTACTCCAACCGCGTGTTCAACGGTGCCATCTACATTGCCGAGCATGATGACGATCCCGACCACCTCATGAGCTACCTCTCCAACATCTACGCTGAGGATTTCCAGCCGGGCGAATTGTCCAATTACGAGCCGGTAAACAACGCCAAGCTGGAGAAGCAGGCCGTCAAGGCCGGCGTGAGCGAGGATGTGGCCGCCGCGGCGTTCAGCGGCAAGAACGAATACCTCGACTGGCTCACCGCCTCCAACAACTACACGATCCTGCGCCCCGAACTGTTCAACAGCTCCGGCGCCTTCTCCTCCCCCACACTCACCATCAACGGCGAATACTGGGATCTGAAGCAGCTCACGCTGGCGGACACGAATATGGTGGACGGCTTCCTCAAGTCCATTGGGCTGGATGCTGACCAGGTAGGCGTGGAAGGCAAAATGCCATCCATCGGTGCCAGCGGAAAGCCGATTTCGGTCGCCTCCTGATGCTGCGTGGCCGAATAAGTTGACGCCGCGACATATGCAATACCGCCTGCGGCTCGGCTTAAATTGACCACTCGGGAAGTACCGGTATACTAGTCATTTGTTCGCAACGATTTACGCGTTAAGAACAATCGCCTCTTTAGCTCAGATGGCCAGAGCGGCCGCCTTGTAAGCGGCAGGTCGTCGGTTCGATCCCGACAAGAGGCTCGTCGCGCAGAAAAAATGGCGTATTATGTGATACGTAGACTTTTCTACGCATATAATTCTTACCTTGGGTAAGTACTCCAGGAGCCTTCCCCCAATTATGGGCTTCCTGGAATGAGGGCGGAGCGTCCCCCAACCAGCTCCGCGCCTTCAAGGGGGCGGGAACATCCCCTTCTCTCCCGCCCCCCTTTTCTTTTCTTTTTTTGAGCTCAGAACAATCTGACGAGCAGGAATGGTGACGGTGGCCGGTGAAACCGCAGTACGGGCCGGAACAACCGTTACGATGGGTGGCGTAATCGTTCACCCAGCAGGAAGAGTATGGCAATGGCACGGCGTTGGACCCCGCAGCGGTTTGTTACACTGCGTCGCATCCGCGTAATCGCCTGTATCGCGGCGACCAGTATCGCGCTGGCTGGATCATTCGCGTTCACCGCGCGTAAATCCGTGGCCCTGAACATCAACGGGCAAACCACCCAAGTCACCACATATGCGATGACGGCCACCCGTCTTCTGGAGGAACAAGGGGTGGATATCAAGACCCACGATATCGTGACCACCTCGTCCGGCGACCAGCTCGCCAATCATGCCGTGGTCACCGTACAGTCCGCCTACCAGACCACCATCAACATCGACGGCACCGCCGTGCCGTTCTGGACCGTGGCCACCAGCGCCGACCAGCTACTGGGATTTTTCGAGGAAAACCAGAACAACGCCGCGAAGATCACCGTCGACATCAAGAACGTGTACAACCAGCTCACCGGCGGCCTGGTGATCAACCAGTCCGGGCCGGTCACCGTCATCGCCGACGGCAAAAGCTCGGTGGCCCCCAATGGCAAGCTGCCGGCCGCCTCCATCCTCGATTCCAAGGGCATCGTGCTCAACAAGGAGGATCGCGTCAGCGTTGAGAAAGACAGCGACGAGACCATTCTGCGCGTACGCCGCGTGACCCACGGCGAGGAGACGCGCACGTCCGTGATTCCGTTCTCCACCCAGACCATCATCGACCCGAATCTGGCTGAAGGGCAGGCCGATGTGCGCCAGCAGGGCGTCAACGGCGAGAAGACGCAGGTGTACGACGTCACCTATGTGGATGGCGTGGCCGAATCGGAGACGCTGAAATCGGAGACCGTCACCTCGATGGCCATCGACCAGATCATCGCCGTAGGCGCCGCCAAGTCTGATACCGATAAAGGTTCCGATAAGAAATCCGACTCCGCCGATAACGGCAAGGCCGATTCCGGTTCCAACAATCAGCACGAGTCGTCCAACAACAATGCCGGCAACACCGGCGGCAACAACTCCGGCAACACCAGCAATTCCGGCAACACCGGCGGCAACAACTCCGGCAACACCGGCAATTCCGGTAACACTGGCAACACCGGTAACACCGGCAACTCCGGCAACACTGGTAACACCGGCGGCGGTACGAACAACAATTCCGGCTCTTCCGGCTCCGATTCAGGAACAACCACCACGCCCTCCGGCCGACTCTGGCACGCCACCGTAGCCCAGGCTCAGGCCTATGCCGCCGGTGCCGCCGCGCAGCGCGGGTGGACAGGCAACGACTGGGATTGCCTGGTCAAACTATGGAACCGCGAGTCCAGATGGCTGTGGTATGCCGAAAACGCGAGCTCCGGCGCCTACGGCATTCCTCAGTCGCTACCAGCAGACAAAATGGCTGCGTTCGGCGCCAATTACCGTGACGATGCCGCCGTACAGATCGATTGGGGTCTGTGGTACATCGCACAAAGATACGGCAGCCCGTCCAAGGCATGGCAAAATTCCGAACAAATCGGTTGGTACTGATCGGTTACGAAGCCCACAAGGAACACACGCTTATGAACGACACCATTCCCGCCACCGGTCACCTGTTAGGCGCCGCCGATATCCGTCGTATCGCGGCCGATGCCGGCATCAGCCCCACCAAGAAATTCGGGCAGAACTTCGTCATCGACCCCGGCACGGTCCGTCGTATCGTACGCGAGGCGGGAGTGACCGCTGCCGATCATGTCATGGAAGTCGGCCCCGGCCTGGGATCGTTGACGCTGGCGATTTTGGAAACCGGCGCCACCATGACCGCAGTCGAAATCGATCCGCCGCTGGCCGAACGACTGCCGGGCACAGTCGCCGAATTCATGCCCGAAGCCACGTCACGACTCACCGTCGTCAATCGGGATGCCTTAACCGTCACCCCGGAGAACGTGCCTGATTTCAGCGATGACGCATCGTTTACGCTGGTCGCCAATCTGCCGTACAACGTGGCCACGCCGATTCTGCTCACGCTGTTGGAGCGTTTCGACAACCTCGGCTCGTTCTTGGTGATGGTGCAAAAAGAGGTGGCCGACAGACTCGCCGCCAAGCCCGGTTCCAAGATCTACGGCACGCCGAGCGTGAAGCTCGCCTGGTATGGCACCGCCGAACGGGTGGGCACCATCGGCCGCAATGTGTTCTGGCCGGCTCCCAATGTGGATTCCGCGCTCGTCAGATTCACCCGGTATCAGGCCGATGACCCGGCCGCCCCGGGAACTGCGAACAGCACAGACGACGGCGCACAACGGGAACTCGTATTTCGTCTGATCGATGCGGCATTCGGTCAGCGTCGCAAGACCCTGCACGCGGCATTGAAGACCATTGCGCCCTCCGAGGCATTCTCCATCGCCGGCATCGATCCGACCCGTCGAGGAGAGACGCTCACCATCGCCGAATTCACCGCTCTGGCCAAGGCCATCGAATCGTGTGGAGATGGAGATGAGGCACAATGAGTCCGGTAATCTCACATCCACGCTCAGCCGCTGCCCGACATCAGTCCGATGAGCTCTCCCCCATCACCATTACGGTGGATTGCCCGGCGAAAACCAATCTCACCTTGGAAGTGGGACCTGCTCACGACGAATGGGGCGGACGCCACGAACTGGACACCATCTACTGCGCAATCGGCGTATACGACACCGTCACCGCAACCGCCAAGCAACCCGGAGCAGGATTCTCTCTGGAGCTCGAAGGCGCTTATTTGGGCGACTTGGCCTCCTCACGCAGCGACATGCGCCGCAACCATGCGGTACTGGCCCTCTTCGCCATGGCCCAGGCGGCCGAGCGCGAGCCGGATGTGGCGTTGACCATCACCAAGCGCATTCCCGTGGGTGCCGGACTAGGCGGCGGTTCAGCCGACGCCGCGGCGACCATGCTGGCGGTCAATCGTCTCTGGGAGCTGAACTGGCCCATAGAGCGCCTGCGCACCATTGCTGCCACGTTGGGCGCGGACATGCCGTTCTGCCTGACCGGTGGCCTTGCATACGGCACCGGTTTCGGCGAACGCATCACGGATATCGCCCCCGGCAGCCGCGATGAGCTGGCGCTGATAGAACAGGGATTCAGCGGCGAAGTATTGGTCGGCGCATACCAGTCGCAACTCAGCACTCCTGAGGTCTACCACACCTTTGACATCGTGGGAGCCGCAGAAGGCGACCGCAATCATCTGCAGGCTGCGGCAATCAGCCTGCATCCCCGCAGCGGGCAGGCCATCGACGCCGCCACGCAGGCGGGTGCCAGCCATGCATTCGTCTCCGGATCCGGCCCCTCAGTGGTCGCTTTCGCCGCCGACGAGGCAGCGGCACAACGCATTATCGAGGTGTGGCGCGATACAGCTGTGGTCGATCGTATTATTCGAGCCAAATCTCCCGAACACCCCAATATCAGCGTCAGACAGTGACGCTAAGGTAGCAACCAGCCACCCGACCCATGAAAGAAGTCCACCGATGACGTATCAGGTTGATGAACGTGAAGCCCGCAAGGCGTACGTGCGCCGCCGCCAGACCATCGTCTTTTCCATCAGCGGCGCGGTATTGGCAGTAGTGCTGGTCATAGCCCTACTGTTCAATTTCCACGTTTTCGGCCTCGGCGAAGTGGAGACTCCGGCCCGCCAGCCGAATTACGGCAACGCGGCACCGTGCGCGGTCAAGGACAGCAGCGGCAAAGCGCAATACGTGTCCAACGCTTCGGTCGGCATCCGCGTGATGAACGGCACCTCTCACGGCCAATTCGCCAAGGCCGTGGGTGAGGCTTTGGCCAATCGTGGATTCAGCGTGCAGAAAATCGATAACTATTCCAGCACCGGCGTTGAACGCACCACCATCTACTTCGGCAAGAACGCCATTAATCAGGCGTATACGCTGATCGGCAATTTCACCGACGCCACCATGATCATGACGGCTCGCGAGGATCAACTCATCGATGTGGTCATCGGCGCCACGTTCAACGATCTGCAGGACACCAAATCCTCCCCACAATCCGGTAAGACCATCACCAATATCGAGGGTTGCAAGGCCGCCGATAGCATGACCAAGCTGCCCGCCGACACCAAACACGACGCATACACGGCGCAGTAAGGCGCATACAGCTTCATCTTCGCGAAAAACCGTACGCTGACACGTATTCAGCGTACGGTTTTTTGGTATCGGACTAGTATCGGACTACTGAATCTCGGCGTACCAGCGCTTGAGTTCTTCGACGGCCACATCGTGGTCCACCGGACCGTTATCCAAGCGGTATTCCAGCATGTGCTTGTAGGCGCGGCCGATCATCGGGCCGGGCTCCAGGCCCAGCAACTCCATAATTTCGTTGCCGTCCAGATCCGGGCGGATCGCGTCGAAGTCCTCTTTCTTCTTGAGTTCACGGACGCGCTCCTCCATCTCATCCATGGCCTGGGAGAAGATCATCGCCTTGCGTTTGTTTTGTGTGGTGGCATCCGCACGCGTGAGCCTGTTCAGCCGCTCATAGAGGTGCCCGGCATCCTTGACATACCGGCGTACGGCCGAATCGGTCCACGGCTCGTCCACATAGCCGTGGAAGCGCAGGTGCATATTCACCAGTTCCGAGACGTCCTCGACCAGATGGTGGTCAAAACGCAGCGCCTTCAAACGCTTGCGGGTCATTTTGGCACCCACCGCGTCATGGTGGTGGAAGCTCACCTTGCCGCCCGACTCGAACCGGCGGGTCTTCGGCTTGCCGATATCGTGCATCACGGCGGCCAAGCGCAGCGTCAGGTCGGGGGCGGGCACCGGGCCGTCCGGGCCGGTTTCCAGGGCGATAGCACGTTCGAGCACAATCATCGTGTGCTCGAAGACGTCCTTGTGGCGGTGGTGTTCGTCGATCTGCAATTGCAGGGCCGGAATTTCCGGGAAGACGATGTCCGCAAGACCGGATTCGACCAACGCCTCAAGGCCGGCGCGCGGACGGTCGGAGAGCAGCAGTTTGGTCAGTTCGTCGCGCACACGCTCGGCGGATACGATGTCGATGCGGTCGCGCATCGAGGTAATCGCCTCGGCCGCGTCCGGCGCGATACGGAAGCCCAGCTGGGCCACGAATCGCACGGCGCGCATCATACGCAACGGATCGTCGTCAAAGGACTGTCGCGGATCCACCGGCGTGCGCAACACGCCCTTGGACAGATCACTGGCACCACCGAACGGGTCCACGAATTGCAGGTCGGGCACGCGCAGAGCCATCGCGTTGACGGTGAAGTCGCGGCGGGACAGGTCGCCCTCAAGCGTGTCGCCATAATTGACCTCGGGCTTACGCGAGTCCGGATCGTACGTGTCAGAGCGATAGGTGGTGACCTCCACCTTGACCTCGGTGCCGTCCGGGCGGCGGCGCATGGCACCCAGCGTGCCGAACTTGCGCCCCATGTCCCAGAAGCCGTCATGCCCCCACCGGCGCAGTATCGGCTCGAACTGCTCAGGCCGTGCGGATGAGCAGAAGTCCAAATCGTGGCTCTTTCTATGGAGCAGCAAATCCCTGACCGGGCCGCCGACCAATGCCAGCTCGTAACCCTGTTCGGCGAACAGTCGACCAAGTTCGATGGCTTCAGGCCATACTTCGAAATCCAATGGGCACCTTCCCGCGTGCGACGTTTTTCTGCCCTACCAGCATACCGTTACCCCACCTGCACACGGGGTTGAGTAAGGTGGAGAATATGATTACGCCCGCCGACCTTGCCCGCATGCTGGGGCAAACACCAGATTCGGCGGATAGCCATACCCAAGACCACCTGCTGTATACGTCCGAAACTCCGCATCATTCCGCCGATTCGGGCGATTCTTCCGATGTCGGCGGCACCGCGAGCCACTCCACCAATCAGGCCGTTCATCAAGACGAAGTAGACGCAGTACCGACTGCGCAACATTCCGGTGTGCCTGGCACACCCGCAACGCCCGCCACACCCGAACCATCCGAATCCGAAATATCGGACGCCGCCAGCGACATGCCCGCACCGAAGCCGATGATGCCCACACCGGCCACCGTCTTCGGCATGCATGCCACCGTCACCATCGCCACTACCAGCGGCACTATCGAGGGGCAGGCTGATGGTATCGCCGGCGAGGCCGGTGCCGAGACGATTGCCGAGGTCGAGCCGATTATCGCCACGGCACAAACGTCCGTAACCATCGTCACGAACGATCCCGCGGCGACCGCTCACGCGGCCGTAGATGCTGCCGTTGCGGTCGCCAAGGCCGCCGCCGCGCACACCACAGCGATACCGACTCCGCGCGACGTGCTGATGCCGCCTGCGGCACGTACCGCACCGGCCGCAACGCCGGTCACCATGCCGGTCTCAGCGCCGTCTGCAGCACCAGTGAGGCCCGCAACGTCAGCGCATCCCACGCCGGCCACGGTCTTCGGCCGGCACCCGTCCGGAGATGTTGCCTCGCCGGAACCGGCAGTGCCGGTAGAACCGGTGACGCCATCCGGCCCGACTCCGGCCATGATGCCGCAACGCCGTACGTCGGACGGTCCGACCACATTCGCTTCACTGGATGCCCAGGAACTGCCGGTCGTACGCGAATATTCGGCAGGCGGTCTGATTTTCGATGACCAGAACCGCGTGGCCATTATCGCCCGTCATTCCCGCTCCGGCCATCTCGAATGGTGCTTGCCGAAGGGGCATATCGAAAAAGGCGAGACCCCGCAGCAGACCGCTGTGCGCGAAGTGCATGAAGAGACCGGCATCCTGGGCGAGGTGATCGATTCCATCGCCACCATCGACTACTGGTTCACCGGTACCACGCAGCGCGTGCACAAACTGGTCCATCACTTCGCGCTCAAACAGACCGGCGGCGAATTGACGGTGGAAGGAGACCCGGATCATGAGGCGGAAGACGCCATCTGGGTGCGTTTTGAAGATTTGGATGGCGTGTTGAGCTATCCCAACGAACGCAAAATCGCGTGGCTCTACGCCAGGAAGAAGAACAGGCAGGCAAACGAGTGAACCTACCCGGAGTCTTACGACATTGCACACGTCTGGCACACGCACTGGCGGCTGGCGTCGCCGTTGTGGCGATGCTGGCCGCTCCATTGACCGTCTACGCGAACGATACGACGGACACGACTGATTCATCCGATACGACGGACGCAACGGGCAATCAGACCGAGAATCAGCCCAAGCAGAGCATTGCCATCACGCAAAGCACCCCCATCGTCACCTCCAAATCGGGCTATCGTGTCACCGCGGTCATCAGCAATACGGACAGCACGGCCACGTCAAGCGGCACACTGCACCTGACCACCAATGCGTTGTTCACCTTTGTCTCGCGCACCGATATTCAGAATTGGGCCGAGAACAACGCCCCCATCCCAACCCCCAACGAGTTGGGTTCCGTTGACGTGCCATCGATTCCCGCCGGCGGCACTGCCACCGTCACCATCGAGGTGAACGCCAATCAGCAGACCCTTGCCTCCATAGGGAGCTGGGGGCCGAAGCCGCTGATGCTGTCGTATATCGTCGGCAATCAGATACTCGCCGATTTGCCGAGTTTTCTGACCCGATCTTCGGATGGGCTCAACACCGCGACAACACCGGCCATGAACCTGACCGTGGCCATGCCCTACACCGCCAGCGGCTGGCAGGTCGATAATAAGGCCATCAGCAATCGCATTGCCGAAACCACCACTTCCTCGACATCAACATCGTCCAAGTCCAACAGCACGGACAAGGCCGACAAGTCCGATAACGCCGACGCCGGCAACGCGGCCAAAGCCACTGATACGCAAGCCATATCCTTATCCGAGCAGGATGCCGATACCGCGCGATCCCTTGGGCAGACATTCGCCAAGCACCGCTCGCTGCAAGTGATCGCGGATCCTCTGTATTGGCGTCAGTCCGCAGTGCAACCGTCCATTGCCGGCATCATGCAGCCCGCCGACTTTGACATCACCGCCTATACCGCGCTGGGTGATACCGCGGCCTACGAAAAGGCCGGCATCACCACTGAACAGTGGAACGCCAAGCAGGCGGCCGCATGGTATGCCGCCGGAAACGACTCCGAAACACCCTCCGCGTACGCATGGCAGGGCAACAACTGTTGGACGTTGGATGCGCTGACCGCGGCACGAGAGCAGGGCTATGACACGGTGATTGCCGATGCCTCTTTCGATGCCGACCAGACTGAAGCCGTACACACAGGCACCTACGTGGTGGATACGTCTGCCGGCGATGTCACCGTGCTGAAGGAGCAATCGACCTTGGGCACGCTGGCCAAGGGCCAAGCCACCAGCACGGACGCGCAGGCCGAGTCCAGCGATGCCGGTCGGTTGGCCCGACTGGTCGCTCAGAGCGCGTTCTACCAGATGGAACAGCCTTATACATCCCGATACCTGCTTATGACGTTCTCCCGCACCACGGAGGCCGGCTGGATCGATCAGGTGATGAGCGCCTTCGAGCAGGCGTCCTGGTTGAATCTGACGGACCTGAAGACCATGGCCGAGGCCGATCCGTACAATGTCAGCGATTCGGTCAATCCCGACAAGGCCGATGATGCCAACACCGCCAATACCCGGTCGGCGTTGAGACAGTTGGCTGACAGCCGGCATGACATCATGCGCATGGCCACCTCCATATTGAAGAACGAGATTGATTCCGACGAGGTCTCGTCGTTGGACCCGCAGGCCCTGGCCCGGCAGGATGCCAATGACACCGTCTCGCACAGCAACGATCCGACGCAATGGATTGGCTCTTTGCTGGTGCTGCATGACGATATGGCGCTGCGATCCATGTCTGGCTCCCCCCAGCCGACAGCCACGCGAAAAGCCATGGTCAGAGCCGCGAAAACACTGGCCAGCGATCTTCTGAACGGCGTACGCATCAACCCATCGGAATCAATATCCGTGTTCAGCGAATCCGCGAAAATGCCAATCACCGTCAGCAATGACCTTCCTTATGCCGTCAGCGTGCAGGTCAACTCGCTGACTGACTCCATGCAGATCGTCACCTCGCGAACCACTGACATCGATATTCCCGCGCATAGCGACGCTCAGGTGACCTTCACCATCCGCGTTTCCACTTCCGGCTCATCGACGGCCCATGTGTCACTGAGCGACCGGGAAGGCAACAGCTTCGGCAACACGCAGGATACCGCGATCACCAGTGTGATGCGCGTCAGTGATGCCAGCGGCTTCATTATCATCGGCTTCGCCGTGCTATTGGGCATTATCGGCCTGTGGCGGCAGTTCCATCGGAAGAAGGACCCCGACGAATGAGTTCAACCGTAGGTCGTAATTCCCTGATCATGGCCACGGGAACCGCTGCTTCCCGTGTGACCGGTCAGCTCCGCACGATTCTTCTCGCTGCGGCCATCGGCACCACTGGATTGGCGGCCAACGCCTATCAGGCCGGTTCCATGATTCCCCAATCCGTGTTCACGCTGGTGTCCGGTGGTATTTTCAACGCCGTGCTGGTGCCCCAGATCGTGCGCACGTTGAAAGAAAAAGACGCCCAAGAACGACTGAATCGCCTGATTACGTTGGCCATCGGCATCCTATTGGCCATGACCGTGGTGATGGCGGCGGCCAGCCCTCTGCTTGCCCGCCTGTACGTGGGTAGCGACGATCACCAGATGATAGCCCTGACCACCTCGTTCACCCTGTGGTGCATGCCTCAGGTGTTCTTCTACGGCCTGTATACGGTGTTGGGTCAGATTCTGGCCGCCAAAGACCATTTCCTCACGTATGCGTGGAGTTCCACCGGCGCGAACATCATCAGTTGCACTGGTTTCGTCGCTTTTATTCTGCTGTTCAGCAAGGCCAATGAACAGCCCCTCGAATTCTGGACCGCCGACAAAATCGCGCTTACCGCAGGCACCTGGACTTTGGGCGTGGCCTTCCAAGCGCTGATACTGTTCCTGCCGCTGGCCCGTATCGGATTCAAATACAAACCCAGCTTCGGGCTTGGCGGCTTTGGACTCAGGTCTATGGGTCCCGTGGCGTTAGGCTCTTTGGGCGTGGTGGTCACCAGTGAGATCTGCGGCATTATCCTTACCCGTATCGCCACATCCGCACCGCAGCGCGCCCACGAACTGACGGGTGCCAGCCTGTTCAGCGTGGCAGGCAACGCGACCTATCAGAATGCGTACACCCTGTTCATCCTGCCCTATTCGCTCATCGCCGTATCGGTATCCACGGCTATGTTCCCCAAGATCTCCCGTTCCATCGCAGCTGCGAATCTGGATGAGGCACGGCACGATCTGGTGAGCGCGCTGAACAACGTAGGGCTGCTGATCATATTCTTCGCCGCCGCCATGGTCGTGTTCCCCGAACCGATCATCCGCGCATTGCTTCCGTCCGTCTCGATGGACGAGACCATGCTGATTTCCTACGCGCTTATCGCCCTATCTGTGGGCATTCCATTGGGGTCGGCGTTCCTGTTGATCCAGCGCACGTTCTACGCCTTTGAGGACGGCCTTCACCCCTTCCTGTCCGCGGTGATGCAGTATGGATTCACCTCAATATTCATGATCATCGGCATGATGGTACTTCCTCCTGAGCATTGGGTACTCGGCATCGCCTGCTCGGTGACCCTCGGTGGATTACTGGCGTTGCCGCTGACGTTGATGATGTTGCGCCGCAAGTTCGAAGGCAATCTTGGCGGTCGGGAGATCACGAGGACATATGCCAAGGCCATTGTGGCGGCACTGGCTTCCGGAGTTGTGGTCTGGCTGATCAAACGACCGGTAGTCGCACTGCTCGGCGCGGATATTCGACCAGTAGGCGGGCACATGAGCTGGTGGTCTGCGCTGGCCATCTGCGTGGTGCTCACCATTGTGCTGGCCGTAGTATATGTGGCTGTGTTGTGGGTGGTACACACCCCGGAACTCATCAGCGCCTATCACTCGATACTGGCCCGTCTACACAAGACTCCGGCCAGTGAGGACGTTGCTGTGACAGCCCAGCCGGAAAAAAGTCAACGCTACGTAAATCAATCCTGAGACGGAGCCCGTCAAGGATAGCCCCGCACGTAGAATATCTAAGACCAATCTCGAACACCAATCACACGGAGCCGAACGCACTATGAAACCGCAACTCGGAGACACGATTCTCAACCGATACACCTTGGTATCATCGTTGCGTGAGGAGCCTGGCATTCAGGCATGGAAAGCCAACGACCGTGTGCTGGCAAAGGATTGCCAGCTGTTCATCATTACCGATCGCAGCGCTTTCGCCGCAATCGATAAGCTCGCTGGTCGCATCGCCGCCACTCGCCCTGATCGTGTGATTCCCATACTGAAATACCGTATGGAATCCGACGTACTTCTCATTGTCATGCCGGTGGATAGCGGCCAATGCCTGACTGACTACATGGTAGATACCGCCAAGCCGCTCAGCTACAGCGCCATCCGGTCGATTATCGGAGAATGCGCCGACGTGCTGCGCGAGGTCATTGCGGATACTCCCAGCGGCATCGTCATCACAACCGACACCGTTCGAGTGACTACCTCCGGTGTGCAAATTGCCGATGCACCATGTGCCACGATGCTGGCCGATACGTCCGCTACCGATCTGCGTACGGACGGTCCTGAACGGTATGCGATTCGCCAGCTTGCGGCATTACTCTATACCCTGCTGACACGCACGCCAAGCCAAGCGACACCCACATTCAATCTGCGTGCCTTGCCGCAAGACACCCCTGGCGAATTCCGCGTGATTTGCAAGCGTGGATTGGCCTTGAGCGAGCCCGACGATCATACGTTGCCAATGGCTGCCCTTGTAGAACTCGACGCCTTGTTGGGTAATTGGAAGCCGCTCTCTGAACTGAGCGATGCTGATATTGCTTTGCCGAGCGTGGAAAGCGATTGCTCGATTACCAAGGCGATACTGAAGCCTGCCAACGAGACTGATATCGTGCCTATTCCCAGCACGTTGATTAACAGCAGCAGTCTTCCGGAATTGTCTATTACCCCTTCCCTGCCGGTTCAGACGGCCGCCGTCCCCGCTCCGCACGCGATGTCACCGGTTCCTCTGCCTGATGGGTCCAGTACTGCTGACGGTAACCAGTCTCAGTCTGATGCCCGCCGTCTGTTTGACTTCAACCTTTCTGACGCCTGGGAGCACGAAAATCTTTCCGGTGAAGGCACCGGTGACTGGTACAGCGAAATGAATCCGGCCCCCATCGGCGGTCCGGGTGATAATACTCGGTTGACAGTGCCTATTGTTACCGGCGGTATTCCCGATGCCACCGTGGGAGAGACAACCAGTCGTATTCCCGTGTTCGACGCCAGCGGCCGTGCTGTGGCTCCTGGTGAGGAATCGCTGCGTGCCTTGGAAGAGGAGCAGGCCCGCATTGCCGAAGTAAGCGCCATTCCTCCGAGCTTCACACCGAAGGATGTGCCGGATGACGAGGTTGACAGCAAGCTGCCCGATGAACATCTGTTCGGCAAACTGTCGACCAAGGTCGTTGCCATCATTGTGGCTCTGATATTGGTAGTGGCAGCGGCTGTTTGGGCAGTGCATGCGTTCCGATCCTCCGGAGACAATCCTGCCGATGCTTCCAGCAACTCCAGTGAAGGTGACTGGCCTGATATCAATGCTGACGCTGTGCCATTTGGTGGCAGCGAGAACGCGACGAACGGTGGCACCACTGACGATTCTTCAAAATCGAGTGATGCCACTCAGAGCGAATCCAAGGACTCGGCATCAGACAAGTCCAAGAAGTCCGAGACTGCTGATTCGTCGTCCAAGAAGACCAAGGCCAAGAAGTCCGGCGATAAGGATTCCAGCGCTGTTCCGCAACCGAGCCATGAGAACAACACGGCGTTTACGATTTCCAGCGCCAACTTCCTGTCGAATCCTGGCGGCCAATCCGGGTACGCATACTACATGCACCTTGACCAGCCGCAGGATGCGTACCGCATGGTTATCACCATCCGCACATCCGGTGGTAAGGGCTATATTCGCGCAAATACCACTGGGGACCCCACTCAAGGCAAGCAGGTGGCCGAATTCACCTTTGCTGAAGGTGGCACTACTGAGGTGAAGTTCACCAAAGCCGTCAAGACGCAGGATCTGCTGCTGTGGGTGCCATCGGATAGCCTGCCGCAGAACCAGCTGTACATCGAAAAGGTGGAGGTCTTCTAATCGGCATCTATGCCGATAACTGACCCAAGAAGGGGCGGTACCGTTCGCATACATTCGACGGTACCGCCCCTTCTTCGCATCTGGCTGAATGACACGGAATATCGTATGGGGGTGTGACAATGTTTCACGTGAAACATAACGTCATCATTATCGGTTCTGGTCCCGCTGGCTACACGGCCGCCATCTATCTTGGCCGCGCAGGTCTCAATCCTGTTATGGTCACTGGTGCGTTGTCGCCAGGTGGACAGTTGGTCAACACCACTGAGGTGGAGAACTTCCCCGGATTCCCGGAAGGTATTCTTGGCCCGGATCTTATGGATCGCATGAAGGAACAGGCCAAGCGCTTCGGTACAACCTATATCGCAGACGATGTCTCTTCCATCGAGGCGTGTGAGAGTGATTCGGTCAAGCCGACCTATCGTGTAACACTCTCCGATGACTCCCAATTGGAGGCATCGTCGCTTATCATCGCCACAGGGTCGTCATTCCGTAAGCTTGGGGTGCCCGGCGAACAGGAGCTGTCCGGACATGGCGTCTCGTACTGCGCCACCTGCGATGGCTTCTTCTTCAGGAACAAGCCTATCGTGGTCGTAGGCGGTGGCGATTCGGCTTTTGAAGAGGCATTATTCCTGACCCGGTTCGGTTCTTCGGTCACCTTGATTCACCGACGCGATAGCTTCCGCGCCTCGCAGATCATGGTGGACCGAGCCAAAGCCAATCCGACCATCACTCTGATGACCAACACAGTGGTGACCTCCATTACCGGCACCTCCTCCCCCACACAGAACACCGGTGCACCTATTGCCATTCCTGGCTTGACGCTCAAACGACCGGCTGTAGCACCGGCCAGTGTCAGCAGCATCGCCGTACGTAATGTGGTGACCGGAGAAGAAAGCACGCTGGACACCAACGCCGTATTCGTGGCTATCGGCCATACGCCAGCCACTGATTTTGCAGCTGGTGTTGTGGACCGTGACAATGATGGGTATGTCGTGGTGCAGGGTGCCAGCACGGTGACCAGTGCGCCAGGCATCTTTGCTGCAGGCGATTGCGTGGATCGTACTTATCGTCAGGCAATCAGCGCAGCGGGCATGGGCTGCCGTGCAGCGCTGGATGCGCAGGCCTATCTTACGGACTGATTGCGGCGACCTGATGATGGCTTGCTGTTCTGACTGCTGCCTGTGACATAGGAGCAGCGCTAGGTCAGTGTTACAGCATGCCGCCCTTGGGATAGTACGCACCGGTCAAAGGCATAGAAAGGCCCCTCAGGCGCGGAGAGGTTGGGGGCTGCGGACGTTTTCTTGGAGACTGAGCGAAAGGTTTCTCGTATGTTCAGTC
>OLNR01000800.1_pt1 | contig 22828 bp, 31 predicted proteins | sample 1672231 | NCBI WGS metagenome assembly OLNR01 (sample SAMEA3136662, study PRJEB25190) | human gut metagenome
GACACCTCTGGGAGACATCCGGACACTGGGATCACTATAAAGAGAATATGTACACAACACAGATCGATGGAGAGGACTTTGCAATTAAGCCAATGAACTGTCCGGGTGGAATGCTTGTATACAAAGCAGAACCGCGTTCATATAAAGATCTTCCGCTTCGTGTCGGAGAACTCGGATTGGTTCACCGTCATGAAAAATCAGGACAGTTACATGGTCTGATGCGTGTACGCTGTTTCACACAGGATGATGCACATATCTTCATGATGCCGGAACAGATCCGTGACGAGATCAAAGGTGTTGTAGCTCTGATCGATGAGGTATATCAGCTGTTCGGATTCAAATATCACGTAGAACTTTCCACACGTCCGGAAGACAGCATGGGAAGTGATGAAGACTGGGAACTTGCAACAGAAGGTCTTCGTGGTGCGCTTAATGACCTTGGTCTTGACTATGTGGTAAATGAAGGAGACGGAGCATTCTACGGACCGAAGATCGACTTCCATCTGACAGACTCTATCGGAAGAACATGGCAGTGCGGAACTATCCAGCTGGATATGCAGCTTCCACAGAGATTCGAACTGGAATACACAGGAGCAGATGGTGAGAAACACCGTCCGATCATGATCCACCGTGTAGCATTTGGATCTATCGAGAGATTTATCGGAATCCTGATCGAGCATTTCGCAGGAGCATTCCCTACATGGCTTGCACCGGTACAGGTTAAGGTACTTCCAATCTCAGATAAACATCTGGAATATGGACAGAAAGTACTGGATACATTGAATGTGGCAGGTATCCGTGCAGAAATCGATACACGTGCAGAGAAGATCGGATATAAGATCCGTGAGGCTCAGATGCAGAAGATTCCTTATATGCTTGTAGTAGGAGCAAAAGAAGAGGAAGAAAATCTGGTATCTGTAAGAAGCAGATTCGCAGGAGACGAAGGACAGAAGAGCCTGGATGAGTTCGTAGCATCTGTTACAGAAGAGATTGCAACAAGAGCAAGACGTGAAGTCGTAAAAGAAGAAAACTAATTTAGTTTTACAAATGTATAAAGAATAAAGAGAACTGGCATAATATATCTTGAAGTTTGAAAGGAGGATATATTATGCCAGATTTAAGATGTACCGTACAGACTTGTACACACAACCAGAATTATTACTGTAATCTTGACAGTATCGTAGTAGGAGGAAATTCCGCAAAAAAAGCAGATGAGACAAGCTGTGACAGTTTTGAAGAGCGAAAAGGTGGAAACTCCTATTCGAATGCATACTCGGACATGGCGGGAAAAGAAGCATCTGCCAAGAGTGACGTGGATTGTAAGGCAACAGACTGTATGTATAACAAAGAATGTCAGTGTCATGCAGGAAAGATCAGTGTAGAAGGCGGGAATGCCTGTCACTGTCAAGAGACGGAATGCGCGACGTTCAAATGTGGATGTGCGTAATCTTTGGAAGAAAAGATGCGCAAGTCATATGTATACGATCAGTGAATAAAAGGTACAGATAAAGAAAAAAGTGTGAAAAACCGGAATAAAGCTTAAGAATAAGTTTTTACTCCGGTTTTTGTCGTATCAAAGTATGTTGACGTAGATTTACAGTGAGGGTATAATAGCTTTATATGCCAAAACTGGCAGGGAAGAAGAGGATTTCATGAACAAAGAAGAGAATACATACTATAAAAATAGTCCCAAGTTTGGCAGAAAAGGACCGTCCAAATTAAGACAGCAATTTAACCGTGGAATGACCTATTTCCTGGTAATTGTTGCCTGTATTCTGGTTTATTTTGCCATGCTGAGGGTAGAAGCGATTTCAAATACACTGTCAAAGATCCTGTCGATTTTAAAGCCTGTATTGTATGGATGCGGGATTGCGTATCTTCTGAATCCAATCGTGAAGAGCGTAGATGCATATCTGGTGCCAGTGCTGGAAAAGCACATGAAGAAGAAAGAAAAAGCGAAGAAGGTTTCCAGAAGTATAGGAGTGATCGTGGCGCTGGTTGTATTGATTACGGTTGTATCGACATTGATCAATATGCTGATACCGGAACTGATCACAAGTATCCGTAATCTGATATTTACACTGCCGGCGCAGATCAATCAGCTGGTAAAAGAGATCAATAATATACAGTTGGATGATTCGACCGCGACAGCAGTATTGAAAAATGCAATGAACGAAGCTTCGGCAAGTCTTCAGAAGTGGATGCGTACGGATCTGTTGGATAAGGTAAATGAAGTGATGACGCATCTGACGGTTGGTCTGTATACATTGATTATGGAAATGTTCCATGCGGTGATCGGAGTGATCGTATCGGTGTACATTTTATTTGGAAAAGAGACGTTCATTAATCAGAGTAAAAAAGCAGCTTATGCGATTTTTCCTGCAGAACGTGCAAACCTGTTGATTCATATCGCAGTAAAGACGAATGAGATATTCGGTGGATTTATTATTGGAAAGATGATAGATTCGATCATTATCGGAATTTTATGCTTTATTGGTACATCGATCTTAAAGATGCCGTATGCAATGCTTGTCAGTGTAATTGTAGGGGTGACCAATGTGATTCCGTTCTTCGGACCGTATATTGGAGCAATCCCGAGTGCTGTCCTGATTGCGCTGGCAGATCCGATGAAAGGGATATATTTCCTGATATTTATACTGTTGTTACAGCAGTTTGACGGAAATATCCTGGGACCAAAGATCCTTGGCAATTCTACGGGACTGTCTGCATTCTGGGTAATCGTATCAATCCTTCTTGGGGGCGGATTGTTCGGAATTCTTGGTATGTTATTTGGAGTGCCGACGTTTGCGGTTGTCTATTATATTATAAAACTCCTTCTGGATAACCAGCTGGAGAAAAAGAAACTGCCGACAGATTCGGACTGCTATAACGGGGACAGTTATGTAGACAATGACGGTACATATTTTCAAAAAAGAGATGACGGGGCAGAAACAGAAGAACAGAAAATAGAAAAAAATAAAGAAGAAAAAGGGGAATAAGATTATGCCGATCAGAGTGCAGAATGATCTCCCGGTCAAGGAGATCTTAGAGAGTGAAAATATATTTGTAATGGATGAACACCGTGCAACACATCAGGATATCCGTCCGATCAAAATTGGACTTTTGAACCTGATGCCGTTAAAAGAAGAGACAGAACTGCAGATATTACGTTCACTGTCTAATACACCACTTCAGGTAGATGTGACATTTGTTGCAGTAGCTTCACATCAGTCAAAGAATACGTCAAAGAGTCATTTGAACAAATTCTATCAGACGTTTGATGAAATCAAAGACCGGAAATTCGACGGATTCATCATCACCGGGGCACCGGTAGAACAGATGCCGTTCGAAGAAGTGGATTACTGGGACGAACTGACACGCATTATGGACTGGACAAAGACAAATGTCGTATCAACATTGCATCTTTGCTGGGGAGCTCAGGCAGGAATGTATTATCATTATGGAATCGATAAAGTCCAGCTGGATAAGAAGGCGTTCGGTCTGTTCTGGCACAAAGTGCTAAACCGTAAGGTTCCATTGGTACGTGGGTTTGATGATGTATTCCTGGCACCACATTCCCGTCACACAGAGACTCCACTGGATAAAGTGCGCGCAGATAAGAGAATCACGATTCTGGCAGAATCGGATGAAGTGGGTCTCTTCCTTGCGATGGCACAGAATGGACGTCAGATATTCGTGATGGGACATCCGGAATATGATCGTGTGACACTGGATGGAGAGTATAAGCGCGATAAGAGCAAGGGACTGCCGATTGAACTTCCGAAGAATTATTATCAGGACGATGATCCGGAGAATGGGCCATTACTTACATGGAGAGCAACAGCTAATAATTTATATACTAATTGGTTAAATTATTACGTATATCAGGCTACGCCGTATGACCTAGAGGGGACGCCGGATTTTACCTGGAAATAGGGCGTTTTCAGGGGATTGTAAGCAAAATCAAAATTGATGCTAATGTATCATAAATTCGTGCTTTTTGATGTATTTTCACATTCAAATGGAGACAATGTGGAGACAAACAGAAATTTTGTGGAGACAAAATTTAATAGCAGTTTTAATAAGATAAGAGAGGAATGACAGTGTGTCATTCCTCTTTAAACATGTGTGGTAAATTAAGTAAGCGGAAGAACATTCGGATTTGTTTTATTGTTGATTCATAATATAATTAATCAGAGCTAGTTTAGCTATTTTCCATGCACGTCCTTCTTTAAATGCCTGGATTTTTCCAGAGCGAACTAATTTGTAGGCTTGTGAAGTTCCAATCTTAAGAGCTTTGGCTACATCATCTACATTCAAAATATCATCAAAATTTTCAAACATTGAGAAATCCCCCTTCATCGTTAATATCAAATGTAAAACCACTGGAATTCATTTTTATTGTAATATAATTGGCAAGATTCATACCTGTCAGCGGTTCAGGTGCAGGTAGAAAAGGTGTTGCTGAGATTACCATATGGCAGTGTATATGGTTACTGTCAAAATGATAAGCATAGCAAGTCGGATAAACAAGTCCGATCGATCCGGCAATGACATCGATACAATTGCGGAATTTTTTACTTATCTTACTACGATTATATGAAAAGATCACGTGCCAAATATGTCGGGACGAGTTTTCAGGATTGGCGGATATGTAAACGGCTTGAAAGTCGTTAATCAGGCTTGTGTAGGTTGGCGGAACAGTAAGTATTCCATAGGCATGAATAGGAAGAGCTTCGGTTTGTTTACTTTTACAGTTTTTTGTTCGATAAATGTAATTGATCATATTTGCTATAGAACTGTCGTTGGTATAGTCATCATTGACGATTTTTATTATTATATTAGACATAGCGTGTAATCTCCCTTCTGATTTCTTGTTTCACATCTTCTGGAATCTCCCAGAATTGAATATAATTCCATATTTGGCAGAGTGTGTGATTTTGAATTATTTTAATTGTTTTAGGATTGAGCAGAGGATCGGATTCAGCACCGGCAGTAGTACAAAGAACTTGTAATAGTTCTGGTACAGAATAACCTTTTTTATACGCTGTAATCTTAACGGCTTGATACTCTGGATTGGTAAATCGTATTTTAACTGTTTTTGAATGCTTCATTCTTTTTGACATTATAGTTACTTCCTTTCATTTGACTTTTATTATTGATATGTATAGATGTTTTTTGTTCTTAAATAAAAGTAAAAGCCGGTAACATATATATAATAGAGTATATATGTATGTATATGTTGGAGCGCATAGATATAGATGCTACGCACACTACGCTAGGAATAAAGAACAAGATATATGTAGATAGTACAGTGATGAATGTAATGAGAAGAATAAGAGGAGTAGAGAGTGGTAATATAAGACTTTTATAGAGCTGACGAAACCTGTTATATAAAGATATGACAAGATTTGTGGCAGGTAACCATAACAGAGATTTACAGGATTATTGACACTAGCCGAGATGACCGTATGGTTATCTCGGGAAAGTGTCTTTTTTGTCCTATAAAAATCTGTGTTGGTTAGCCTGCAGGTAACATATAGATGTTAGTTAATGGTAAGAAATAACAGTTGTTATTACATGAGAATAAAATCGAATCATGAAAGGAGCTTGTATTTATGAAGAAATATGTAAAAAAGCATAGGAAGGTAGAATGGTATTATGCGGTAGTAAGATGGGAGGGATATGGAGTGTTTACTACATGGGATAAAGCAAGAGTGGAATGTGATGGATATAGTGATAATAAAAAGAAAAAATTTACAAATTTTAAAGAAGCTAAAGCATATGCGGAAGATGAATATAGAAAGATGCATGGGATTGAAAATTCATGTTATGTTGAAGAAATCGAGTGGACGGATTATTTTTATCAGAGAATGATGAAAAGAGAAGCTGCGGAACAGATGGGAATACCGATAAGACCGTTTACACTATGGAATCATTGAATCAGCTTATGGTGACAACAGCATAACGTTAATTAAGAATAAAAAATAACAGATAACAATACATACGAATAAAGAATGAATATAAGGAGGATCACAATCATGAGAAAATACTATGGTGTAGCGGGAACAAGAGGATATGGAGTATACAACAATTGGTATCAGGCACGGAATGCCAGAAGGTATACACCGCATTATAAGGTAAAGGGGGAGAAAGATTTTGAGAAAGCGAAAGCATTTGCAAAAGATAAATTTGATGAATTGCAGAATGGACGGAAAGACGGATTTTGTATAGAAGATATCACAAGTGTAAATGTATTTTATGCAAAGCGTGATATGTCATATGAAGAATATAGGGAGAAGATCCTTGTAAAACCATTTACGATAAATCTTAATCATAATTGAAAAAATGAGGATATATTAGAAGAGTTGCCTATTGCGGGCAACTCTTCTGTCTTTTAAAGAAGCTTAAAAAATTCTATTAAAGCTTGTTGCTGTGGTTCTGTAAGATGTCCGGATGCTTCTAATAGATCTTTCTGAAGTGGTGTAAGGGAAAATGAAGTTTCTTCTGTAGAAAAAAATTGGGATAAGGTAATGCCAAAAGCTGTACATATTTTCTCTAATGAAGGAATAGAAGGGACCATGTTCTTACGGTACCATGAGGAAATCGTTGATTGGGTTAAACCGGACTCTTCCGCAAGTTGATATTCTGTCCATCCTTTTTGGGTTCTGTAGTATGTGATACGCTCTAAAACCTTAAACAATATTTCACCGCCAATCTATAAATATATCGTTAATAATATTCGATAAAACGTTGCAAAATAATATTTATTGTCGTATAATTTTAACTATAAAACGTAGCTTTATTTATAAAAGTGCTACAAATCATATGAATTATTATTAAAGAGAGAAGGTTTGAAATGGGTTACAGAGAAAAATATTTTTCAAAAAATGATGCTTACGACAATAATAACGGATGGTATCGGTGTGTGAAATGCGGACGAAGCTTTCGAAAGGGGGATATGGATATTGACCATATAATTCCTCAAAAATATGGTGGAAGTGATAGGGAAACAAATTTGCAGTGTATTTGTAAGCATTGTAACAGATCTAAGCAAGCAAGTATGAAAGATACACCAAAAGACCTATTACGTTCTTCAAAGCGAGTAGCGAAACGAGAATTAAGCGAACGAAAAATGATCTTTGATATAGCACGAAATAAAGATGATTTTTAAAAGGAGGAATATAAAATGGATTTTAAAGGTTTGATGTCAAAAGCAGGAAAAGCATTTGGAGAAGAAGTTGATAAAAAAGCTAAAGAAATGATAAAAGCTACCAAAAAAGATTTGATGCGTAGGACGGATAGTGAAATAAAAAATTTATATGAAACACGCAATAACAATCCTAATTTGAAACGTTGGCAAAAGCAATTAGTTATTGAAGAAGCAGAGCGAAGAAATATTATTTAGTATATAGAAACAAAGAGGAAAAGTATGTTTTGTAAAAAGTGCGGGACAGAGTTAAAAGACGAGTGGAAAGTATGTCCTAACTGCGGAGAACCAGTAGAGAGTATGGATAATAATACAGAGGAACCGAAATCAGCAGAAGAAATAAATACTCAGAAGCCAAAGCATAAGAATAAAGTGATTGGTATTGTAGCAATTGTAATTGTTTTGGGCTTGGTTGGAATAGGTATCGGTATAGGAAGAGGTCAAAGCAAAAGTAATAATAAAAGTACATCTACTACAACAAAAGAAGACAACAAATCAACAAAAAAGAATAATAAGACGAAAGAGGAAAAATCTGATACAGAGATTACAGGAGACATGCATACAGATGTGGAAAATAAATTGCTTTATGTAAATGATGACGGTCAGGTAACAGATAAAAAGGGCAATGTTCTGGATGATTATTCTTACGTTGGAGTAGTGTATGATGTAGAGGGTGATGAAAAACCTTTATGTGATAATGACAGTGATACAATTATTGAAGGAATGTATGTTAATGCTGACGGCTTGATTTGTTATGAAAAACCGGCAGAGTCAGAGATTGATGATAGACCAGAGATAGAGATTCTTAAAGATAAGGCTGATCCGAATCAATGCGAAACAGGAACGGGAGATCTTGGGCTAGGTGTTACCAAATTTTTAGATGATGGAGATTATTTCGATGAGGTTGTATTAGGAGCATGGTATAATGAAGATGGAACTCCAAAAGCAGATGTGTTGCCAGATGGCATAACTAATTATTTACAGAATTGTAATATGTCGGTTTCAATGTCTGATTATAGATTTATAGACGGAGTTACATATACTTTTGATGATATTAAAAGAGACAGAAATCCTCAGGGAAGATCAGATTTGAAAAACATATATTGCATGATCTTAATGAATATTGAAAAAGATAAGGGATCAGATGGAAAATTGATGATTCGGGGATTTGAACCGTGTTGTGGTGAAGAGGTAATAGTTCATGGAGATTTTAAAGGAGTTTTAAATGGAGATGATTTGTTGATATTTACTGCATTTAGAGGTTTGGCAGAAGACGATGCGATCAATTTTGAGGATGGAGCAGCATTTGTAATAAATGATAGATTTGACGTGAATTAGAAAATTGTAAAAGTATAAAATTTCAATTGTATATTATAACTATGAAGAACCATAAACCCAAGGCAGAATCCATAACGGATTCTGTCTTCTTTTTATACAGAAATCCAGAAGGGAGTGAGAATCATGGATAAAATATTATTAGCAGCATTAGGACTAGCAGCAACGATCATCAAAGAAGTATACGATTCAGAAAATTAAGAAGAAATGAAATTCAGGAGGTATTTATTATGGCAGCAAATGTAGAAAGTATGTTTTATGTAAGAGAGACACCGTGGCATGGATTAGGGACAAAGGTACAGGAAGCACCGACATCAAAGGATGCATTGATTCTGGCAGGATTAGACTGGCATGTGGTACAGGAGCCGGTATATACAGGTCAGAATGAACTGGTGCAGGGATATAAGGCAAATGTCAGAGATAGTGATCGCAAGGTATTAGGTGTAGTTACAGACAGATATAAGATCGTTCAGAACGAAGAAGCGTTCTCATATACGGATGTACTGTTAGGAGAAGGTGTACGATACGAAACAGCCGGTTCTTTACAGGGTGGAAAAAGTGTCTGGTTACTGGCGCATTTACCACATGAATACATTATTTCTGGGGAAAGAATCAGTCCGTATCTACTGTTTTCCAACACGCATGATGGTTCAGGTGCAGTAAAGGTAGCTATTACACCAATCCGTGTGGTTTGTTGCAACACACTGAATCTTGCGTTACAGACAGCAAAGAGATCATGGTCTATGAATCATACAGGGAATGTAAAAGATAAGATGGAAGAAGCAAAGAACACATTATTCCTCGCAGACCACTATATGGAAGAATTGGGAAAAGAATTTGAAAATCTTAGAAAGATTACATTATCGGATAAAAAAGTCATGGATTATATTGAAATCCTGTTACCAATAGAAGACGGTGCAACACCACAACAGTTCAGAAATATGAAACGCTTACAGGAAGATATGAAGATGAGATATTTTGATGCACCTGATCTGAAGGATGTAGGAAAGAATGCATACCGTTTCATTAATGCGGTCAGTGATTTCGCTACCCATGCGGATCCGTTACGCAGAACCAAGAATTATAAGGAAAATATGTTTGCAAAGACAGTAGATGGCAATCCGTTGATCGACAGAGCATATCAGCTGATGCTGAGTGCATAGGAGGAAGAAATGGACAGGAACAGGGCAGAGAGGAGATTCTGTTGGAAGATATCAGCAGAATTAAAATCTTTCAAATTCAGAATGATGCAGATGTCAAAACAGGAGATTTACGATCATGCATATGAGATTGATTGTATGATACGCATTTATGAAGAGTTAGTGAATATAAGTGAAAGGCTGGAAACAGAGCAGTTGCAAAACTGTATGGAGATTTCCAGCCTTTTATCGTTGGTCTATGAAAAGTGGATGGACGCTGTTAGCTCACAAGAACATGAACTGGAACAGGCAGTAGAAAATGTCATGTCTGATATGAAGGCGAAGATTGCGTAAAGGAGAAATGTGTATGAAGAAATTAGTATCAACGTTGAATCAGGATAAAAAGGAATGGTTGAAATACCGTAAAGGTGGGATAGGAGGATCAGACGCAGGGGCGATCTGTGGTTTGAATCCGTATCGTACAGCGATACAAGTGTATAATGATAAAAGAACGGATGAAATTGAAGAATTCGATAACGAAGCTATGAGAGAAGGACGGGATCTGGAAGAATACGTTGCGAGAAGATTTATGGAAACAACAGGGAAGAAAGTACGGAGAGCCAATGCCATGTTCTATGATGAAGAAAATCCATTTATGCTTGCTGATGTAGATCGTATGATTGTCGGTGAGAATGCCGGGTTGGAGTGTAAGACGGCAAGTCCATTTTCAGCTGATAAATGGGAAGATGATAAAATCCCTCTTTCCTATCAGATTCAATGCTATCATTATATGTCGGTTATGAATGCGGATAGGTGGTATGTTGCAGTATTAATCTACGGAACAGAATTCAAGGTATATTGTCTGGAACGGGATGAAGAGATGATTCAGAATTTGATTCAGATAGAAAAAGATTTTTGGAATAATCATGTACAGGAAGGAGTGATTCCGGCACCAGATGGTTCAAAGCTTGCAGATAAAGTGCTTGCAGAATATTTCAGTGATCCGGTAGATGAAACTGTAGAACTGAACGGATATCAGAAACAATTGGAAAGAAGAGGGGAACTAAAAGAATTGATTGATAAGATGACGAAAGAAGTGAGTCTTATTGAACAGGAAATTAAAATGATGATGGGGAATGCGGAAAGAGCAAAAGCCGATAATTACAGAATTAGTTGGAAAGCAAGTCAACGTACTGATCTGGATAGTAAGCGAATGAAAGCAGAGGAGCCGGAGATTTATGACAGATTCAAAAGGACATCCATAAGCAGACGTTTTGTTGTGAGGGCGGCGTAAATACTATGCAATAAACAAGGGGGATTTGTATCGAAAAATCGGATTGAAATGGTTATATTAAGGAGAAGGAAAGGAAGTGTCAGTAATGAAAAATAAGGAAACAATTTCAGATTCGAAAGATTGTGAAAAAATAAAAGTGACATTGGCATTAATGACCGAGTTAGAAAAGGGAGAAGATTCTGCGAGAGAAGAGGGCTGGATATCCGCAGATGAAGTAGGAAAAACACTGGGAATAAAATAAAAATTATATTGTAGCGGAAGAGATGAGTCGATAGTGGCTCATCTCTTTTGCATTATATGGATAAAGGAGAAGCAAAATGACAGTAGGAAAAACAGACGAGATCAAACAGGAGTTAGCGAGAAAAGTAGAAAATACCAAGGAAGGAACCAAACTTAAAAAATCTATGAGCATTGCCGACATGATAAAAGTAATGGAACCACAGATCAAGAAAGCACTGCCGGAAGTGATCACACCGGAACGATTTACGAGGATGGCATTATCTGCATTGAACACAACACCGAAGCTGAATGAATGCACTCCAATGTCATTCTTAGCAGCGTTGATGAATGCAGCGCAATTAGGCTTAGAGCCGAATACACCATTGGGACAGGCATTTTTAATTCCATACAATAATAAAGGAAAAATGGAGTGTCAGTTCCAGTTGGGATACAAAGGATTAATTGATCTTAGCTATCGGAATCCGAATATGCAGATTATAACGGCTCATACCGTCTATGAGAATGATGAATTTGAATATGAATTGGGACTAAACCCGTGTCTGAATCACAGACCGACATTGGGAGATCGGGGAGAGATAAGACTTTTCTATGGATTGTTTAAACTGACAAATGGAGGATTTGGATTTGAAGTTATGAGTAAAATAGCTATGGACGATTTCGCAAAAGAATATTCTAAAGCTTTTGATTCTTCATTTAGTCCGTGGAGAACCAATTACGAATCAATGGCTTTGAAGACGATTATTAAGAAAGCATTAAAATATGCGCCACTGAAATCTGAATTCAGAAATGCATTATCTACAGATGAAACCATTAAGAATGAAATAGGAGCAGACATGAGTGAAATCAATAGCGAGAACATTTTCGATACCGTATATCAGGAGGAATGTGCGTAAATGAGAAGACGGAAGAAATATAAGCTGGAATTTTTGACCGGAATTTTCGAAGAGTGGAGATTTTATACAATTTCAGAGAAGATGCTCATACGCAGTAAAGAGTATGAAAAAGCAATGAAAGCGACATATGAGCTTGTAAATAAGGTTAAGAGTAAGGTATCAGAGGATGCGTTTAGAGATATTGAAGAAATCGTTAATTCAGTGTGTGCAGAGAATAATATATGCTCAAGGCTTGCATATGGTGTGGGTATTCATGATGGGATGGAATTGTATAAAGAGTTACAGATAATAGATGAAGTAGGAGGCAAAATAAAATGATAGAAAATAACATGAGCTATGAAGGATTCAAAGAATACTTCTGGGAGCAGTTAAAGAATACACTGAGCGAAGGTATTGAGCTTCAGGAACAGAATTGCCTGAAGAATAATGACTTACAGGTGGAGATGCTTACGTGTAAAGAAGAAGGAAAGAATCTGACACCAAGGATTCGGACAAGAGAGTTCTATGATCTTTATCGTCAACAGGGGATGAAGACAGCCGTAGAAGTAGCAATAGAGATACTGGGAGATCGAAGAAAAGTGGATGTTCATAAAGTTATAGAACCATGGGAAGTTATGAAATCCGGGGTAAATGTAGAAGTAATTAATTATGAATGGAATCAGGAACGATTAAAGAAAGAGAAAATGGTATATGAAAAGATACTGGATTTGGCGATTGTTTTTACGGTGAATCTGCGAGAGGATAAAGATTTTAAGATGACAATTACATCTGGACTTCTGGAGCAATGGAAGATCACCAAGGATGAGTTGATAAGTGTGGCTTATGAAAATTTTGCAAAGGCAGATTATGCAATTATTTCCTACGAAGATGTAATGGAGCAGTTGTTGGGATTACGAATAGAAAGTGAATTGTGTGTGTTGTTGAACCGTTCAAAACTTCGTGGAGCAAGTGGAATGTTAAGAATAGATTTGTTACAGGATCTGGCAGATAAAAAAGAATCCGATCTGCTGATATTGCCATCATCTGTGAATGAGGTGTTATTGCTTGCCGAAGAAGATAATATACTGGATATGGATTCTGTAAAGAAAATGGTTGAAGATATTAATCGGGATTATGTGGATGAGGAAGAAAGACTATCCGATAATATTTATACTTATAAAAGAAAAACAGGGAAAATTAGTATCTGGAATAGCGAGGAAATGAAGTGTGAGTAAGATATACGGCTATGCAAGGGTAAGCAGTAAGGAGCAACATCTGGATCGCCAGATATTAAGATTACAGGAATATGTTGAAAAAGATCAGATTATTGTGGATAAGCAATCCGGGGCAACATTGGAAAGACCGGGATATCAGGCTTTGAAGGGGCAATTGGGATTGCGCGCGGGTGACGTGTTGTATATATGCTCGCTTGACAGATTAAGTAGAAATAAGAATGATTTAAAAAATGAAATCCGATGGTTTCAAGAACACGATATACGTCTGATGATCTTGGATTTGCCAACGTCAATGATACAGGTACCGAAGGGGCAGGAATGGATAATTCAGATGGTGGAAAATATATTAATTGAAGTTCTGGCAAGCATAGCAGAGAATGAACGGAATACGACACGCCAGAGACAGAGAGAGGGAATAGAAGCCGCCCAGATAAAAGGTAAGCATCTGGGAAGACCGAAATTGAAAGTACCGGATAATTTTCCAATGGTGTATCAGCAGTGGAAAGAAAATAAGTTTACGGCGAAAGAAGCAATGCGAAGATTGGAGATGTCGCCAAGTAGTTTTTACCGGGTTGTGAAGAAGTACGAACGGGAAGGAGAAGTGTATCAAAAGGTCTGATGGGTAATGGCTGATATGCCAAAAGTGAAATGACACCTTTCGACACATGAAAGAGAATTATTTAGGAGTGTGTCGGAAGGTGTACCTTTTGAGCGACAAAGTAATTGCGCAAGAATTTGTAAGGGAGTATGATGTGCTATATAAAGAGATATGTGAAATAAGAGGAAAGGCATTCGAATGAGAATTAATAATAGGGAAGAATTGGAAAAAGAAGGTTTGTTTATCATTACAGATATAGAAGACGGTTTATTGGATAAACGAATAAAAGATTTTATAAAAGAAAAGGCAAAAATATTCAATGATGAAAGAGTTGAAGAAGCTATAAAGAAGAACATATTGAATGATGTAAAAGATATAAGTCGGAATGAGAATAATAATTCACAAGGAGTATGGCATCAGATATTTCATAAATTAATACCAGACAATGAAAGCTTACAACAACATTTACAACAGCGTATTACTGGAAATACATGTAGATTGACTGAATTATTAGATTTATATTTGGGTGAGGTGGAGTTCCTCTATTTTGAAATAGCACAGATGATTATTTATAACTTAAAACGTTTAGAAAGAATGGAAGAATATAAAGTAGATTTGGAAATAACAGATGATGTGGAGGCATTGGAAGAGTTAATAGAATACATTGATATAGGAAAAGGTGACTATAGAAAAATAGATGAAATGCATACAAATGATAAAGAAGCGGATGCTAAAGCAAAAAATATAATGGATAATTTGATACCAGATATGAAACGATTGAGGGATAAATATCTGGGAAAGAAACAAAAAGTATATTTTTTACCTATCCAAGAGGACAACATCATAAGATTAGAATCATATTTTAGAGAAGTTAATTTTTTTGTGTTGGCAAATGAACGGTTTATGAATTTTATTACCCATGCAGATGATGGGATTAAAATTGATGACTTGAAAAAGATAGTTCAAAATTTGAATGACACAGGAAACGATTTTCAATATATATGGGAGAAAATTACAAATCTCAATGTTGATATACTATTGGCTGAATTGTTTGGAAATTTATCTGCACAAGAAACAGATAAAGAATTCAGAAGAATCATAGAAGAAAATAAAGTGATTCGAAATATGATTACCAATATACGGGATATGCCTAATTTGTTCATTAGATTATTATTTGTAAAAAGTATAATAAGATGTGCAGTAGAAAATCCGCAATGTTTGTGCAAAGCAAATATTCAGTGTTTAAATAATTATCTGCGTATAAGAAATATTCAGTATACAGAGCTTATGCAGAATATAATGAAATATGCGGTTGTATATAGAAAAGAAGCAGAATCTGACGGAAAAAGAATCCGACAGAAATGGATTGCTGAATTAGAAAAGGAATTTCCGATGCAGAGATTCTTTTGGTGGCGCATTTCTCAGAATATACAGGTGGTATATGGGATAGAAGAAGAGAAAAGGGAAATATATGTAGCATGTAATAATAATAGGATAAACGCTGCTGATATAAATAGAGAAATAATTCAGCCAACAGGAGATAATAAATGGTTGGAGTTTGAGCGCGTAAATAAAGTGTGTTTTGAAAAAGACTTGGATTATTTAAAAAAGACATTTATACTGCAAGCCATAAAAGAACAAATGGAAAATGAACAAGAAAAATTTATAGAAAATATACTACCTAGGATAATGAATGACTGGGAAATATCTGTTATTGATAGAATGGATGAAGATGATCCAAATATAATTTGTACAGAGATATATGAGGCAGAAGAAAAAGAAAGTTTACAAGAAGAGGAGAAGCGTACATATTTAAAGCAGATGGTTGAGAGCTGGCTAGTATCGGAACAGCATTCAGTTATGATAGAAAAGTTTCCAGTGGAGAAGGATAAAAGACGTTTTCAATGTTTGGAATTATTGATGAAAAGTTGGGAGTGATGCCCAACTTTTTTTATTGCGTAGAAATACAAAAGTAAAAAATAAAATATTAATATTTAATTATATCATTGGTATAGCTATATGTCAAAAATAAAAATTATCGTTAAGGAAATAACGAAAATGTATAAAAGTGGGATAAAAAAGTAAGATAGATGCAACGGATCCGAAAATGATAGAAAGGGGAATTGAAAATGAAAGATTACTGTAATGATAGTTAAGGGGTGCCCGGATATTTGATTTTTTTCAAAAAATAAATTGATAAAAATGCCAAATATCAAAGAAAAGAGTACCTTGAAAATTAAAAAACGAGAAAAAACCGGGCAACAGTAAGAAAGGAAGATGTGTATGGAAAACATGCATTACAATTACGGGTACAATCAACCAGTATCTCCAGGTGATCCAGAACTTGAGAAAATTTCCAAAAAAAATTGGTTGGATGTACAAAAACAGGCAGCAATTGAAAACATCAAAAGTCAGGGACAGGCAGAACGGGAATGGCAGAAAATGTGTTCTCGAGAAGTTAGAAAAGAAAATGAGTTAGCTCAGTATCAGGAGGTAATTGTTGATGTAAGTGGAGAAATATATTGTATAACGAAAAATCTGAATATTCGTTCTGAAAAAAGAAGAATATTTAATTTTAAGGTCAAGAAAATGATACGAGTGGTATCAGTTGAGGGAGATTCTGGAATTTGGATTTTTCGATTTACTATCGATGGAAAGGAAAAGTGCTGTGTCATGGAGGAAAAACATATTTTCGATATTAAATATGTAACACGAAAGCTTGGTACTTGTGGAGGGGTGATATATGCAAGTAGTCCTAGAAAAAAGCAGGACTATGCGGAGAAGCTTATGAGCCATCTGATGGAGTCAAGCAAGGAGACTTTTACAGTGATGAAGCATTTAGGGTGGACAAAACAAAGGAATGGCGAATTCGTTTTTATCGAGGAGGAAGAATTGTTATGGCAAAGTTTTTTGAAGAAAGCGAAATAAAGAGTATTCCAGTTCAGGTGTTTATGTTATCTTTCATCAGAGAAATTATGAAAGATATGGGACGTCAGTTAGAAGAAGGAATAATCCTGATAGCAGATGATTTTATGATGGCAAAACACTTCATGAAAACTTATGTTGCTAAAGCGGGTAACGGAAAGATAATTGAACGTAAGATGCAAATAATGGAAAATTTTGAAGTGGGTTTGAAATTGATTACTCAAGGAATGAAAGAAGAACAGGCTGAAGAATTTCTTGGGAAAGAAGGCTTTTTGCCGGTACTGGTAACCGGTGGAGTGCTTCCGAGTTATTTGCGAATACAACATAATTTTCTACGAATACGTGAAATGGATGTAAAAGTGTTGGATGATGCGGAATTTCAATTAAAGCTGAAAACTTTAAAAGAATATATTATTGAGAATACAAAAGATTTTCAACAGAATTTCAAAAATAGAAGTGTTGAGGGGACTTCCATGAATCAAGTATTAGAGGTTGTGGAAATGGTATTGTTGGAATACTTAAAAAAGGTGCATAAATTGAATGATAATGAGTCTGTTAATATATGTGATGAACTTGAAAAATTTATGCAAAGAGTTCTGCAAACTTCGGAGGATATTGTTCATGCTTCTAAAGAAGTACGCGAAGAACTCCAAAGTCAGATAGGCAAGTATGTGTTGGAAAATCAGGACTTGCGGATGTTTGACTTAAATGAGGAAATGTCATGTCAGCTATGTCGGGAGTCTACAATATGGTATGATGACGAATATTACTATATGACGGACAGAATGCTTCGAAAGGTCTGCGAAGGAGTTTTAGAAATGGTTTCTGTTAACGAATTGAAATCTATATTAAAAGCAGAAGCAATTTTGATTTGTGATGCCAGTGGTGATTACTCGGTCAAAATAACTGTGAAAAGTGTTGGTAATAGACAAAAAATCAGAGCTTTGAAGCTCCAAAAATTATATTTATTGGTGGATGGACTGTACTTGGAAGATATTTATTATGGAAAGGAAGCCGAAAAGAATGATTAAAAATTATATAGGAATTGTAGGAGATAAGAAAATCGAAATATCACGAATGTCAATGAATACACATGTGTTAATTACAGGAATGTCAGGAAGTGGAAAGTCTGTAAGGATGACAGATATAGAGATGGAATCTGTCAGAGAAGGGAAAACCGTCATTGTCCTTGACAAGGATGGAACACATTATAATATTCCAGAAAATTACAAGAATGTAATTTCGGTTCTTGCAGATGGTTTGGATCTTAGACTACTGGATAGTATTCGGAACGCTGAGAACATGGAAGAAAAGATGGTACAGGTCATGTATGTAGCCGACATTTTGGCATCAGGTCAAAACCTTGGTGATCGGCAAATATGCTGTCTGCGTACAGCTGTGGAATATGCAGCTGAGCATAAGGATAAGGATGCAACAGAAATGTATACAATTAGCCGATGTTTGGAAGAGCAAAAAGGAAACTCTGCAGAAGGTGTCCGTAGTCGTTTATGGGGGATTCTTAATGGCAATCTGCTGAGACCAAGCACTAAGCAGATTGAACCTGGAAAAATAAATATTATTTCTTTGGCAGGTATAAATCCTAAAACGCAGATACAGCTGACAGAGGTTATATTATCCGTAGTATGGCGTCAACTCCGATATCGTCAGTTTTCAGAGATTGATGTTGTCTGTATTGATGAAATACAGAGCTTAACATTGAAAAAAAATTCTGCACTGTTTGAGTTACTTACAGAGTCACGAAAGTATGGAATAAGTTTGGTGCTGGCAACGCAGTCGTTAAGTGTTTTCAATAAGAAAGAAATTGCGGCGTTGGGACAAACGGCTGTTAAGTTGTACTTTCATCCGAGCGAACAAGATATTCGAAGCATAGCACAACAAATCGATTCTGTCGCATATGAGAGAGTTGCTATGGTGCTGAAGAATCTGCGGAAAGGACAGGCATTAACTGTGGGAGATATTGAAAAAGCTGGACATAAGATTGTTGGACCAATTGTAACGATGTCACAGCTTTGGGAAGAAAAGAGTGATTGTTTAGAAGCGATTGATTGGGGAAAAGTAGGTGAGAATAGATATGGAAATTAATGTACCAGTATACAATAAAATTAATTTATCAATAAAAGAAGCGGCGGCATATTCGAATGTCGGTGAGAATACAATACGCAGGTTGTTAGCAGAAAGGGGATGTCCCTTCCTTCTGAAAATCGGTAACCGGCAACTTGTAAAGCGAAAAGAATTTGAAAATTTTCTTGAAGCAAGACATTTTTTGTAATAACTAAAGGCAGGCAGGCTTTTATAGAAAGATATATAGACTGATATAAAAGCTTGCCAAAGTTAAGGAGGCAATAAACATGGGAAAAGATTTAAACGGAAAAGAACTCGGACATGGGATTATTCAGAAGAAGAACGGAAGGTACGAAGCACGATACGTAGATAGATTTGGCAAGCGTAGATCGATATCAGGAAATGACCTGAGAAAAGTAAAAAGAGATTACAATGAAGCACTATACGAGAATGAAAAGGAAATCAATATCAGAGAGAAAATTACACTGGATCAGTGGTATAAAAAGTGGATGATGCTATATAAGATTGGTTCAATAAAAGAAAGCAGCAAATTGAAATATCAGAATTTATATAGGAAACATATTTCGCCAATGTTGGGGAAATATTACTTAATGGACATACAGCAATATCAGATAAAAGAACTGATTAAAATGCTTAAAGACAGTGGATTGGGGTATGAAACGCAGAATAAGACGAAGATTTTATTGGTTGATATGTTCGATAAGGCTATGATAAATGAGTTCGTAAGAAAGAATCCGGCAAAGGGGATAAGCGTGAAACGCGATGAAGAAAAAGACCCTAGAGTATTATCAGTGGAAGAACAGTATGATTTCTTTGAATGTTGTAAAGGTACTTTTTATGATAACTTTTTCAATGTTGCTGTGACAACAGGAATGAGAATCGGTGAAATTGCAGCGTTAACATGGAATGACATAGATCTTGAAAAGAAGAAAATCCATGTTACTAAAACGCTAGTCTATATGAAATATGAAGGAGATCTTGGAAAAACATTTCATATGGAACCACCGAAAACCAAAACAAGTTTCAGAGAGATTCCAATTAATAAGCAGTGTGAACTGGCTTTGAAGAAACAGTATGCACAAAAGAAAGTAGTAGAATCCAAGATGCCGAAAAGCAAGAGAGTAAAAGAGGAGTTCGAAGAGTTACTGTTTACAACAAAATTCAATACGCCGTTAAATTCTCAGATCATAATAGATGCGATCCATAAAATTGTAAAGACAATAAATGAGACGAGGTATTACATAGAAGAGATAGAAGATTTTTCCTGCCATTGTTTTAGGCACACATTTGCAACCCGGTGTTTTGAAGCAGGAATCCAGCCCAAAACTGTTCAGAAATATCTCGGACATGCAACGTTACAGATGACGATGGATTTGTATACTTCCGTAATGCCAAAGCACCTTTCGGATGAGATGGGAAAACTTGACAATGAGTTGGATAAGATATCAAGGTCAGGGGAAGATCTTATTGATTCAAGATATAAGAAAGAAACCCAAAAAGACATTCTTGATTTTCCGGGCAATACGGTAGCTGTTTGAGAAGAAGAGATTTACAGTCTGACATAATTATGATAAAATTATGTCATAATAAATGGAGGTGGTATTATGATTATAAAAGCATCTACAGCATTAAGAAATGATTATGCAGGAATATCTAATCTGGCAAGAGAGACAAAAGAACCCATCTATATTACAAAAAACGGAGATGGCGATTTGGTTGTTATGAATATAGAAGCCTTTGAGAAAAGAGAACAGACACTGAAATTACGGGAACGTGTTCTAAAAGCAGAGCAAGAGCGTATAGAGGGCAAAGCAACTATTAGCGTTTCGGAAGCAAGAAGACGATTGAGAGAAAGAGTAAATGAAATATAATGTAGAGATTCTTCCATCAGCGTGGGAAGATTTAAAAACGATTGAGGATTGGTATCTGATTAATTTTGATGTAAAGACGGCAATCAAAGTGAGTGATCATATCTTAGATGGAATAGAAAGATTGAGTGATTTTCCTGATTCTGGTTCAAGAACACCTGATGAGTGGTTAAATGAACAGGGATATAGAATGGTCATAAGTGGTAAGCATGTATCGGTTTACAGATTGATTAAAGATACTGTATATGTGTATCATATTGCTGATACACAAACTGAATACACAAAGTTGTTTAAGTAGAAAGAATCTTTCGGTTATTATTATACCGAAGGGTTCTTTCTTTTTGCGTGTATAATTTCTGTCTGTGGAGATTAAATGGTGGCAAAATAAAAATGCGTGGAGATAAAACAATCGAAAAGTCTGAGAAATACAGGTGTTTTTAAGATGTATTAATAGCAGAGTTGAAATAATTATTACGTGTATCAGGCTACGCCATATGACCTTGAAGGAACACCGGATTTTACTTGGAAATAGGGCATTTTCAGGGAATTATGAGTCAGGTTGAAGAAATGAAATGACAGCAGCAAAAGAAGACGGTATTAAATAAGGATTAGCCAGAAAGCAGAAAATACCAAGGCGGGAACCAAGATTAACTTGAAGTTCATTACACAGAGTGTTATAATATCAAAAAAATATTGCAGGCAAAAGACTCCGAGGATGGAATATCCCCGGAGTCTTTTTGCATATAAAGGAATAAGGAGGAAAAGAGGGTATGGAGTTATTGAATGCAATCGTCACAACCGTAAATGGAGTCGTCTGGGGATGGCCAATGATCATTCTGCTGCTTGGTACACATATTTATATGACAGCCAAGACAGGATTTATCCAGCGTTTTACCATTACAAAAGGAATCAGACTGTCTGTGGAAAAAGATACGAAGAAATATATTCATAATCTGGATGCAAAAGATGACACACCGGTACCGGTAGTGAAATGATAAACAAGTAAAAAACTTCTTGACAAAACAACTTTGATACAGTAAAGTATAACCATAACAAAGCAAAACCGTTGAGAAAGAGGAGTAGCTTATACAATGACATCCAAGAGAGCAGCAGGTGGTGTGATTGCTGTATGAAGTTGATAAGTGAATGGACTTTCGAGGGCAGTCTGAAATCAAGAATTTATGAATATATGTAATTCAAGAGAGTATGGCTTGTCGGGAACCGAACCCGTTATCAATCAGGAGTGTATGTTAGTACATGAGAAAGTGGACGATTCGTCAATTTGAGTGGTACCGCGATAATAATAGATTTTATTACCGCCTCAAACCTTTTGGTTTGGGGCGGTTTTCTTTTTATCAAAAAAAGGTACGACAGACGTTATCGATGAAAGATTTTCTCTCCTAGCAGTTACAGAGGGCTGGCAATTGCAATCTGTAGACAACAACAATATTTCATACAGGAAAAGGAGAAAAAAGATTATGAAAAAGAAATTGATTTCCGTAATACTCGCTTCTGCTCTGACTGTTGGACTGTTATCAGCCTGCGGTTCTGATTCTTCCAAAGATAATGATGCAAATTCCAAAATCGACACAACAGAAACCGGCTCCAACACAACCAAATCAGATACCAGTTCTGCTCCTGTCTCTGTGACATTGAACGAGGTAGCCCATTCTATCTTCTATGCCCCTATGTATGTTGCCATTGAAAATGGATATTTTGAAGATGAGGGAATTGAACTCACTCTCGTAACTGGTTTTGGAGCCGACAAGACAATGACTGCTGTCATCTCCGGTGAAGCTGATATTGGATTCATGGGATCAGAAGCATCCATCTACACATATAACGAAGGTGCTAACGATTCTGTCGTCAACTTTGCCCAACTGACTCAGCGCGCCGGTAATTTTCTTGTTGCCAGAGAAGAGATGAAAGATTTTAAGTGGACTGATTTAAAGGGGAAAGATGTTCTTGGTGGTAGAAAAGGTGGCGTACATATATCAATGTAAATTACG
>OLNR01000810.1_pt1 | contig 22418 bp, 17 predicted proteins | sample 1672231 | NCBI WGS metagenome assembly OLNR01 (sample SAMEA3136662, study PRJEB25190) | human gut metagenome
AAATTCTACGATGATACGCTCACCTGCTACTCCTTCTCCAAGAGTCTGAGCGTGCCGGGCGAGCGTATCGGCTATGTGGCCGCCAACCCGCGGTGCGAGGACGCCGCGTACATCGTGCCGATGTGCGGCCAGATCTCCCGCGGGACCGGCCACAACTGCCCGTCGTCCCTCATCCAGATGGCCGTCGAGCGCTGCCTTGACGTGACCAGCGACCTGTCCGTCTACGAGACGAACATGAACCTGATCTACGACGAGCTGATCGCGCTGGGCTTCACCGTCGTCAAGCCGGACGGCACGTTCTACATCTTCCCGAAGGCGCTGGAGGACGACGCAAAGGCGTTCTGCCAAAAGGCGCTGAAATATGACCTGGCGCTGGTCCCCGGTGACAGCTTCGGCTGCCCCGGCTACTTCCGCATGGCGTACTGCATCGAGACCGAAAAAGTCCGCCGCAGCTTTGCCGCGCTGGAGAAATTCGTGGCCGAGGAGTACGGCGTCACCAAACACTAAGGAGATTTTATGTCGATTCTACGCCGCATTTTTCCGCTTCTGCTGACGGTTGCGCTGCTGTGTGCCTGCGTGCAGATGCCCAACGCCCCACAGGACGTGCTGCCCGCCCCGACGCCGCAGCACACGGCGGCCCCCACCGCCACGCCGGAGACAAGCCCCACGCCGACGCCCGAGCCGACAGTGGCCCCCGCGATGGCGACGGCCACGAGCAACGCCACCAAGGACGCGCCGCAGATCAAGGACCCGACGACCTGGGACGACAACGCCGCAAAGACGCTGGCCGGGCTGGAAAAGCAGTTTGCCGCCTACGGCCTGACGCTGGACGCGAAGGAGGGCTATCCCTACCTGCTGGCGGTCAACAACGCAGGCGGCGTGGTCACGGTCTACGCCGTGGATTCTGCCACAAAAAAGTACGCTGTGCCGTTCATGGCGATGGTGTGCAGCGGCGGCATGGACACCCCCACCGGGTATTTTTCGACCCCGGTGGACTACAGCTGGCGGCTGCTGATGGGCCCGAGCTACGGCCAGTACGCGACCCGCATCTATGACAGCTACCTGTTCCACAGCGTGCCCTACTACAGCCAGCACAAGGACGATGTGGAGTACGATGAGTTCAACCTGCTGGGCACCCGCGCCAGCTTGGGCTGCATCCGGCTGGCCGTGGTGGACGTGAAGTGGATCTACGACAACTGCCCGCTGGGCACGCCGGTCATCATCTACAACGACGCCGACGACCCCGGCCCGATGGGAAAGCCCGGCACGATCTACACCGACCCCGCCGACACCGAGAAGCGCGGCTGGGACCCCACCGACCCCGACCCGGCCAACCCGTGGGACGATGCCTTTGAGAGCGGCACCGCCATCCGCAGCCAGGCCGCCTGGGACCAGTGGGAGACCGAGCGCGAAAATTGGATGAGCAGCCTGACGCCCACCGATTTGCAGGGGTGGAGCACCGATTCCAAGATCGCGGGGACGCGCGGTTGATTTTTGCGCCGTAGGGGCCGGAGGTTTTCCGTTAGCAGACGTTCACAAGATAACCGGGAGTGTCTCGACCCTCGCGGTAGGGGCCGGGCATGCCCGGCCCGCAGGCTTCCCGCAAGCGCCCGTCCGCCGCAAACCGCCGGGCCGGGCGTGCCCGGCCCCTACCGCTCTATAAATCAAAAAGCACCTGCCTTCGTGTAAAAGGCAGGTGCTTTTCTATTGCAATATCAGCTGAACATCACCACGTCCTGCGCGGGCTTTTCGCCCGGCTCGACGGAGATGGCGGTCAGGACAGGGCCGGTGGAATCGGGGGTCTGGCCCTTGTAGATGGGGTGGTACTTGACGTTGACCTTGGCCGTAATGTTGATCCAGCTGCGCTGCTCCAGCGACTTGTAATCGTCGTACTTGCAGGGCATGCCCACAAACTGGATATCCTGCACGCAGCAGGTCATGGCAAAGCGTCCGGGCACAAACGCGCCCTTGCCGGCCTGGGGGGTCTGGCAGACCTGAGCCAGATATTTGACCGTCTTGCCGTCATATTTCTTCGGGTCGTCCATGCAGTCCATGTACCATATACCGAAGAACTCCTCGGGGATCTCAATGACCGGCGCGTCCACGTCGAAGGGCAGCGGGTCGGGGATGTCGTCATAGGCGACGCTGCCGTCCTTGAACTCGTAGGCAATGTCGCAGCGGCGGCTGGCCTGGCGCACCAGCTTGTGGATGAGCTGGCGGCTCTCGTCGTCGTTGACAGCCTCGGCGCGGTTGACGACCAGCAGCTCACTGCCGCGCAGCTTGTCCAGCAGCAGGCTGCGCATGGCGCTGTCGCCCGCGTAGGTCTTGATGGTCGTACCGTCGGCGGTGGCCAGGCTCTGGTAGACGAGCCAGTTGTCGGGCAGGGCGTCGTACAGCTCCTGAATGAGCCACATACCGTTGTACTCGATGATGACGCGGCCACAGCCGGACTTCTTTTCGAGCGCGGTCAGGTTCTCGGCGGTCAGCTCGCTCTTATCCTCGATCTGGGCAACGTGCACGCCGCCGAAGGCGAACTTGGACGGGTCATACTCGATCTCGCCCTCCTCGCAGACCAGCAGCAGGGTCTTGTCGCCGGAGTCGAAGTTGGGGTCCTCCATCGTTTCCTGAATGAATTTCGTCTTGCCGCTCTCCAGCTGGCCGACGAAGAGATATACGGGGATTTGTTTAGGCATAGGGGACGTCCTTTCGGTTAGTAGCAGTCAAAGGCTTCTCCCCCGGGGGAGAAGCTGTCCGCGAAGCGGACTGATGAGGGGAGAGCTGATCGCGGCCTGTCATTCGTGGGCTGTTGCGGCAGGCTCGCCCCTCATCCGCCCTCGGTCGGGGCCTCGGGCACCTTCCCCCAAGGGGGAAGGCATTCTTACCGGGCAGCGGTTTACATCAAACGTGGAACAATTCCGCGATCTCATGCTCCTTCAGCTGGGAGCCGATGACGCAGAGCTTGCCGGTGACGTCGGGGCCGCAGGGGCGGATCTCGTGTTCGCCGGGGACCATGTCGAACTCGTACCAGGTGTCGCCGCCGTCCACAATGCCCTTGGCGCGCAGGATCATGCCGTAAGCGCCCTCGTCCAGCGCGTGCAAGGCCTTGTCCAGATCCTCACGGCTGTATTTGTGGGCCGTCTCCTTGCCCCAGCTCGTGAACACCTCGTCGGCGTCGTGGTCGTGGTGGTGATGATGCCCGCAGGAGCAGACGCCGTGCTCGTCGTAGTGGTGCTCATGGTGATGCTCGTGCTCGTCCTCGTCGTCGTGGTGATGGCAGCAGTCGTGGTCGTGGTCGTGGTCATCGTCATCATGGTCGTGATGGTGGTGATGCTCATGCTCGTCCTCATCGTCGTCCTCGTCGTGATGATGGCAGCAGCAGTCGTGCTCGTCCTCATCGTGGTCGTGATGGTGATGATGGTGGTGCTCGTGCTCATCCTCGTCGGCATGGGCCACGTTGGCGGCACGGGCCTCGGTCAGCAGCTCGGCGACGAGGTCGCGCTTGCCGTCCATGACGGAGACGATCTGTGCGCCGGTCAGGACAGTCCAGTCGGTGGTGACGATGGTGGCGGTGGGGTTCTTCTCAGCCAGCAGGGCAACGGCGGCAGCGACCTTCTCCTCACTGGCGTTACCGGTGCGGCTCAGGATGATGCAGGACGCATGGCTGACCTGGTCGTCATAGAACTCACCGAAGTTCTTCATATACATCTTGACTTTGTTCACGTCGGCGACGGTGACAAAGCTGTTCAGGATGACGGGCAGATCCTCGGCGACGCCCTCGACGGCGCGGGTCACGTCGGACAGCTTGCCGACGCCCGACGGCTCAATGAGGATGCGGTCCGGGTGGTAGGTCTCGACGACCTTCTTCAGTGCCTCGCGGAAATCGCCGACCAGGCTGCAGCAGATGCAGCCGGAGTTCAGCTCATTGACCTGAATGCCGGCCTCGCGCATGAAGCCGCCGTCGATGCCGATCTCGCCGAATTCGTTCTCGATCAGGACGATCTGCTCACCGGCGAAGGCCTCCTTGATGAGCTTTTTGATAAGGGTGGTCTTGCCGGCGCCGAGGAAGCCGGAGAAAATGTCGATTTTGGTTTTCTTTTCAGCCATAGTTGGGTACCTCTATTCAAGATGTGTTCAGATGTTCAGTTGGTTGGCAATCTATTACACTAACTGCTAATACTATTATAACAAACACGTCAAGGGGTTTTGCGCCATTTTGCGCAGGAAATTTTGAATTTTTTGCAAAATTTATGGGATTACCGCCTCCCCGTAGGGGCCGGACAAGTCCGGCCCGGGGGTGTCCCGCGGGCTGGCGCTAATGGGACACTGCCTCGGAGGGGTTTATCTTTTGTGCCACAGTAGGGGCCGGGCACGCCCGGCCCTCAACATAAACCGCAAGCAGGTGCTTGCCGGTAAGCAGCGGGCCGGGCATGCCCGGCCCCTACACCTCAGCAATGTTTTACCATGCAATAACGGCACACGTCCCCGGAGCGACAGACGTTAGCGGGTTGGCCCGTAGCATACCTCCCCTACGCATTGCCCGCAAACAACCGCCTGCACGGCGGGGCGTCGGGGACGCCGCCCCCTACGGCTCGCCGTATTTTTGTTTGTGCCCCCGGGCACAAACTCCACAATATTTATTATTTATTATTTCTTATTTATTATTTGCAGCATTCGTGGTATGATATACCTAACCTCAATATCTATCACAAAAAGGAGCGATCCATTTTGACTACCAATGAAAAAATCGCCGCGCTGCGTGCCGCTGCCAAAGCGGCGGGCGCGGACGGCGTGCTCATCATGACCAGCGACCCCCATTGCAGCGAGTACCTGCCCGGCTATTATAACGCTCTGCCGTGGTTCTCCGGCTTCATCGGCGAGAACTCGACCCTCGTTGTGACTCAAGACCGCAGCGCCCTGTGGTGCGATGGCCGCTTCTACGTGCAGGCCGACAAGCAGCTGGCCGGCAGCGAGATCGAGTGCATGCACGCGGGCTCCGCGGGCGTGCCCACCGTGGCCGAGTACCTCGAGAGCCACTTTGCGGACGGCCAGACCCTGCTGCTGGACGGCAGCTGCGTGCCCGCCACGATTGCCAAGGAGTACATCGACGCATTGGCCAAGAAGGGTGCCTCCCTCAAGAGTCAGGACGTGGCCAGCCCGATCTGGGACGCCACCGGCGAGCGCCCGGCCCTGCCCGACACCCCCTGTGAGCTGCTGACCCCGGCCCAGACCGGCGCGACTGCCGCGGACCGCATCGCCATGGTGCGTGCCGAGCTGCAGAAGGCCGGTGCCACCGCACTGGCCGTGACCGGTCTGGACTGCGTGGGCTGGCTGCTGAACCTGCGCGCCCGCGACCTGCCCTGCACCCCGCTGGCCGTCGCCTACGCGCTGGTCACGATGGACGCCTGCACGCTGTTTATCGCGCCGGGCCGCCTGTCCGACGCCGACGCCGCCACGCTGGCCGAGAGCGGCGTGACGCTGCGCGGCTACGAGGAAATTATCGACGCCGTCCACGCCCTGCCCGCCGACGAGGTGTTCCTGGTGGACGAGAAGGCCACCAACTACGCCCTGTACGAGGCCCTGACCGCCCACAAGACCGTGGCCGGTGCCGACCCGATTTTTGCCCTGAAGGGCATCAAGAACGAGACCGAGCTGAAGAACCTCCGCGAGTGCCATATCCGCGACGGCGTCGCCGTGGTGCGGTTCCAGATGGATCTGGAAAAGGCGCTGGCCGAGGGTAAGCAGCTGACCGAGATCGACATCGACACGATGCTGCAGAAGCGCCGCGCCGAGATGCCCGGCTACTTTGAGGACAGCTTCTCCACGATTGCGGCCTACGGTGCCAACGCCGCCATGATGCACTACCACGCCGAGGGCGACGTGAACAGCGTCATCGAGCCGCGCGGCTTCCTGCTGGTGGACAACGGCGGCCAGTACGACTGCGGCACCACCGACATCACCCGCACCTACCCCGTCGGCCCGCTGACCGACAACGAGCGCCGCTATTACACCTGGGTGCTGCAGAGCCACATCGACATGGCCCGCGCGGTGTTCCTGGACTACTGCACCGGCTTTGCACTGGATACCTTTGCCCGCGGCCCGGTCTGGGCGCACAAGGTCAACTACCGCTGCGGCACCGGCCACGGCGTCGGCTTTATCTCCGGCGTGCACGAGGGCCCGCAGAGCCTGCGCCCGAACAACCCCGTGATTTTTAAGCCCGGCATGACCATCACCGACGAGCCGGGCATCTACGAGACCGACGAGGTCGGCATCCGCATTGAGAACGAGCTGGAGTGCATCGACCTGGGCGAGAACCAGTACGGCCACTGGCTGGGCTTTGCGCCTTTGACGCTGGTGCCCATCTCCACCGAGCCGGTCCTTGTGGACGAGCTGAGCCGCGACCAGATCAACTGGCTGAACGACTACCACGCCCACGTCTACGAGATGCTCAGCCCCCGCCTGAACGAGGACGAGAAGGTCTGGCTGAAGGAGAAGTGCGCGGCGATTGGCAGATAAACAGCTGACAGGTGTTTATCTTTTATATTCCTGTAGGGGCCGGACATGTCCGGCCCGCAACATAAACCGGAAAGCAGGTGCTTGCCGGTAAGCTGCGGGCCGGGCATGCCCGGCCCCTACGCCTCAACAATGTTTTACCATGCAATAACGGCACACGCCCCCGGAACGGTCAAGACCGTTCCCTACAAAGCACCCGTGGACCCTGATCTGTAGGGAGGGGTCTTGACCCCTCCGCAGCTGCCGTTTGCCATTGTGACGCGGTAGGGGCCGGACATGTCCGGCCCGCAACATAAACCGGAAAGCAGGTGCTTGCCGGTAAGCTGCGGGCCGGGCATGCCCGGCCCCTACGCCTCAACAATGTTTTACCATGCAATAACGGCACACGCCCCCGGAACGGTCAAGACCGTTCCCTACAAAGCACCCGTGGACCCTGATCTGTAGGGAGGGGTCTTGACCCCTCCGCAGCTGCCGTTTGCCATTGTGACGCGGTAGGGGCCGGACATGTCCGGCCCCTACAGAGCGGCATACTCAATGGCTATTTATTTCTCGCACGCGCCGTCGTTGCCCTCACCACACCCGTCGCAGTCACTCTCAAACCGGACGGCGTTCTTCGCCAGCTCGGGGTCAAGGCGCTGGGCGACCTGCATCATCAGGGCGCACTCCATCCGCTTGCGGAACACCTTGCAGCCGTACTCATAAGTGCCGTGGATGTCGCCGGTAGCGTGCAGGGCGTTGGCCGCGCAACCGCCCGCGCAGTACAGGCGTGCCCAGCAGTCCTTGCAGTCGGGGCGGGCATAGACGTTGCACAGCTTGAACTCGTCGCGCAGGGCGGTGTTGGTCACGCCGTCCCAGACGTTGCCCAGCTTGTACGCCGGGTCGCCGACAAACTGGTGGCAGGGGTACAGGTCGCCCCAGGGGGTCACGGCCATGTACTCGGTGCCAGAGCCGCAGCCCGAAATGCGCTTGTAGATGCAGGGGCCGTGCTTGAGGTCCAAAATATAATGATAGAACGTGATCGGCTTGCCGGCCTTCTGGCGGCGCAGCATGTCGTTGGCCAGCAGCTCATACTGGTCGAACAGCTTGGGCAGGTCCTCCTCGGTCAGGGCCTCGGGGGAGTCCGGCGGGGCGACAACCGGCTCCATGGACAGCTCGGTAAAGCCGAGGTCGTCGGCCATGTGGAACAGGTCCTTCGTAAAATCAACGTTGTGATGCGTAAACGTGCCGCGCATATAGTAGCCCTGGCCGCCGCGCGCCTTGACGAGCTTCTGGAACTTGGGCACGATGCGGTCATAGCTGCCGTTGCCCGCGAGGTCAACGCGGAAACGGTCATTGACCTCCTTGCGGCCATCCAGCGACAAAACAACGTTGTGGCATTCTTTATTGCACCAGTCGATGACCTCGTCCGTGATGCCGATGCCGTTGGTCGTCATCGTGAAGCGGAAGTTTTTGTTGTACTTTTTCTCGATGCTGCGTGCATAGGCGACCAGCTGCTTGCAGACCTCAAAGTTCATCAGCGGTTCGCCGCCGAAGAAATCGACCTCGAGGTTGCGGCGGGTGCCGGAGTTTTCGATGAGGAAATCCAGCGCGCGCTTGCCGGTCTCGAAGCTCATGAGACCGGCCTCGCCGTGGAACTTGCCCTGCGCGGCGAAGCAGTAGCTGCAATTCAGGTTGCAGGTGTGGGCGACGTGCAGGCAGAGCGCCTTGACAACGTTGGAGCGGTTTTTGAAGTCAAAGGCGTGGTCGGCGTAGGCGTCGGGCGCAAACAGCTGGCCCGCGGCGGTCAGCTCGTCGATGTCGTCGAGCACGTCGCTGATGTCGGCGGCGGTCACATCGGCGCGGTCCGCGTACTTTTTGGCGAGGGCTGCAGCAGCCTGCTCCCGGCTGCTGCCTTGGTCGATCAGGGCGATGGCGTCATAGGCGACGTCATCCACTGCATGCACGCTGCCGCTGTAGACATCCAGCACAATGTTGTAACCGCTTAATTTGTATTGATGGATCATGGTTTTCTCCGTTTTGTTATAGTGCAATGCGGCGGACGGCCACGGGCGGATATGGAATCCGCCCCTACGGCATCCCCCCTGTAGGGGCGCATTCTATATGCGCCCGCCGCACCGTTTGTATCATAGAAAATGCCGGGCTGCCACACGGCATCCCGGCATCAAAGCCAGCAAAAATTACTTGTCGGTCTTCTCGCAAGGCTGGTTGGCAATGCCGCAGCTGGTCTTGCAGGCGCTCTGGCAGGAAGTCTGGCACTCGCCGCAGCCGCCGTTCAGCAGGCTCTTAGCCATGTCGCGGGTCTCGAGAGTCTGGATGTGCTTCATAAAACAGTCACCCCTTTATACATTTTAGAATTATTATTATTGTACACGGAAATCCGGGGTTTGTCAATAGGGGCAGAGGGAAAACAACAGACAGCGGGAGGCCCGTCGGAACCCCTTTACAACAAAACCGCAATCTCCTCCGCCCCGCTGCCGCCCGTATGCTTCAGCGCGGTTCCGGCTTGCTCCAATGCACGGCAGGCCGTCACCAGCTCTGCCGTCACTTCCTCGCCCGGTGCCACCAGCGGCACGCCGGGGGGATAGGCCCAGAGATACTCCGCGGAGGTCTCCCCCACCGCATCCCGCATCCTTACGGCCCGCGCGGGGCGCAGCAGCGCCTCGGCAATCGTGCAGCGGGCCGCGCCGGGGGCGGGCAGAATATGCCGCGGGGCCGCGGGCGGGGCCGCCGTTTTGTCCCAGGCGTGCAGCACATCGGCCAGCCGTTCCAGCGCGTCGGCGTCGTCGCAGGGGCTGGTCATGGCCAGCACGTTCGGGCCGCAGACCATCTCGGGCTCAAAGCCGTCGGCCCGCAGGTACGCCGCCCCCGCCGCGCCGATTTGCAGCAAAATTTTGCCGCTGTCATGCGCAAAAAAGTCAGGATGCGCCGTCAGTGCGTCCGCGCCGCAGCACAGTATTTTTGTATTTTTCAGATCCCGCACCGCCGCGCCAAAGGCATCCAGCCGGGTGCGCCACGCGGCAAAGGCGGCCTCTCCCTCGTCAGCCAGCCAGCGGGTGCAGCCGTCCAGACTGACCATGAGCGGGTAGCTCGGTGAGCTCGTCTCGAACACGTCCAGCTGACGCTCGACCTCGGCAGGGTCGGCCAGATCGCCGTTCAGCTGCAAAAACGCGGTCTGGGTCAGGCTGGGCAGCGTCTTGTGGGCGCTCTGCACGACCAGATCGGCCCCTGCGGCTACGGCCCCGCCGTGCCAGCCGTACCGGGCGGCAAAGGGCAGGTAGTGCGCACCGTGGGCCTCGTCCACCAGCAGCGGCACGCCGCGGGCGTGGCAGATTTCCGCGATAGTACGTATATTGCTCAAAACACCCTCATAAGTCGGGCTGGTCAGGATCACGCAGCGGGCGTCGGGCGCAGCGTCCAGCGCGGCGGCCACATCGGCGGGGCGCACACTGCCGTAGATGCCAAACTGCGGGTCCACGGGCGGCGTGAGCCAGCGGGCCGTCAGCTGCCCCAGCTCAATCGCGTGGTAGACGGCCTTGTGGCAATTGCGCGCCGCAATGACCGTGCTGCCGAACGGTGCCAGTGCGCGGATGCCCGCCAGCAGGCCGACGGTGGACCCGCCGACGAGGTACCAGCACCGCCGCGCGCCGTACAGCGCCGCCGTGCGGGCCATGGCGTCGGCCAGAATGCCGTCCGCGTCGTGCAGGTCGTCCGCGCCGTCGATCTCGGTCAGGTCCCAGGCATAGCAGCCCAGCCCCGGTGCGGGCGGCACCCGCCGCTTATGCCCGGGCATGTGCAGCGGGTAACGCGCCGCGGAGAGGGTTTCCAATTGTTGTTGCAGCGTTGATTTTGTCATATTTTTATACTTTTTATAAATAAGTGCAAGCTAAAAAGCCTCCCCTTTGAGGGGAGGTGCCCGCGGGGCGGAGGGGTGGGCGGGAGACACACACTTTACAGGTCTACACCCGGCCACCCCTCACCGCCTGCGGGCGGAGCTCCCCTCAAAGGGGAGCCTTTACGAAATCTCAATTTCCGCCTTACTGCCCGCCCGCGTTTTGGTCACGTGGATCTGTCTCGTCAGGCGGTCCTGCAGCGCCTCGACGTGGGAGATGACGCCGATGAGCTTATCGCCCCCGGCCAGCCCGGCCAGCGTGTCCACGGCCTTTTCCAGGCTGTCGGAGTCCAGCGAGCCGAAGCCCTCGTCGATGAACAGCGTCTCGATGACGACGCCGCCCGCGTTCTGCTGGATCGTGTCGCTGATGCCCAGTGCCAGGCTCAGCGCGGCCATGAAGCTCTCGCCGCCGGACAGGCTGCCCACGGGGCGGGTCTTGCCGGTGTAGGCGTCGAACACGTCGAGGTCCAGCGCGGTCTTGCCGCCGACGGCCTCGCTCTTGCGGCGCAGCAATCGGTACTGGCCGTCGGTCATGCGGGTGAAGCGCAGGTTCGCGGCCTCGACCACGCCATCAAAATAGAACGCCTGTACGTACTGTTCAAACGGAAGTTTGATTTTTCCGGTCAAATTGCCGTTGATTGTTTTGGACAGATTGTCCCACATGGCGCGCTTCTCGCGGGCGGCGGCGCTCTCCCGCATCGTCTTTTGCAGCGCGTCGATGGCGGCGCGGTTCGTGTGCAGACGGTGCACGGCAGCGTCCCGGGCGGCCATGGCGGCAGCGCGGTCCCGGCGCAGGCGGGCCAGCGCGTCCTGCAGCTGGGTCAGTGCGTCGGGGTTGTCGCGCTTGGGCATCGTCTCGCGCATCTGCTGCACGCGGGCGCTGGCGGCAGCGTGCCCGGCCTTGGCGTTGGCGGCGCGGCGGGTGGCCGCAAAGCGCTGCTTTTCCAGGTCTGCCAGCTGGCCGTTCAAAAGATCGGCCTGCTTGGCCAGGCTGCGGGCGCGGTCCGTCTTTTGCTTCAGCTTCAGGTGGTCGGCCTGCAGGCCGCGCAGACCCTCGGTCAGGCTGGTCTGCTGGGCGGTCAACGCAATTTTCAGCTCGTCGGGCGTCAGCTCGTCGGCGGGCTTGCCGGTGTAGCGGTCCCCGCGGCGCGCGAAAAATCCATCCGCGTCCCGCTGCAAAGCCGCCCGCAGCTCATGCGCGTGGGCGGCGGCGTCACCGGCGGTGCGGCTGGCCGCGGCAGTGCTGCGGCGCTGGGCCGTCAGCGCCTTCTCCCGCTCCTCCAGCTGCTTTTCGGTGATGTGGTCCTTGGGCAGCGCGGCGATCTTCGGGTGCTTGGTGGAGCCGCAGACCGGGCACGGCTTGCCCTTTTGCAGGTCCTTGGCCAGCAGGCCCGCGCGGTTGGCGTTTAATTGGCGCTGCATCGTGCTGTATTCTTCCTCGGCGCTGTCCAGTGCAGCCTGTGCGGCCACATACTCTGCCTGACGCGCGGCGGCGTCCTCGTCGGCCTTGTCGGCGTCCGCCAGATTTTGCAAGAGCTGCCTGCAGTCGGCGGAAAGCCCCTCGGCCAGCTCAATGCGGTGGTCGGTCTTGAGCAGGTCGGCCTCGGCCTGGCTCAGCGCGGCGCGGTCCGCCTCGTTTTTGGCAATATTTTCCTTCACGCTCGCCGTGCGCTTTTCCAGATCGGTCATAATGAGGTCAGTCTGGTGCTCCACATCGGCGGCGCGCTGCTCCTCGGCCACCAGCCCGGCCAGCTGGCGGCGGCGGGCGGCGCGTTCCTCGGCAATTTTCAGGCCGGCGTCACCGCGGGCGATCTTCTCGTCCAGCTCGTTCATAACGCTGGTCTGTCGTTTTTCGTTGGCGTCGTCGGCCTCCAGCAGCAGCCTGCCCAGCTCGGCGGCAGCCCCTGCGGCAAACGGGTCGCGCTCGGCCTGCATTTCGGCCAGGTCGGCGGCGGTCTCCTCGTCGGCGCCGTCACCGATCAGCGTGCCGACGTGCATCAAAAGTACATCGTCCAGACGCTTGCATTCCTCGTCGGCCTTACGGGCGTGCTCGACGGCGGCCTGACCCAGGCGCTGGTGGTCGGCGGTGTCAAAAATGCGGCGCAGGATGGCCGCGCGGTCCGCGGACGGCGCGTTGAGCAGCCGGGTAAAGTCGTTCTGCGCCAGCATCGACACCTGGGCAAACTGTTTGGCGTCGATGCCCAGCAGCTTGACCACGGCATCGGTCACGGCTGACGCACCGCTGACCGGCTCGTCCGGCTCACGGATCAGCTCGGCCTTGGCGGGCACCTTGACCATGCCGGTGCCGCGCTTGGCGGCGCGCTGCTGGTCGGGCCAGCGGCGCACGGTGTAGCTGCGTCCGCGGTGGGTAAAGGCCAGCTCGACGCTCGTCTCGGCGTCGGGGGCGGCAAAATCACTGCGCAGCATCGTTGTTTTTCGGTTCTCACCAGAGGTCTCGCCGTAGAGCGCAAACGTGATGGCGTCAAACAGGGCGGTCTTGCCCGCGCCGGTGTCGCCGCCGATCAGAAACAGTCCGCTGCCGCCGAACGCCGAGAAGTCCAGCTCGGTGCGGCCCGCGTAGGGGCCGAAGGCGGTCAGGATCAGCTTTTGGGGTTTCATTCGCTTTTTGACGCCTCCTCGCGCAATCTTTTCACAGCCACGGTCTCCTCCACGGTCAGGGGGCGTCCGTTCATCTTGGTGAAAAAGTCCTGGAACAGCTCGACAAAGGGTTTGCCGCGCACAGCCTGGGTCATGTCCAGCGGGTGCGCGACCTCACCTTGGGGCAGGTAGTCGAGCCGCATGGCGTTGGGATAGGCGGCGCGCAGCTGCGCCATGGCGTCGGGCAGCGGCGTCGGGTCGGTCAGGGTCGCCCAGATGTAGTCCTCGGTGTCGGTGGGCCGGGCGGTCAGCCGGGCCAGCGGGCCGGTCAGGTGGCGCATGGCGCGGCGGGGCGTCAGCGGCAGCTGCTCGATTTTTTCCACGCCGCGCTTGCCGACCCGCACGAGGGTGACGGATTTCTGCATCCCGCACTCGTCCAGATGGTAGCAGAGCGGCGCACCCGCGTAGCGCACGGCGTCGATGCCGACGCGCTGGGCGCGGTGGATATGGCCGAGCGCCGCATAGCAGAAGCCCGCAAACCGCGCTGCATCGATGGAATCCACCGTGCCGACGGTCAGGGGCGCGGTCTCGCTGCCGGAGAGCTGCGGCGGGCAGACGCCGGAGACCACCATCTGGTGGGCGACGAGCACCCGGCGCGGGGCGGCGGGCTCGCAGACGGCCAGCGCCGCGCCGACGGCGGAGTCGTAGTCGGTGATGTCGGCGTCGGGCAGGTAGTGGCGCACCGTGGCCGCCCGCACAAAGGGCAGCAGCGTGAACTCGATGGGGCCGTGGCGGTCATTGAGTACGACCTGCTTGGGGCAGCCGGTGAAACGCCCGGCAATGTGTACATTTTGTTCGGCCAGCAGGCTGCTGGCAAAGTCGAGCCGCTCGGCGCTGTCGTGGTTGCCGGAGACGGCCAGCACCGGGATGCGGCGGGCGGCCAGCTGGGTCAGGAACCAGTCCAGCAGCGTGCAGGCCGCGGCGGGCGGCACCGGCGTGTCGTAGATGTCGCCCGCGATGACGACGGCCTCGACGCCGTGTTTTTCACAGAGGGTCAGAATTTGTTCAAGGATGAACCGCTGATCCTCCAGCATATCAAACCCGTTGACCCGTTTGCCCAGGTGCAGGTCTGCAAGGTGCAGAAATTTCATGGTGTATCTCCAGATTTTGCTTTTACCGCGCTGTAGGGGGCGGCGTCCTCGACGCCCCGCAGGCCGATGCAAGCATCGGTCCCTACAGCTTTACCGCCACAGCTTCTCCCAGGTCGTGATGTCCAGCGTGGTGCCGGGCAGGACCTCCACGGGGGCTGTCTCGGCCTTGCGGAAGCGGCACTTTTTGGCAAAGCCCTCGGCCTTCAGGTCGCGTGCCCACACCCGCATATACAGGCGGCTGCGGCCATCGCCCTCGGCCAGCTTCTGCGCATAAGCCACGATGCTGCGGCCAATGCCCTGCCCGCGGGCCTTTTCCTTTAAGAAAAGGCGGCTCAGGCACATGGCACCCGCGGGGCCGAGGTCGAGCGCGAAATAGCCCACCGGCTCGGTGCCGAGGTAGATCAAAAAGTAGTTGATGACGCCGCTGTGGATCTCGTCGTCGGTCAGGATGTCGCTCTGGTACTTATCGGCCAGTGCAGCGGCGACCTTGGGCGTCAGCTTGGTGTAATGCTGGACGAAAATCTCCTGCGCCAGCTCGGAAACCAGCTGGACGTAGCGGGTCTTGGTTACTTGCTTGAAGGTTGGATTCATGGCTGCTCCTTTTTTCAGAGAATAGATAATAAAATTGGTGGTTCGCGTCGCTGCGCTCCGCTCAAAATTTTCTGCCGCCGTAGGGGCGCATTCTATATGCGCCCGCCGGTCGTCTGCCTGTTGACGGGCGGATATGGAATCCGCCCCTACGGATTTTGTTTTTATCTTTTATCTATTATCTTTTATTTTTTCTTATTCTATCGTCAAACTTGCCTTCGCCGGCATGCACGCGGCCCAGTCGCCCTCGTTTTTCAGGGTGCCGAAGCCCTCGCACAGGTGGTCGGGGCAGGGGCTGTCTACAAAGGCGATGCCGCCGTTTTCCACCCGCAGGTGGATCGTGTACAGGCCGGTGTCAATGTCATATTCGGCGTTTTTACGCAGATCAATGCGCTGCTCGACCTGCGGGTCGCCGTAGCGCAGCACCGCCGTGCGGCCCGTGCCGCCGTGGTGGGCGGCCAGCCACAGCACCGCGGCCAGCGCCAGAATTATAACGATAAACAGCAGATTTTTTCGTTTCTCGGTCATGGCTCTCTGTCAAATTCCAGTTCTTCGGTCAGGCCGTCATACCCGGCCACGGCGGCGGGGTACGCGGTGCGCGCGGCGGCCAAGCCCGGCGCGGGGTCGGTCACGGCGGCGCTGTAGTGGGTCAGCCAGAGGCGGCGCACGTTGGCCGCGGCGGCCAGTGCGCCGGTCTCCCGGCAGGTGGCGTGGCCGTACAACACCGCCTTGGGCAGGTCGGCGTCGTCGGCGTAGGTCGCGTCCATGCAGAGCAGGTCGGCGTCCCGGGCGGCGGCCTCCAGCGCGGCGCAGGGGCGGGTGTCGGTGGCGTAGACCACCTTCAGCCCGCGGCGCGGCGCACCCAGCACCTGCTCCGGCGTGCAGCCGCCGACGGCCTCGCCCCTTTGCAGCGTTTTCCAGTAGGGCATCGGGATGCCCGCAGCCCGCGCCCTTGCGGGGTCGAACCGCCCGGCGCGGGGCAGCGCAAGCAGATAGCCGCAGCAGGGTACGCGGTGGGTCAGCGGGAACGGGGTGATTTTCAGCGTGTCTATGTGGAATGGTCCGTCTGCGACCTGCCAGCGCACCGGGTACGCCTGCGGCCCGGCCAGCGCCGTGACGGCCTGCGCCACAGGCTCGATGCCCTTGGGGCCGTAGATCGTCAGCGGCTCGGTGCGGTTCAGGCTGCCCAAGGTCTGCAAAAGACCGGGCAGGCCCAGAATGTGGTCGCCGTGGTAGTGGGTCAGCAGCACCGCCGAAAGCCGATACGCGCTGACGCCGTACCGCCGCAGGCCGACCTGCGTGCCCTCGCCGCAGTCCAGCAGCACGCTGCGCCCGCCCACCGTGACCGCGGCGGCGGCCAGTGCGCGGTCCGGCAGCGGCTGCGTGCCGCCCGTGCCCAGCAGGGTTACTTTCAGCATGTATGCACCTCTTTTCCAATACTTCCCCATTATCAAGCGTATTATAGCACAAATCGGGCGGGCGGTAAAGGGGCGGTGCGGAAGCCTTCCCCCGAGGGAGAAGCCAAAAAAGTTGAAACACCCCGCCCGTTTTTGTCGTATAATCTTTATGAAAGGGGGCGACGCCCATGACAGAGCACGAGTTGGACACCCTGCTGCGGGACTACGGCGGTGCAGTGCGGTCCGTCTGCCGGGCCATTCTGCCCGGTCACCCGCAGGACGCCGAGGAGGCCGAGGCCGACACATTTTACAAGCTCTGGCGCGGGGCACACCTGCCCGCAGACGAGACCCATCGGCGGCGGCTGGTGGTGCGGACGGCGCGGCAGTGCGCCATTGACCGCTACCGTGCGCTGCTGCGCCGGGGCGAGACGCTGCCGCTGGATGACCGTGACGACGCCGAGCTGGCCGTTGCGCTGGAAAGCGAGCTGGAAACCCGCGAGCTGATGGCGCAGGTTATGGCGCTGCCGCCGCCCGACGGGGAGCTTTTTCTGCGCAGGTACGTGTATGGCGAGACCGCGGCCCAGCTGGGCGTACATTTCAACATGCCTGCCGCAACGGTGCGCACCCGGCTGCACCGCGCACGGCTGGCACTGCAAAAGCTATTGAAGGAGGGCTGACCTATGACCGAACTGGAACGCTGGATGAACGACCACCCGCCGCTGGCAGACGCCCTGACGGCGGAGGAAACCGCGGCGCTGCGGGCAAAAGTGCTGGCGCGCCGTCCAAGGGTGCATGTTTTGCGGGGCTGGCGGCTGGCAGCCGCGGCGGCAGCACTCTGCTTAGTGGCCGCGGGCGCGGTGGTGCTGGGGCTTTTCCACCCCATGAGCGCCGCCAACGAGACGAACGCACTGGTGCAGAAATACGGCGAGGTGCTGGACGAACCAATCACTTTTGAACTTTCCGGCCACACGGTCCGCGTGCGGGCGCTGCTGCGCGGCAAGAACACGCTGCGGGTGCTGTACGACGTGGACAACGCCCAAGGGCTTGACCCTCGCGACCTGATGTGGAGCACCGGCAACTTCAATTTTATCCCGACAGAGGAAAGCGCCGCCAACAAGTGGCTGTACACCGCGACGAATTTTGGCACCGGGCTTTGCAACGGCTACGCCGTCGGCCCGTGGGAGACTCGCGGCGCAGTCAGCGAGAGCGAGACACTCTCCTGTTTTGTGGACGTTCCGCTGCACAGCGGCCCGGCCAAGACGCGCACCTTGTGGATTGGCGATCTGAACGACTACGACGCCAAGGCGCACATTCAGGTGACGCTGCCCGACGCGGCCACGCCGGTCACGGTGCCGGCGGACACGAGCATCGAGCTGAAGGGCGGCCCGTGGTACCACTACGACCTGACCGACGAGGAACGGGCGGCGTTCCCGGACGGGACGTTCCACATCACCGAGGTTCGCATTGAGCCGCTGGCCGTGAGTGTTGTGGGCAGTGATTACGAAAGCGAGCCCCGGAATTTGAGCCGCTACAACGTGCAGGGCCGCGTAAAGCTCTACCGCGCCGACGGCACCGAGGTCACTTACGGCTGGGGCGGCGAGTTTTACCAGGGCGTCTACTCCCCGACCACCCTGCGGATAGACAGCTACGACATCCTCGACCCCGAGGCCGTGGCATGGGTCGAGATCGACGGGGAGAGGTTTGAGGTGGAGTGAACGCGGCAAAGCCCCTCCAGCCATCGCTGACGCTCGGCCACCTCCCCTGTAAGGGGCGGCTTGTTGCGCGGGCGAAGCCTCAAGGGAGAAGCCAAAGAGAAAAGCACCCGCATGGCGCGAACCATGCGGGTGCTTACTTTTTATGTCAGTATCAGCCGAACATATTGATCAGGATACCAGCGGCAACGGCGGAGCCGATAACACCGGCAACGTTGGGGCCCATGGCGTGCATGAGCAGGTAGTTGCGGGGGTTGTACTCCTGGCCGACCTTCTGGGAAACACGGGCGGCCATGGGAACGGCGGAAACACCGGCGGAGCCGATGAGCGGGTTGATCTTGCCGTGGGTGACAACGCACATGACCTTGCCCAGGAGAACACCGCCTGCGGTGCCGACACCGAAAGCGACGATGCCCAGAACGATGATCTCAACGGTCTGGATGTTCAGGAAGGTGGCGGCGTTGGTGGTGCAGCCGACGGAGAAGCCGAGGAAGATCGTGATGATGTTCATCAGCTCATTGCCGGCGGTCTTGGTGATACGCTCAACAACGCCGGACTCCTTCATCAGGTTGCCCATCATCAGGCAGCCGACCAGAATGGCGGCGTCAGGCAGGGTCAGGGCAACGATGATGGTGACGATGATGGGGAACAGGATCTTCTCGGTCTTGGAGACACGGCGGGGGGCAGTCATGACGATCTGACGCTCTTTTTCAGTGGTCAGAGCCTTCATGATGGGCGGCTGGATGACCGGCACCAGCGCCATGTAGCAGTACGCGGCAACCGCGATGGAGCCCAGCAGGTGCGGGGCCAGCTTGGTGGTGACGTAGATAGCGGTGGGGCCGTCCGCGCCGCCGATGATGCCGATAGCACCGGCCTCCTGGTTCGTAAAGCCCAGAATCTTAGCGCCGACGAAGGTGAAGAAGATGCCCAGCTGCGCGGCAGCGCCCAGCAGCAGGCTGGACGGGCGGGCGATCAGCGGCTCAAAGTCGGTCATCGTGCCGATGCCGAGGAAAATCAGCGGCGGGTAGATGCCCAGCTTAACGCCTAAGTAGATATAGTCGACCATGCCGCCGGACGAGCCGAGCAGCGCCCAGTCGATGTGGTTGGTGGAGTTGATGAAGATGTCCATGTGGAAGATGCCGTCGAGGGGCAGGTTGGTCATCAGCATGCCGAAGCCGATGGGCAGCAGCAGCAGAGGCTCAAACTGCTTGACGATGGCCAGATACAGCAGCACGCAGGCCACTGCCAGCATGACGGCGTACTTCCAGCCGCCCTCGGTGAAGAAGATCTGTGCCCAGCCGGACTTTGCAAAAATCTCTGCAATATTGGTAAAAATAGCACCCATTTCCGTACCTCCTTACATAAAGGGCGTCGTGTGCTCACGCACACCGGCGTCGCCCCAGGCACCGCGGCGGGAACCGGCGGCAGGCTTGGAAACGCGCTTGATGCCGCGAATGACGGCATTGCCGCCGCAGACCGTGGCCACGGCAGCGGAGATCGCGGCGATGATCTCGCCGGGAATGGAGCCGTTGTCAGCCTTGGCCGCAGGGGCGGCGGGCTTGGCGGCAGGGGCAGCCTTGGCAGCGGGGGCAGCAGGGGCCTTCGGCGCGGCAGGCTTGCCGTTCTTTTTATTGTTGATGTTGTCGAAGATCTTGCCTTCCAGCGTGATGATGAGGCACAGGGCCACCAGCATCGCGAAAACCAGTGTGATGCTGGTCAGCACAACGGTACCGTCACTGGCTTCAAGGGCAAGAAGAGCTAGGTTGGGCATGGATGATCCTCCTTTGAATGGTAGCAGCCCCCGATAAAGGGCTATTTGATGATATTATAGCACAAAGAAAATTTTTTGGGTAGATTTTTTTACAAAAAAATGAATAAATTTAGGGAAATGTACAGGTGGTGCATGTAGGGGGCGGCAGGTTTCGGCGGGGTGAGGGCACCCCGCCCTACGCACGGGTTTGATGTGGGGGTGTAGGGCGGCCAGCCCTCTGGCCGCCGTGGCCGTTTGCGGCGGCGGGAGGGTGCCTGGGAGGGATGAATCCCTCCCCTACGAATTGAACCGTAAAAGGGATATTGCGGTAAGCTGCGGGCCGGGCATGCCCGGCCCCTACAGGGCGGCGATGGGGAAATGGGATATGCCGGTAAACCGCGGGCCGGGCATGCCCGGCCCCTACAGGACGCACAATTTTCAGCGGCATTTTCGGCTGGTTGTACGGCATTTTCCACAAAGATGAACAAAACATGTCCCTGCCCTCTTGACTAGGCCGCAACTCTGTGATAGCATAAGCGCAACGAAAGAACGGCAAAGGCGCCGGACAGTGTGATTCTGTCCGGCGCCTTTCTGTTTTGAAAAGTAAGAGAGGGGTTCTGTTCTATGTACAATTCCGCAGACGTTACATGGACACTGGTTGCAGCGTTTCTGGTGTTCTTCATGCAAGCGGGCTTTGCCTTGTGCGAGGCTGGCCTGACCCGTGCAAAAAATACCGGCAATATTCTGATGAAGAATATGATGGATTTTTGTATCGGTACGCCGTGCTACTGGCTCGTCGGCTTCGGCATCATGTTTGCCGGTTCCGGTGCACTCATCGGCGGGTTTGATCCGTTCATCCGCGGCAGCTATGACTTCGGCACGCTGCCGGTCTGGGTCTACGCGGTGTTCCAGACTGTGTTCTGCGCCACTGCCGCGACCATCGTCTCCGGCTCGATGGCCGAGCGCACGAAGTTCAGCGCCTACTGCTGCTACTCCGCCGCCATCAGCCTGATCGTCTACCCCATCTCCGGCCACTGGATCTGGGGCGGCGGCTGGCTGGCACAGCTCGGCTTCCATGATTTTGCGGGTTCCGCCGCAGTTCACTTCGTCGGTGGTGTCACGGCCTGCCTGGGCGCCTGGATGCTCGGCCCCCGCATCGGCAAGTACAACAAGGCCGGTAAGGCCCGCGCGATCCCCGGCCACAACCTGACCGCGATGGCTCTGGGCGTTTTCATCCTGTGGTTCTGCTGGTTCGGCTTCAACGGCGGCTCCACCGTCAGCATGACCGGCGATGACACGATGGTTTCCGCAGGTCTGATCTGCTTCAACACCAACCTGGCCGCCGCGCTGGCTACCGTTGCGGCGCTGATCGTCTCCTGGGTGCGCTACGGCAAGCCCGATGTCTCCCTGACCTTCAACGGTGCGCTGGCCGGTCTGGTCGCCATCACCGCGGGCTGCGACGTCGTTGACCCGTTCGGCGCGGCCATCATCGGCATCGTCGCCGGTGTGCTCTGCATCTTCTCGGTTGAGTTCTTCGACAACATTGCCAAGATTGATGACCCCGTCGGCGCTGTCTCGGTGCACTGCATGAACGGTGCGTGGGGCACCATCGCCGTCGGCCTGTTTGCCACCGAGGGCGGTCTGTTCTACGGCGGCGGCTTTGCCAAGCTGGGCATCCAGCTGCTGGGCATTGTCAGCGTGGCGGCCTGGGTGCTGGCCACGATGTTCATCATCTTCACGGTCATCAAAAAGACCATCGGCCTGCGCGTCTCCGAGAAGGAGGAGATCGACGGCCTGGATTACCACGAGCACGGCCTGACCAGCGCCTATGCAGGCTTCGCCATCAATGATCCGACCTACGCCGAGCTGGACGTGAACGAGAACACCGATCTGGGCGAGGACGACATCACCAAGGCCAGCCCCGAGAAGATCGCCGCTGCGGTCAAGGTCGTCAAGGACGCCCCGCTGCCCGCCGGGCTGGATTCCGGCATGCACAAGGTTTCCATCATCGTGCAGCTGGCCAAGTTTGAGACCCTGAAAAAGGCGCTGAACGACATTGGCGTTACCGGCATGACGGTGACCCAGGTCATGGGCTGCGGCCTGCAGAAGGGGAGCGGCGAGAAGTACCGCGGCGCCGAGGTTGACGCCACGCTCCTGCCGAAGGTCAAGGTCGAGGTCGTCGTGAGCAAGATTCCCGTGGATAAGATCATCGACACGGCCACGAAGGCCCTGTACACCGGCCACATCGGCGACGGCAAGATCTTTGTCTACAATGTGGCAAAGGTCGTGAAGGTCCGCACCGGCGAACAGGACTACGCTGCGCTGCAGGACGTAGAGTAAACGTCTCCCTATTATAATAAGGTATATAGGTCAGTAAAGCCAGCCCCTTCCGAAGTGGGATTCGGAAGGGGCTGGCTGTTTTGTGGGTAGGATCGCGGCGGCGGGAGGTGGACGGCGGGGGATGAATTTTTCCCTGCGGGCGGAACATTGACGGGATTTGGCGTGAAGCGGCGGAGGGGTCAACGCTTGGCGGCGCACAACGAGCGCCGCCAGTTTGCTTCGCAAACACGCTCGTGCGGTTGTTTGCCCCGCAGGGGCAAACATTGCTCACACCCCGGTTTCGCTCCGCTCAACCGTGGCCCCTGTTCGCAACCCCGCAACCCCTCCCTACGATGCAAAAGATAAAGGGGATGCAAAACGAAACCGGGAGCTGACGCAAGGCTGCGGGCCGGGCATGCCCGGCCCCTACGGACTGCTGTTTCCGGCAACGGGGGTTCGGGGGAACTCCCGACTCAAAAGTGGAGGAAGGGGCGGGGGCGTTAA
>OLNR01000813.1_pt1 | contig 22380 bp, 16 predicted proteins | sample 1672231 | NCBI WGS metagenome assembly OLNR01 (sample SAMEA3136662, study PRJEB25190) | human gut metagenome
CTAACTCCTAACTCCTAACTCCTAACTCCTAACTCCTAACTCCTAACTCCTAACTTTCTCCGGTATCTGCGCCCCAATAATTGCCGTAAACATCAAAGCGCACCCTGCCAGTTCTACGCCGGAAAGGGTCTGGCCCAAAATCAGCCAGCCGGCCAGGGCGCTGAACACGCTTTCCATGCACATGGCCATGCTGGCAATGGTGGGGTCAAGTTCTTTCTGGCCCACAATTTGCAGCGTGTAGGCCACACCGCTGGACAAAATGCCGCAGTAAGCAATAGATACCGCCGCCCCCTGGATCTGGGCAAAGGTCGGCGTTTCAAACACAAACATAAAAATAGTGGAAAGGACCGCCGTTGCAAAAAATTCCGCAAAGCTCAGCTGCACACCGTCCAGCCTGGGGCTGTAATGATCCACCAGCATAATCTGGAACGCAAACAGCAGCGAGCAGAGCAGCAGCATCCATTCGCCGCCGGTCAGGGTCAGGGTATCGTGCCCCGCCAGGCACAGCAGGTAAAGCCCCGCCAGGCTGATGCAGGCGCAGATTCCCAGTTTGACCCCCGGCCGCCGCCCAAAGAACACCCCCAGCAGCGGTACCAGCACCACATACAGCGCCGTCAAAAAGCCCGCCTTGGCCGTGCTGGTGGTGCCAATGCCGATCTGCTGTGCCGCCGAAGCCGCAAACAGCGCAATGCCGCAGAACGCACCGCCCCGCAGCAGCATCCGGCCGTTGATCCAGAACGGAACACCGGGATCCGCTTTGCGGGCCTTGCCGCGGCGCAGCAAAATCAGCACGATCAAAAATGCGCAGGCCAGCCAGCTGCGGGCCGCCAAAAAGGTATACGGCCCCACATAGCCGCTGCCCACACTTTGCGCCACAAAGGCTGTGCCCCAGATCAGCGCCCCCAGCAGAAGCAGCAGGGTGTTGCGCAGCTGTTTTTTATCAAAGTTCATCTTTTGATTCCTTTTTTTGTTTCAGTCATATCCGCAAAATGCCCCGGCGTCGGTCTGCGTTGACCGCTGCGCCGGGGCACGCTTCATTTTTGGTTATTCTGCATCCGGGGCAACCAGGTCGTCGCTGCCAATGCCCTCAATTTTCACGCCGCCGGTAATGTAGAACATACCAGAGTCATAGCTGACATTGGCCTTGTACAGCCTGCCGGGGGTCAAGCCGGAGATGGTATAGGTGCTGCACTCCCCGCCGGTCGGGAAATACACCGTGGTGCCCGCCACATAGGAAGTGGTTGCCTTATCCTCCGAAAGTTCCCACAGCGCCACCTTGAACTCCAGAATACCGGTGGATTCGGTGGTGCCATAGCCCGTTACCTGCACGGTATCGGAACCCGCCACAAAATACTCGGTGTTGCGGTTCTGGATGCTGTTAAACGCAACATACAGCGTCCCATCCTGCACCTGTTGGTTCCAGTGGACCGAGGTATCCTGCAGCCCATCCGGGAAGTTCACCTCACCGCCGGGCTGCGCCACAATTTCGTCCGCCTCATCGTCATCGGAACCTTCTTCACGCAGGCCCAGCAGGTCTGCCGTTTTCAAAATCAGATTGCTTGCTGCTTCCTTGGGGCTGCAGGCGGTCAGGCTGAGCGCCAGAACCGCTGCCAGCACAAGTGCAGCTGCACGTTTTGCCAGTTTCATCATTCATTGCCCTCCATGGCAGGTAAAGCTGTTTGTAACCCTTTTATTATATCCCAATTCGCCGGGCAGAACAAGTGCTTCTTGGTGAAAACCTGGTAAAACCTAACCCCTATGGTATGTTATCCGCGGGTGCCCTCAACGCTGGAATCGGTGCTCCAGCCCTGCAGGTCAGTGGGGTTGATGGAGCCGTTCCAGCGGCCATCGTTCTGGGCGTCGTTCCATTCGTTCCAGGCTGCCTCGCTGCGGATAGCTGTACCGCTGCGGAATGCTGCATCCCACGGGTTGGCGGAATCCGGGTCGGTGGGGTCCCAGCCGCGCTTGCTCTCGTCCGTCGGGTCGGTGTAAATGGTGCCGGGCTTTCCCATGGGGCCGGGGTCATCGGCGTTATCATAGATCACCACGCGGGTGCCGATGGGGCAGTTATCATAGATCCACTTTACATCACAGACCAGCAGCCGGATACAGCCCAGGCTGGCCTGGGTGCCCAGCTGGTTGAACTGGTCGTACTCGATATCGTCCTTGTGCTGGCTGTAATACGGCACAGTGTGGAACAGATAGGAATCCCAGATGCGGGTAGCGTACTGGCCATAGCTCGGCCCGGCCAGCAGCCGCCAGTCATAATTGACCGGCGTTGCAAAGAATCCCAGCGGGGTATCCGCGCCGCCGGAGCACACCATGGCCATATACGGCTTGGTGTAGTTCCCCTCATCGTCCAGCGCCAGTACCGTCACGGTAGAAGCCGCGCGGTTGACCGCGATCATATAGGGGCAGCCATCTTTGGCACTGTATTTCAGCCCCTCGCTCTGGTAAAATTCATCGGCAGCCAGCTGTTCCATCAAGGCTTTGCCGCGCTCATCCCAAAGCGCTGGGTCCACCACCTGCGGGGCATCCTTGGTGCAGTTTGCGGACGCCGTTGAGGTGGCATCGGCAATGCGCTGTTCTTCCTCGGTCATGGTGGGCTGTTCCTGCTGGCTGTCGCCATCCGTGGTGCTGTCTGCACCGTCGGGCGCGGCGGAGCTGGAATCCCCCTGGCTCTGGTTGGGCTTGTTGGTAATGGTGCCATCGGTTTTTACCAGCAAAAAGCAGCCTGCGCACACCAAAATAAACACGGCAATGCAGAAAATCAAGGTGATCAGGGCATGCACGCGGCGGTTCTGTTTGCGTGAAACAGCGCGGCGGCGCTGCATATTGCTGCTCCTGGCAGCGGGTGCAGGGCGGCGCTTGGGTCCCTGCGCCGGACGTTTTTGTTGCGGCATTGTGCAGACCTCCCGTTTATGGTGTCAAAATCGTATGTTTCGGGCTTTGCTTCCCACTGCAGGCGGGCGCGGCCCGAACGGAATTCATTTCCCGTATTCTTCCGCCACAAATTTTTCCAGTGCGGCAAAGCTGCGGCGGACCTTCTCGGTATCAATGCAGTACGCCATGCGGAAGTAGCCGGGGCAGCCAAAGCTGTCGCCGGGAACCAACGCCAGGTCATACTTCATGGCCTTTTTGCAGAACGCATTGGCGTCCTCCTCCAGCGCTTTGGGGAAGATATAGAAGGTGCCGGAGGGTTTGACCACGGTAAAGCCCAGCTTTTTCAGCTCGGCGTAAATCAGCTCCATGTTGGTTTCGTACACGCCCAAGTCGCTGGTTTCGTCCAGGCATTCGGCCACGGCCAGCTGGATCAGTGATGCCGGGCAGTTGTGGCCGGTTCCGCGGCTGATCTGGCCGCACATGGGCACAATATACTCGGCGTCCTCGCAGCGCGGGTTCGCAGCCACATAGCCGATGCGCTCGCCCGGCAGGCTCAGGCTCTTGCTGAACGAATAGCAGGTCAACGTATCGTCATAGAACTTGGCGGCGTACTGGATGGGCTGCCCGCCGAACATGATTTCGCGGTACGGCTCATCCGAGATCAAAAAGATTCGGTGCCCATACTTGGCGCTGGCGGCGCGCAGGCGGTCGGCCAGGCCGGTCAGCGTCTCGGCGCTGTAGGCTGCGCCGGAGGGATTGTTGGGGGTGTTGATCAGCACGGCGGCGGTGTTCTCATCCAGCATCGCGTCAAATGCGTCAAAGTCAATCTGGAAATCCTTCGTGCGGGGCGGAACGACCTTCAGATTCAGGCCCGCGCCCTCCACATACGGCTTGTATTCCGGGAAGAACGGCGCAAAGGTGATAATATCCTGCCCCGGCACCGCCACGCAGCGCATGGCGTGGGCCAGCGCACCGGCAGCACCCGTTGCCATAAAGATATGCTCCATACCGTAGTCCATGCCAAAGCGGCGGTTCAGGCTTTCGGCCACCGCCTTGCGCACGGCGGGGATGGTCAGCGTGGGGCTGTAGCCATGCAGCGTCACCGGCTCCTTGGTCTGCAGCAGATCGATGCAGGTTTTGGTAAAGTGCTCCGGGCAGGGCACCGAAGGGTTGCCCAGCGAATAATCAAACACATTTTCATAGCCGATCTCGGTCCCGCGAGCCGTGCTCCACTCGGAGATTTGGCGAATAACGGACTTGCCGCTAAGCATATCTTTATAGCGCTGCGCAATCATTTTACAGTTCCTCCCACCGCGATTTTGCAGTTATTTCATGATAACGTCATACAGTTCATCGCTGTTTTCTGCCAGGTATTCCGCCCCGGCCGCATTCAGTTCCTCCCGCGTGCGGAATCCCCACACCGCCCCGCAGCAGGGCAGGTTCGCATTGTGGGCGGTTTCCACATCCACGTTGCTGTCCCCCACATACAGGGTGCTGGCCGGGTCGGCATGCAGGGCCTGCAGCAGGGCGTTCGTGCCCTCGGCGGCGGGCTTGGGGGCCACGCCGGTCATCTGGCCGCGCACGATCGTAAAATACTGCGTGCCGAAATAATCCTTAACGACCTCTTTTGCCAGCGCATCTGCCTTGTTGGAAAACACCGCCAGCTGCACGCCGTTCGCTTTCAGCTTTGCCAGCATTTCTGGGATGCCGGGGTACGGTGCGGTAGTGTCCCGCAGGTGCTGGCCATAATCCCGCTTAAAATCCGCCAGGGCCGCTTCCAGCACCGCCGGGGTGCGCTGGTCTGCCGGGGCCAGGCGCTCCACCAGTTTAGGGATACCGTTGCCCACGAAATAGCGGTACGCCTGGCGCTCATGGGTGGGCCAGCCATATTTCCGGCACAGCCGGTTGCCGGCATCCGCCAGGTCAGTCAGGGTGTTCAGCAGCGTACCATCCAGGTCAAACACTACAGTTTTATACATTTTGTAATATCCTCTATTCTCTATACACATTCTAACTTTTCCCACTGATACGGCAAAAGCCACACTTCTATTATAGGAGCATTTTGCCAAAACGGCAACCGCTTTTGCCCGTTGTTTTGGAACAAAAGTGTAAATTATACAGCGGCAGGGTGCAATATCACGTAAAGTGTGCTACTATATATTTGTATTGCTGGACGGGAGTGATCCCGCCAAGGGGAGGAAAAAAGATGGACCTGTTTCTTTCAATTCTGAAATCCGTCATTTACGGTGTGATTGAAGGCATCACCGAATGGCTGCCGATTTCCAGCACCGGGCATATGATCCTTGCCGAGCAGGTGCTGAAGTTTGGCTATACGGAAGATTTTATGGAAATGTTCCGCGTTGTCATCCAGCTGGGTGCTATCCTGGCTGTTGTGGTGCTGTATTTCCACAAGCTGTGGCCGTTCTGCAAGGATAATGGCCGCGATACCGGCTTTGCCGCCCACCTGCGCTGGCCCGTGGTCCGGCTGTGGTTCAAAATTATTGTAGCCTGCATGCCCGCCGCCGTGCTGGGCATTCTGCTGGACGACTGGATGGACGCCCACCTGTATAACAGCGTGGTGGTTGCCCTGATGCTGATTGTGTACGGCGTTGCCTTTATCCTGATCGAGCGCCGCCCGCGGGTGCCCACCACCACCAAGCTTTCCCGCATTACTTACCCGCAGGCGTTCAAGGTTGGCTGCTGGCAGGTGCTCTCCCTGATTCCCGGCACCTCCCGCAGCGGCTCCACCATTCTGGGCGGCATGCTGTGCGGCATGTCCCGCCCGGCTGCCAGCCAGTTCACCTTCTTCCTTGCCATCCCGGTCATGGCCGGTGCCAGTTTGCTCAAGCTGGTCAAGTTCTTTGGCAAGGGCAACAGCTTCACGCTGGATCAGACCGTTGTGCTGATCGTTGGCTGTGCGGTTGCCTTTATCGTTTCCATCATCGCCATCCGCTTCCTGATGGATTACGTCAAGCGCCACACCTTCACCGCGTTCGGCGTTTACCGCATCGCGCTCGGCATTGTTGTTCTGGTGATCTGGGGCGTACAGACCTTTGTGCTGAAAGCGCCCGCCGCCGTGTAACGGCCCGGAGTGTATCTGAAATCGAAAATCTCCCCGCTGCATTTTGTGCATCAGCACATTGCAGCGGGGAGATCTTTTCTTGCCATTTTTGTTTTTAAGGCAATACCGCATAATTCTAAGTGCCGATACGGCGAGCGAGGTGCGGCAGATGCCAAGCCAAAAGCGCAGATAATACTGGATGTCTTATCGAGCATTTTGGCAACGCAGATGCCGTGCCGCAGCTGCCGGAGCGGTGCTTAAGCCGTAAGGCGGGAATTGTGCGGTGTTGCCCTAAATCAGAGGAATCCTGGCTGACGTCTGCTTATCAGCTTCTTACTTTTCCACCTGGAACAAATTCTGCTGACTGGTTGCTTTGGCGCCGATGTTGTTATACTCCAAATAGAAGTACCCATGCACCCAGGCATCCAGCTCTGCATTCTCGCCGTAGGTGTGGGTCACGCCGTCCGCGTCCATATAGTCATTGGCGGCTGTCACCACCGGGGCCACCTGCTTGAGTGCCAGCAGGTACTGGTAATACGGGGTCAGCGGCAGCCCGGCATTTTCCACCAGGGTGGGAGCCAGCATGCACATATCCATGCGGTTGTACTCGTCGGTGGCGCTGGTCTGGCCTGCGTTTTCCAGCGGGTAGTTTGCCCAGATCAGGTAGGGCGTGCTGCGCTCCAAAATCTGCAAATTGTTCTCATCGGTAAAGGTATGGTCGGCCACATGATCCACAAAGCTGGGGGCGTGGTCGCCTGCCATGGCAACAATCACCTTGCGGCCGGTCTTTTTGTACTGCTCGGTCAGGTATTCGGTCAGTTCGCCAAAGGCACGGTCGGTCATATAGATGTTGCTCAGGTATTCATCCATGATGGAATCATACTCGCCGTAATCGGTTGCGGCATGCACGATATCCTCCTCCGGAGGGTTCATATCGTAATCGCCGTGGCTCTGGATGGAAACCAGGAACACAAACCGCGGCTGGTCCTCCGGCATTGCTTCATACAAACCTTCCAGGTCGCGGTAGGTGGCGCTGTCGGTCTGGTAGGGGCGGCTGCCATAGGTTTCCTTGGTCGGAAAATCATCCTGGAAGTGGGTCTCGTCAAAGCCCAGCGTCAGCCAGGCGGAATCGCGGCGGTAGTTGGAGTTGGTATAGGGGTGGGCTGCCAGCGTGGCATACCCCAGATCTTTCAGGTTGCTGACCAGGCTGTTTGCCTTGTGCAGGTTCAACCAGTTGAACGGTGTGATGGAGGGCATCAGCATCAGCGAGTTGGAGGAAAGCATCTCGTACTCGCTGGAGTTGGTGCCGCCGCCCACATGCGGGCTGATGGTGTGGCCGTAAATGGAGTTGGGCAGGTTTTTGGTCACCTGCATGATCTCCTGGTCGGCCTGCAGGTCCGTTACCAGGTCAAAGTCATAAAAGCTTTCGGACAGGATCAGGAACACATCGGGGTAGTCCTGCTCGTTTGCCGTTTCGGGGCTGGCCTGATAGTCCTGCGCCATTGCAGCGGCCTCGGTGGCGGCGTCCTCGCTGTAGCCGTCCGGCTGCAGGATGGGGTCCACCATCAGGCTGGCGGCTTCAATGCTACCCGCCAGGTAGCCGTACTTATAATAGGTTTCCTGCCAGGCCCAGCCGTAAGTGGCGGCGGGCTTGATGGGGTTGGGGCTGAAATACCCCAGATACAGCACCGCAAAAATGCCGCAGGCGCAGGCCAGCGCATGGGCGCCGCGCTGTTTCCAGCTGCGCTTATGCTTGCCGGCCAGTTTGACCTGCACAACGGCAGCCACCAGCACCGGGATGTACAGCAGCGCAATGGTAATAACTGTCTGGGTAATGTGCAGGGTATAACTGCCCATCACCTCTGCCGCGGTGCCCAGGTTCAGGATGTCCTGCGGCATCAGGGCAGAACCATGCAGGTCCCGCGTGTAATAGTTGACCAGCGCCAGCACGGTAAAAATCAGGCCGGAAACGCCGGTTGCAATGCCCCAGCTGCCGCACAGGGCAAACACCACCAGCGTCAGGCAGAACGCCGTCAGCGCATTGAGCGGTGCGTATACCGGCCACTGCCCCGCCATGTAGTTGGCAGTTGCGCCGTCAGAAATTTCTAACTGGTAGCGCGCCACAAAGGCCGCTGCCACAGCCAGCGCAAATGGCAGCACCGTGCCAAGCCAGAAGCGCTTGCTTTTTAATGTTTTTTTGATGTTTTGCATGGGTATCCAGTTCCTTCGCTTTGTTTGTTCATTAAGTTGCGGTCAACATTCCGCGTCAACACACCGAATGTCCGGTATGCCCGCAAAAGGGCATATTAGGTTAGTATATCATATTTTATGCCGGTTGTGAATCACCGTTTTTCGGCCAAATGCTGCCACTTGTTCCAAATCCGGCCCGCCCGCGCAGATTTTGCATTTACCAACCTACGCTTTCATGTTATAATATTAGTTAATCATCATTTTACCCCATAGACGGAGGCTATTCTATGAAAATTCCTGCAAAAGGTTTTACTCACGGCGGCAAGTTCCATGCAGACGATGTGTTTGCCACAGCGCTGCTGATGATTGTGCGGCCGGATATCAAAGTAACCCGCGGTTTTGTTGTGCCGGATGGTTTTGACGGCATTGTGTACGATGTGGGCTGCGGTATGTTTGACCACCACCAGGAACCGCGCGAAAGCCGCCCCAACGGCGTGCCCTATGCGGCCTTTGGCCTGCTGTGGCGCGTGTTGGGTGCCCAGCTGGTAGGTGCCCACCAGGCCCGCCTGCTGGATGAAAATTTTGTTCAGCCCCTGGACTTGAACGATAACACCGGCGAACAGAATTCCCTGGCCGATGCCATCGGCAGCTTTAACCCCGTGTGGGATTCCGGCGAAGATTCCGATGCCTGCTTCTGGCGCGCCGTGCCCTTTGCCAAGCAGGTGCTGGAAAACGAGATTGCCGCAGCCAACGCCGTGAACCGCGCGGACGAGACCGTCCAGAACGCCTACAAGAACTCCAAGGACGGCATTGTGGTCCTGCCGGACTACATGCCCTGGAAAAACGGCCTGTACAAAACCGATGCCCTGTTTGTTGTCTACCCCAGCCAGCGCGGCGGCTACAGCGCCCAGTGCGTGACCGATTACAAGACCCGCCGCAGCAAGGTGCCGTTTCCGCCCGCATGGGGCGGCCAGCCGGAGGAGATCCTGCGCGAAAAGAGCGGCCTGGCTCTCAAGTTCTGCCACCCCAGCCGTTTCCTTGTCACCGCGGAAACCAAAGAGGATGCCATTGAGGCATGCCGCCGTGCCCTGCGCGCCGCCGGAAGGCCGGTGAGCGCACAGTGAGCGCCGAAACTCTAGAGCAGTTTGGTCCCTGCCCCAGCACCGCGGCGGACTGCCAGCCAGACCCGGCTTCCGCCTGGGTCTACATGGTGCGCTGCGCGGATGGTAGTCTGTATTCCGGCTGGACCAATGACCTTGCCCGCCGCCTGCGCGCCCACAAGGGCGGCAAGGCCGGTGCCAAGTATACCCACGCCAAAGGTGCCGTTAAGCTGACCTATGCCGAGCGCTGCACCGATAAAAGTGCCGCCCTGAAGCGGGAAGCCGCCCTGAAAAAGCTGCCAAAACCCGAAAAGGAAGCCTTTGCCGCCCAGTGGACCGCTGAAAACACCATCACCCTGCGGGATGCCGCGCCGGAGGACGCCGCCGCCGTGGCGGAGCTGTACAACTGGTATGTCACCCACTCCACGGCCACTTTCCAGTATGACCTGTGTACCGAGGAATTCCAGCGCGAAAATATCGCCTATGTGCAGCAGCGTGCGCCGTTCCTGGTTGCCGTCAATGCAGCGGGCAAGCTGTGCGGCTTTGCCTGCGCCCACCCCTGGCACAGCCGCACAGCTTATGCGTGGGATGTGGAGCTAACCGTTTACTGCGCCCACGACTGTGTGGGCCAGGGGGTTGGCGGGCGGCTGTACAAAGCCCTGCTGGACGGCGTGCGCCAGCGCGGCTACTGCAACGCCGTTGCCCTTGTGACCGGCCAGAACAAAGAGAGCTGCGCGTTTCATAAGGCGCTCGGCTTCAAAAAAATCGGCGTGGAACCCCGCACTGGGTACAAGTTCGGCCAATGGCTGGACCTTGACTATTGGTGGATGGACCTGCGCCCCGGCCAGGAGCCTCCGGAGCCGGTGCGCCTGGGGCGATAAAACTGCATAACACAAAATTAAGCGGAGCACTGCTGATTGGCAGCGCCCCGCTTTTGTTATAAAGATTTGTAGGGCGCGATGCCTGCATCGTCCCACATACTGAGCTGCAACCATGGTATCCTGTCATCAACATCCTATCTCCCCGCCGCGCGTTTTTGTTTTCCACAAGAAGCCCCTCTGTTTGTGGAAAACCGTTCAGATTCTTTTCAGGCAATACCGCATAATTCTAAGTGCCGATACGGCGAGCGAGGTGCGGCAGATGCTAAGCCAAAAGCGCAGATAATACTGGCATTTTGGCAACGCAGATGCCGTGCCGCAGCCGCCGGAGCGATGCTTAAGCCGTTAGGCGGGAATTGTGTGGTGTTGCCTTCACTTTTTCCCTGTCGTTACGCGGTCTGCATTCCTGTTTTTGCCCACAAACTGCCCTTGTTCACGCAAAGTTTACCGGAATTTCCAGCTATTTCATGCCTTGTTCATCCGCAGTTCATTTTTATTCTTCATGATAGAATCTATCGGGGGCCCCTATTACCGCCCCCAACTGGAGGAATTGTTATGCACGAAACCCAACAGCCGCGCGACCCCAAAAAGACGACCGGCATTGTATATGCCGTGATCCTTGTGGTGTTGCTGCTGCTCAATTTCTGGGCCTTCCCCGCCATGATGAAAGGCCAGGTCAAACAGGTCGATTACGGCACCTTCCTGAACATGCTCGAAGGCGGCGAACTGAGCACCGTTGAAATTCAGGATCAGCAGATCTATTTTGTGGACAAAAATGATACCACCTACTGCACCAACTCCATTGCGCAGGACCTGCAGCTGGTCAACCGGTTGGAAAGCGCCGGCGTTTCCTTTGGCAAGGTGTACAACCAGACCACCTGGGTGGATACCCTGCTGGGCTGGGTCATCTCGCTGCTGCCCATGATCATCCTGATCGTCTGGTTCAACCGCATGATGCGCAAGCGGGTCGGTGAAATGACCGGCGGCGCCAACAGCATGATTTTTGGCGGCGGCAAATCCGGTGCCAAACAGTATGTCGTTGAGGATGGCAAGTCCATCAAATTTGCCGATGTTGCCGGTGAGGACGAAGCCAAAGAGAGCCTGCAGGAAATCGTTGACTTCCTGCATAACCCCAAGCGTTACGAGGATATCGGTGCCAAAATGCCCAAGGGCGTTCTGCTTGTCGGCCCCCCGGGCACCGGTAAAACCCTGCTGGCCCGCGCTGTTGCCGGCGAAGCCGGTGTTCCCTTCTTCTCCATTGCGGGTTCTGAATTTGTCGAGATGTTCGTCGGCATGGGCGCTTCCAAGGTGCGTGACCTCTTCAAACAGGCCAACGAAAAAGCCCCCTGCATTATCTTTATTGATGAGATCGATACCATCGGCAAAAAGCGTGACGGTGCTTCCGGTATGGGCGGCAACGATGAACGCGAGCAGACCCTGAACCAGCTGCTGACCGAAATGGACGGGTTTGACGCCGCCAAGGGTGTTATCATTCTGGCCGCCACCAACCGTCCTGAATCCCTTGACCCCGCTTTGACCCGCCCCGGCCGTTTTGACCGTCGTGTGCCCGTGGAGCTGCCCGACCTGAAAGGCCGCGAAAGTATCCTGCGCCTGCACGCTCAAAAGGTCAAAATCGGCCCCGACTGTGACTTTGCCGTGGTTGCCCGCATGACTCCCGGTGCTTCCGGTGCCGAGCTGGCCAATATCATCAACGAAGCCGCCCTGGGCGCTGTGCGCCACCACCGCATGGCCGTTACCCAGTACGACCTGCAGGAAGCCGTGGATACCATCCTGGCCGGTGCCCAGAAAAAGAATAAGATCCTGAGCGACAAAGAAAAGTGCATCGTGGCCTACCACGAAGTCGGCCATGCCATGGTTGCCGCCCTGCAGAGCCATTCCGCCCCCGTGCAGAAAATCACCATTGTGCCGCGCACTTCCGGCGCGCTGGGTTTCACCATGCAGGTAGAGGACGGCGACCACACCCTGATGACCAAGGAAGAGATCCTGGCCAAAATTGCCACCATGACCGGTGGCCGTGCCGCCGAAGAAGTGGTGTTCAACTCCATCACCACCGGCGCATCCAACGATATCGAGCAGGCCACCAAGATGGCCCGCGCCATGATTACCCGCTACGGCATGACCGACGACTTTGACATGGTTGCCCTGGAAACCGTGAACAACGCCTACCTGGGCGGCGATGCCAGCCTGGCCTGCAGTGAGCGCACAGCCGCCACAGTGGACGATAAGGTCGTGGAAGTCGTCAAGCAGCAGCATGAAAAAGCCAAACAGATGCTGATTGAAAACCGCGGCAAGCTGGACGAGATCGCCAAGTACCTGTACGAGAAAGAAACCATCACCGGCGAAGAGTTCATGCGCATCCTGACCGCTGTTCCTCAGCTGCCCACCGGTGCCGTGGAACAGTAAAGGCAACACCGCACAATTCCCGCCTGACGGCTTAAGCACCGCTCCGGCGGCTGCGGCACGGCATCTGCGTTGCCAAAATGCTCGATAATACACAAAGTATTATCTGCGCTTTTGGCTTAGCAGCTGCCGTGCCTCACTCGCCGTATCGGCACTTAGAATTGTGCGGTATTGCCTAAAATCTCCGCTCTGCGCGTTTTCTTTGTAAAATAACGGTACCCCCGCCCTATGCAGTTCATTTGCCGCACGGGCGGGGGTGTTTTGTTGTAATTCCGTAGGGGCGCACACCATGCACCCATCCGTTTTATATCATCACACTACAGCGCTTTCTCACAAAGCACACCATGTAATAGCGCCATTTTATGGCCAGCCGTTACCCATTTGTAGGGGCCGCTGCTCACCTCTTTCCGAAAAACGCAATAAAAATGCTGTCTTTCTCCACATCAGGGAAAGGCAGCATTCTTTTTTATCCGTTCAGATCTTCGCCGTTGCTGGCAATCACATTTTTATACCATCCAAAGGACTTTTTCATGTACCGTGCCGCCGCTCTGTTCGAGTACCGGGAAAAGCACCAGTGATCCTGCCGGGCTTTATTTTGCCTGTGCGCCCTCTGGGAAGATGATCTTGTTCACAAAGAAGAAGATCACCATGGAAATGCCGCCATTGAGCACGGTGGTGCCAATGTTGTAGATGAAATCCGGCACCAGCAGGCCCGCAACCGCCACCCACACGCAGTTGATGGAGTTGACGATGCAGGTGATCAAACAGAACGCCACCACATACCAGGCGATCTGCTTGGCCAGGTTGCCCTTGCTGCGGAACACAAAGTTGCGCTGGATGGGAAAGTTTATGCATTCTCCCACCACCATGGCAACCATGTAGGCGCAAAAGTACGGCAGACCGCCATGGGCGGAATCATACCCCAGGATGTTCCACTGGAAGGTTTCGCCAAACAGCGTGACCGGGATGCCCGGCCAGCCAAAATCCACCACCGGCAGGCTGCTGAACACCGCCGGCAAAAATTGCAGCAGCAGGTATTTGAACACCGTAACCAGGTTGGATACGATCACAAACAGTCCGCCTTCGCGCACCCACTTGGCTGCGGCGGGGTGTTTTGCCGCAAAATTATTCCATAGCTGCATAAATAGCCCCTCTCTTTCCTCAGCTGTTGCGCAGGCGCTGTTCCAGCTGTGCGTTCAGCACCAGGTTTTTCACGGCCTCTATGATCACCCGCACAAGGCCGATGATCCAGAATCCCTGTAATTCCATCACAATGCCATCCACCATGCCCATGCTGATGGCACCGCTGGTCATTTTGGCCAAGGCACGCAGCGGCATGTTGTACTGGAACAGCACATTCAGGTCCGGCTTGCCGCGCTTGTAGCTGGCGTTCAGCAGTGCGGTAAGCACCAGCCAGATCAGCCAGCCCAGCGGGCTGCGGCTGTGGTTCAGCTCGCCCAGGGTCATGTTGCGGTCAATTTTAACTTTTCCCTGCTGCACCGGGCGGCCCAGCAGGGTGGCCCATTCGTCATCCGGCACGCTCTGCACCTTGCCGCTGGTATAGTGCGGCAGATGCTTGCCCGCATAGGGGTTGGGTGCGCCGGTACCGGCCACTTCCACCACGGCGGTCAGGCGGATGTCCGCACTGGACGCGCCGACCCGCAGCTCATAGCTACCGCCTTCCACTTCCCAGCTGTCGGTCTTGGTGTTCCAGTAGCGGAATGCCTTGTCGTCCAGCGGGATAGTCACGGTCTTGCTTTCGCCGGGCTGCAGCTGCACCTTGGCAAAGCCTTTCAGCTCCTGTGCGGGGCGGAACACTTCTGCCCCGGGTTTTGCCACATACAGCTGCACGATCTCTGCTCCGGCGCGCTTGCCGGTGTTGGTTACGGTCAGGGTCACGCTATTGGACGCGGCCTGCAAATTGCTGTAGGCAAAGCTGGTGTAGCTTAACCCATAGCCAAAGGGGAATGCCACCGGCACACCGGCGGTCTGGTAATAGCGGTAGCCGACATACAGCCCCTCGCGGTACTGCACCATGCGGCCCGGCCCGGCAAAGTTATCCTTGGCGGGGGTATCCGCATAGGCGTTGACCCAGGTTTCGGCCAGCTTGCCGCTGGGGTTCACTTTGCCGGTCAGCACATCCAGCATGGCGCCCGCCCCCGCCTGGCCGCCCAGCGCACCATACACCAGGGTACGGCAGTGTTTGAGCCACGGGGTTTCCAGCGAAGCCCCTGCGCTGAGCACCACAACGGTGTTGGGGTTGGCCTGCTGCACGGCCTTTAACAGTTCGATCTGGTTGTCCGCAAGGCGCATATCGCCGCGGTCCAGACCCTCACTTTCCTTGATTTCATCCAGCCCCAGGCAGAGCAGCACCACTTCGGCCTTTTGGGCCAGGGCTACAGCCTCGGCCTGTTTGGCGGCATCCGGTTTGCCCTGGCGGTCAAAGCCGGGGGCAAAGCCCACGCTGGCCAGGCCGCTCTCTTTCAGGCAGTCCAAAAAGGTATCCACCTTGATGGAGTTGACCGCGCTGGAGCCAGCGCCCTGGTACCGCGGTGTCTGGGCAAAGTCGCCGATCACGGCAACTTTTGCGCCCTCGGCCAGCGGCAGCAGGTCGTTCTCGTTTTTCAGCAGCACAATGCTTTCGGCTGCGGCGCGGCGGGCCAGCGCGTGGTGGGCATCCGCATCAAAGGTGCGGCTGTGGGACTGCACGGCGGCATGGGTATCAAACACCAGCGTCAGCAGCTCGTCCAGCCGGGCGTCCGCATCCGCTTCGGTAATTTTGCCGCTCTGCACAGCCTGCATCAGCTCGCGCACGGCGTCCCCGCCGGGGGCGGGCATTTCCAGCGTGGAGCCGTTCTGCACGCCCAGGGCATGGTCATTGCTGCCGCCCCAGTCCGTTACCACAGCGCCGTCAAAGCCCCACTCCCCGCGCAGGATGTCCATTAACAGGTGGCGGTTCTCGTTGGCATAAGTTCCGTTGATGAGGTTATAGCTGCTCATGATGGTCTTGGGCTTTGCTTCCTTGACCACGATCTCGAACCCGGTCAGGTACAGCTCCCGCAGGGTGCGTTCATCCACCACGGAATCCGACGCCATGCGGCGCAGCTCCTGGCTGTTGACGGCAAAGTGCTTGGGGCAGGCGGAGATGCCGTTGGACTGGATGCCCCGCACATAGCCCGCTGCCATTTTGCCAGAAAGATACGGATCCTCGGAGAAATACTCAAAGTTGCGGCCGCAGAGGGGGCTGCGCTTGGTGTTCAGACCCGGCCCCAGCAGCACGGCAACTTCCTGCGCGGCGGCTTCTTCGCCCATGGCCTGGCCGATCTGCTCGCCCAGGGCGGGGTCCCAGCTGCACGCCACAGTGGCTGCCGTGGGGAAGCAGGTGGCCGGAACACTGGGGTTCAGCCCCAGGTGATCCGCCGCGCCCGCCTGCTTGCGCACGCCGTTCGGACCATCAGAAAGGGTGATGGACGGAATATTATTTTTCGGCAGTGCACGGGTCCCAAAGGTAGTAGCGCCCGAAAGCAGCGCACATTTTTGCTCTAAATTCAGTTTTTTGATGATTTCCTGTGTATTCATAATCATCTTAAATTTTTATTTTGTTACCGCAGTCGCTTCCGATTCCACAGATGCAAAATACATTCCTTCCTGTGCATCAGCCTGAATTGTTACGGTATAGCTGCCATCGCTTACACCCGTAAATGCTGTTGCACCGCTGCGGTGGTGGTATGTGCCCGTTTTTGCCAGCACGCCAAAGCCATCAACATATTCCTCGTCTTCCTGCGCCAAATCTTCCAGTTTGATTTTGGTCGTCTGCACAACATCCGCTCCGCTGTACAGCGTCAAGGTAAAGGTCTGCGGCGGATATTCCAACTCAGAATATGCTTCAAACACATCCTGATCCATGGTAACCGTTACAGTATCTCCACTTTGCACCGCTTCGCTTACAGCACCAGGCGCTGCATAAACACCCACATAAGTTCCTGTTACACTGTCCGACAGTCCGCGCTTATAGTCCGATGTTGTTGTCATCACATAAGCGTTATACTTTGCGCCGGGGGTACAGTCTGCGCTTAGGTCCACCGTTCCCGCATAATTTGCGTTGCTGTCATCCGCCAGAATGTTGGAAGATGTAAAGGTATAATAATCTTCCTGCTTGCCTTCTGCATCAAAGCCATACAGACGGATTGCATAGGTACGGCCTTTGTCAACACCGGTAAAGGAATACTCACCGGTTTCAAAATTAAAGCTCAGGTTCGTTGCCACTGCGGCCGCTGCTTTCGTATCCGTTTTGGCTCCGCCGCAGCCAGCCAGAACAAGGCTGGCCCCCACAGCAAGCGTAAACATCGCTGCAACGCCATAATGATTCCACTTGTTTTTCATCGTCAAATCGCCTCTCTCTTATGCTTTTGCAGCCTTTTTCTTGTTCTTCTTTTTGGCAAACAGCTCCGGCTTGAACATATGCAGTGCAATCAGCACGATTGCAACAACCAAGATAACATCCACCACACCCAGTGCGATCAGCCAGTACGGAGTCCAGTTGCGGGTCGTCGTCATCAGGGAAGAATTCGCCAAAACCATCAGATGGCGCTTGGTTGCCTGGCGCAGAAGCTGCATGCCATAGCCACTCTTCAGGGTCGTATCGGTAACATTCACACCCATGGCCAGCTGCATATCCACGCCTGCGCGCAGGGCCAAGTCACCATTGCTGACAGCAAATGCGTCTGTGTTTACAACGCCCTGGAAGCCCCATTCATTGCGCAGCACCTGGGTAAGCATTGCATAGCTGTAGCCAACCATACTGGTACCAATGCGGTTATAAGATTCCATGATGCCGGTCAGACCAAGCTGGTTCAGGCCATCGCCCGTTACGTTGTGAATTGCCACTTCAAAAGCGCGCAGATAAATTTCACGCATTGCCTGCTCGTTGGACCAGATGCAAACGCCGTTGCGGTTGGTATCCTGATCATTCAGTGCAAAATGTTTGGCAAACACATAAATGCCGCGGCTCTGCAGGCCGGTCACCATATTAGCTGCCATCATACCGCTCAGCAGCGGGTCTTCGGAATAATATTCAGCTGCACGGCCGCCGAAAGCGGAGCGGTGAATGTTCATACCAGGGCCGTAAGTACCACTGACACCGTTGACCAGATCTTCATCACCGTAAGCTTCGCCTTCCTTCAAAGCAAGGTCTACATTCCAGGTTGCTGCCAGCACAGTTTCGGTGGCATATTCAGCAGCTTCCAAGCCGCTTGCCAGGTCATGGATGCCGTTCGGGCCATCACATTCGGTTGCCTGCGGTTTGCCAATAGAATCCACAGCAGGCGAACACCAGCCGCAGTTACCATACAGGTTGTTCATTTCATCAACGCTCATGTGGTTCATCAACTGTTCCCACACTGCATTGTCCGGGTCAACAATGCCAGCTGCATCTGCCAGCATTACACCGTTTTTCTCACCATTTGTATAGGTAGTTCCCTGTGCAGGGTCATCATTCAGATCAATGGTGCTTCCGCCATTGCCGTTGGTCAGCAAAGCAATCGTTGCCGCGTTGGCAGTTGCGTTTTCGCTTGCTTCACGGCTAGGATAGGTTCCTTCCCAATCTGCACGGGAAAGATACGGCAAGGTCGTGCCGATATTACCATCGCCAGCAGTCACATCATCAAACTGGTTCGTCGCCACAGTTTCATCCGTGCTGCGGGCGGTCGTATCATACTTGATGGTCTGATCCACAGTAAAATCATATGTCAGGTCATTCTTCACTGTATGGGCATCGCTGCGCAGGCTAAGGGTATAAGTACCGGCATCCAGCACATAGCACTTGTCCGTCTTATAATCGTAAGATGCCATGTCATCATAATTCATGGTCATGCTCACGGTCTGGCTCTCGCCCGGCTGGAGCAGATCAGTTTTTGCAAAAGCGCCCAGAACAACCGCAGATTTTTCAATTCCACCGGGGGTATAGGGTGCGGTGTAATACAGCTGTACCACATCTTTGCCTGCCACATTACCGGTATTGGTTACCTTAACACTTACCTTTACCTGGCCGCCCTGGCTGCCTACTTCCCACTGCGGGTCGCTCCAATCAAACGTGGTATAGCTCAGGCCATAGCCAAAGGGATACTGAACAGCTTTCTGATACTCTGCTTCTTCCTCCGGGGTATAAACATTGTCATCCCCAATGTAACGGGTCTCGTAATAGCGATAACCTACATAGATGCCTTCCTGGTAGTACATGTACTTGCCGTTGTTGGCATCGCCATTGCCGTCGATCGTAAGACCACTGTTTGCATAAGTAAAATCGCCAAAGTTTTCATAAGCTGGCGAACTGGTCACATCATAAGCATAGGTATCAACCAAATGGCCGGACGGGTTGTATTCACCCATCATTGCTTTCGCTACAGCAATCGTACCAGTGGTACCAGGGCCGCCTGCCCAAATTGCAGCATCCACCTTGTTGTCCTCAATAAAGCCAAGGTCCATAGGATTGCTTGTGTCAATGACAATGATGACCTTATCAAACGTTGCTTCCAGCTTTGCCAACAGTTCTTCTTCTGCCGGCTGCAGCTGCAGGTAATGCCGCCCGGCTTCACCACCGTAATAACCGGCCATATCCAGCGGGCAGTCATTGCCTTCGCCTGCCATACGTCCGATTACATAAACCGCCACATCCGAGTAAGCCTTTGCATCCTGCCAGAACGTTGCGCTGTACTCATCATATTCGGCCAGTGTTTCTTCATAAATGTTAAAGTCTGCATTACTGACCGTCATGCCTGTCATCGAAGCGCGCTTCTGCGCAGTCGTCTGGTAGAACTTCGTCAGATCCGGGTTCAGCTGCAAACCAGCAAATTCAAAACCATCAATAAAGTTAAAATTCTGATCTTCATTATGGTGGCCGCCGGAGCCATAATCGGTGTAAACCGTCTTGTAGCTGTTATAGCCGAACAAATTGATTTTGTCCGTTCCCAACGGCAGGGTATCATTATCGTTTTTCAGCAGCACAAGACCTTCGCTCTCTACTTCCTCGCAAAGCTGTAATGCCTGCGTGTAGGCATCATCTTTTGAAAGGTCCGTCATGCTGTTTGCACTTTCGGAAGATGTCACAAACCGTTGCATGTACGCCTGAATCTGCGAATAATAGATGGAACACAGGCTGTTTCCTACGATTCCCGCAGCAAGCAAAACCGCAATGGATGCTCCCCCTACAATATGTTTCGATTTTTTCATAGTTACCTCCTGTTTGCCGCATGGAGTTTTCTGCTTTGCTATTTGGCAGCAGGTTCTTCACCAGCAAAACAAATGTTTTCTCCTTTGATTATGCCGCCCTCCGGATGGCAGCCAGCGTGGATTTTACTCCCCGCTTGTTTAAGTATATTGTAGCAAACAGCTTTTTCTTTGAATTATTTTTTGCATAAACTGTTATTTCTGCCGCACATTTTGCCAAAAAATCATTTTTCTCTCAAAATTCATTGTGCATTTCTTACAATCAAAATTCAGTCTGCTTTGTGCACCCTGCCAAACAGTACGAAAAAGCGGCCAGAGCCTGTATTTGGCCCCAGCCGTTCCCGTTACTTTTTCTGCGGCAGCAATACCCTTAGTGTAAACCACCCATTTTCCCAGTGCAGGGTCATGGTGCCGCCGCGCTTTTCGGCTGCGGCGCGCACACTGCGCAGGTCGCTGCCGCCATGGGTGTTGCGGCGCGGCAGGCCGTCCGCGCCCAGCTCCACTTCCTGCGCGCAGTAGTTTTCAAACCGCAGCATCACAAAGCCGTTCTGGGCGTACACCGCCACCCGGATCAGCCGCTTTTCGTGGTCGGGCTCGGTCTCCACGCTCTCGGTTGCGTTGTCCAGCGCCGTGCCCACAATCGTGCAGATCTCCCCTGTTTCCAAAAAGTCCAGCAAATGCCCGTCCGCCACGCAGGTCATCGTGATGTGGTGCTGCTGGCAGTACAGGCTTTTGGCCGTCAGCAGGGTGTCCAGCACCGGGTTGCCGGTCTTGTTCTCCGCCTCGTACTGGCGGATGCCGCTTTCCATGGCCGCCAGCGCCACATCCTGCTTGGCGTGGTCCCGCTCCGCCCGGATGGCCGCAATCTGCATTTTCAGCTCGTGGTAGCGCCGGTTTATCAGGCGGATGTTCTCCTTGCTCTGCTTGTACTGCTCGTACTGGCGGTGCAAAACGCCGTCCAGCTCCGCCAGCTCGCTGTGCAGGGCGGCTTCGCGTAGCTGCTCGTGCTGCACCGTCAAAATCAGCACCCCGGCCAGATCCACCAGCGTGCGGATGTAAAACATGTTCATGTTGGCTTCGCTGCCGTTGGCAAAGCTCAAATTGCTCACGGCAAATGCGGTCAGCGCCATGACCACCGCCACAAAAGTTCCTGCGGGCGTTATTTTCAGCTTCCCGGCCGGGCCGGGGCGGCGTTTTTCCACAAAAAGCATCGCGGCAAAAATGCCGCCGTACACCGCCGCCAACAGCAGCAGCGAAAGCGGCTCCGCCCCGCCGCGCTGCGGCCACAGCACGCAGTGCAGCTGCCATTCCACGCTGGCCGCCAGCTCCGCCAAAATAAAGGCCCGCGCGCATACATAGCCCGCTTCCAGCAGCGTAATGCTGCGTGTGACCCACAAAAACAGCAGCATGGAAAGAATCGCCATTGCCATGCAGGGGATCCACCACGCCAGCGGAACTTCCCCCGTGGCCTGCAAAAACGCCCCCAGCAGCACCGCCCAACCGGCTTCCACGCCCCAGATCACGCGCTGGTCCATCCGCGGCGGCAGCCTGTGCGCATACAGCAGCGCCGCCAGCACTTCCGCCAAAGCGGTGTACAGGCGGGGAATATCCGGCAATGTCGTCACTGTCCCGCACCCCCAATATAATCCGCCAGCCCCGCCATAAAGGCCTTGCGCCGCGGGCGGCTGATCTGCAGCGTATACGGACCAACCTGCACCATATCCTGCTGCACGCCGGAAACCTGCGCCAGATTGACCAGATACCCGCTGTTGCACCGTGCAAACGCCCGGCCCACCAGCTTTTCCTCATAGTTTTTCAGGGTGCCCGGCACCACAAAATCTTCTTTTTCGGTGTAAAAATGTACCTTGTGGCCTTCGCTTTCCAGGTAATAGATTTCCGCCGCGTCCAGCCGCCGCATGCCGCCGTCCACCGCCACAGCCAGATAATGCCGCTCCCGCTTTTCCAGCTGTCCCAGCGCCTTTTGCAGCTGCTGCGAAAACGCAAAGTAGGGCACCGGTTTCAGCACATAATCCAGCGCCCCAACGGCATATCCGCGGATGGCATACTGCGCCATGTTGGTAATGAACACGATCAGCACCCCGCCGTCCCGCTCCCGGATGCGGCGTGCGGTCTCCATGCCGTCCAGGTGCTTCATCTCCACATCCAGAAAGATGATGTCGAACTGCGGGCGGTAATCTTCCAGAATCTCCATCCCATCCGCAAACTCCGTTACCTCAAACGGCGTGCCGTACTGCCGGGTGTACCGCTGTACATACCCCGCCAGCTGTTCCCGCACCGCCGCCTCGTCCTCCACAATCGCAATCCGGGTCATCTGCTGTTCCCCTTTCTCAACATCACACTGCGGCCCCGCACAGTCCACATCTGGTGCGGCTTCTTAAGGTGTATCTGAAAACAAAGAAAATGACGGATATTTCACAAGCACAAGACGGATTTAAGGCAAAGAGCCGCGGGAATCTTTTGTGGATTCCAAGGACTTTTAACGCAAAATCCCGCTGCGTTTGTAGAAATAGACGATATTTTCGACTTTTCAGCTGCACCATCGATTGTTTTTAGGCAATACCGCATAATTCTAAGTGCCGATACGGCGAGCGAGGTGCGGCAG
>OLNR01000821.1_pt1 | contig 22185 bp, 19 predicted proteins | sample 1672231 | NCBI WGS metagenome assembly OLNR01 (sample SAMEA3136662, study PRJEB25190) | human gut metagenome
AACAATCCGAACAAAGCACAGGCAGAAGAAAAAAGCGAAAAAAAATAAAACCGGGATTGCCGGAAATATTACAGACAGAACAGGAGGCGAACAGTCGTGGAACTGGAAATGCTGAAGACCATCATCGAAAAAACTCTGGGAAGAAATATGGATGCCATTACAGAAAAAACTACCTTTGTGGATGATCTGGGAGTGGATTCTCTGGATTTTTTTCAGATTCTTATTGATCTGGAGGAAACTTTTGATGTTCGTATCGCCCCGGAGGAAGCCGAGGAGATCGTTACTGTCGGCGATGCAGTGGAGACTCTTCGCCGGGTAACGAAGGGAAGAAGAAATGGAAAATAATTTAAAAAAGCTGGAGCAGACTATCGGATACCAGTTTACCGCAAAATCTTTACTGGAGCAGGCAATGACACACAGCTCCTATGCCAACGAAAAACACCTTGGAAAGCTTGGATGCAATGAGCGCCTGGAGTTTCTTGGAGATGCGGTGCTGGAGCTGATCAGCAGTGATTTCCTGTACAAAAAATTCCGGAATAATCAGGAAGGTGAGTTGACCAAGAAACGTGCCAGCATGGTATGTGAAAAGAGTCTTGCCTACTGTGCAAGAGAATTCGGGCTTCCGGAGTTTATCCTCCTTGGAAGAGGTGAGGAAATGATGGGCGGTCGTAAAAGAGATTCCATCGTTTCTGATGCCCTGGAATCTCTGATCGGGGCTATGTATCTGGACGGTGGATTTGAACCGGCACAGGCTTTTGTTATGAAATTTATCCTGAACGATCTGGAGGATAAGAGGATTTTTTATGACAGCAAGACAGTGCTTCAGGAAATGGTACAGGAAGGCGGAAATCATCCGGTGGAATATCGTCTTCTGAAAGAAGAGGGACCGGACCACAGCAAGAGCTTTACTGTGGAGGCGCTGATCAATGGAAAAAGTATGGGAACCGGAACTGGCCATAAAAAGGCAGCAGAACAGGCTGCAGCCCTAGAGGCAATACGCAGTATAAAATAACAGCAGGTGGCCAATGTATCTGAAAAATATAGAGGTGCAGGGATTTAAATCCTTTGCACAGAAAATAAATTTTGAATTTCATAACGGGATCACCGGCATCGTAGGACCTAACGGCAGCGGAAAAAGTAATGTTGGCGATGCAGTCCGCTGGGTTCTGGGAGAACAGAGCGCCAAGCAGCTTCGAGGCGGGAATATGCAGGATGTTATCTTTTCAGGAACGGAGCTTCGCAAGCCTCTGAGCTTTGCGTCCGTGGCTATTACACTTGATAACAGCGATCACAAGCTCCCGGTGGATTTTGAAGAAGTAACCGTTACCAGAAGACTGTATCGTTCCGGTGAGAGCGAATACCGCATCAACGGCAGCTCCTGTCGTTTAAAGGACATCAATGAGATGTTCTATGATACCGGTATCGGAAAAGAAGGATATTCCATCATCGGACAGGGTCAGATCGATAAGATCTTAAGTGGAAAACCCGAAGAACGCCGAGAGCTTTTTGACGAGGCAGCCGGGATCGTCAAATTTAAAAGACGAAAAAATACCACACTGAAGAAGCTTGAGGAAGAACAACAGAATCTGGTCCGTGTCACGGACATCTTAAGTGAGCTGACCAAGCAGCTGGAACCGTTGGAACGTCAGTCTGAGACTGCAAAAATATATCTGGCAAAAAGAGAAAATCTGAAAGAGCTGGATATAAATATGTTCCTCCTGGAATATGAACACACCGGAAATCTGATCCGCGAGCTGGAAGAAAAAACCAGGATCGCAGAAAATCAGTTAAAAGAAGCCCAGGATGCTCATAGTCGTACCAAGGATGAATATGAACGTCTGGAAAAAATACTGGAAGAGCTGAATGAGCGGATGGAGGCGTTGCGGGAAGAAAGCCGGGATCGTGCTATCCGTAAACAACAGCTGTCCGGTGAGATCAATGTTCTTCATGAACAGATCCTGGCAGGAGAGCAGAATGACAGTCATTATCGCAGCCGTCTTTTAGCAGTTCAGGAAGATACGGAGAAAAAATCTGCAGACCAGGAGGCTCTGGAAGAGCAAAAAGCAGATCTTCAGGCAAATTTACGGGAGATCGACAGAAAACTTGCTGACGAGCAGAAAAAAATGGACAATATCCAGAGCAGCATCGAAGAATGCACCCAGGCAGTGGAAGATGGTAAGAATGAGATCATTGAGATCCTTAATTCCCGTGCAAACACCAAAGGTAAGGCACAGCGTTTTGATGCCATGAAGGAGCAGCTGGATATCCGGAAAGCAGGAATCAGTCAGAGAATCCTTTCCCTGAAAACCCAGGAAGAGGAGCAGCAGTCAGCGATCGATCAGGCACAGAAGGAATATGACACTATCACGAAGGCCATTCAGGAAACCAGAGAAGAAGGCAGCCGTCTTACAAAAGAGATACATGCCATCCAGGAAACCCTTAAACAGCAGAATACACAGCTGGAAAAGGAACAGACGTCCTATCATAGAGAGGCATCCAGACTGGAATCCCTCCGCAATATCACAGAACGTTATGATGGATATGGAAACAGTATCCGCCGTGTCATGGAACAGAAGAATCATGTTCCTGGGATCCGTGGCGTAGTGGCGGATATCATTCACGTTGAAAAAAATTATGAGATCGCTATTGAGACAGCTCTTGGCGGAAGTATTCAGAATATCGTTACGGATAACGAGCAGACTGCTAAGCAGATGATCGAATTCCTGAAGAAAAACCGGTATGGTCGTGCGACTTTTCTCCCGTTAAACAGCATTTCTTCAAGAGGCGAGTTTAATCAGAGAGGTGCTTTGAACGAACCGGGAGCTATTGGTCTTGCCAGTGGCCTGGTAACTGCAGAGAAGGAATATGACGGTCTGATCGGGTATCTTCTTGGCAGAGTGCTGGTGGTGGATCATATCGATCATGCTATTGCCATTGCAAGAAAATACCGACACAGTATCCGTATGGTAACGTTGGAGGGAGAATCCTTAAGTCCAGGCGGTTCCATGACCGGTGGAGCTTTTAAGAACAACAGCAATCTTCTTGGGCGTCGTCGTGAGATCGAGGAACTGGAAAAGAAGGTAAAAGAGCTGGCAGCCGGGTATCATGAGATACGACAGTCCATGGAAGATAACCGCAGCAGAAGAAATGAGATGCGTGATACGGTGGCGGCGCTGCAGCAGAAATTTCAGGAACAATCCATTCAGCAGAATACAGCCAGGTTGAACATTGAACAGCTGGAGAAAAAAGCGGAGGAGATCCGCGGCGGTTATACCAGAATCGAGAGGGAGCAGGAGGAGATCCGTCTTCAGGCAAGAGACATGCAGGCAGATAACATAAAGATCACGCAGGAACTTGAAGCATCCAAAAGGGATGAGGAAGAGCTGGAAACGTTTATCGAGACCCGGCAGAAGGAGCTGGAGGACTGGAAAAAGGACGAAGCGGAGACTTCAGAGAAGCTGGAAAGGATCCGTCTTGACGCATCTGCATCCCAGCAGAAGGAAAGCTTCATAAAGGAAAATCTGCGGCGCCTGAAAGAGGAGATCGAAGTTCTTTCGAAAGAGAGGGAAGAAATTCTGGATTCTCTGGAAAAAGGCAGCCAGGAAACTGCAGAAAAGAGAAAGACGATCGACAAGGTCCGTAAGGAGATCGAAGGCTTTGCCGCAAAAGAAGAGGCGGCTGCAAAACAGCTGGAAAAATGGCAGCAGGAAAAGGAAGAGCGCACAAAAAGCCATAAGGAGTTTTTTGAAAAGCGTGATGAGCTGTCTGGCCAGATCAGTCTTCTGGACAAAGAATGCTTCCGACTGAAGACTCAGGCAGAAAAGATCGAAGAGAACCGGGAAGCAAGGATTTCCTATATGTGGGAAGAATACGAGATCACTCCGAATAATGCCTTGCAGTACAGGAAAGAAGAAATGAATGACAGGCATGTGATGAAGCAGCAGATCCATAAATTAAAGGACGAGATCCGAGCTCTTGGCTCTGTCAACGTCAATGCCATTGAGGATTACAAAGAACTTCTGGAACGGCATACGTTCTTAAGCGGTCAGTACAACGATCTTTTGGAAGCGGAAAAAACGCTGGAACAGATCATCCAGGAGTTGGATGAGGGCATGCGGAAGCAGTTCAGCGAAAAATTCGGAGAGATCCAGAAAGAATTTGATAAAGCCTTCAAAGAACTGTTCGGCGGAGGCCGGGGAACTCTGGAACTTGCGGAAGACGAGGATATCCTTGAGGCAGGAATCCGGATCATTTCCCAGCCGCCCGGAAAAAAACTTCAGAACATGATGCAGCTTTCCGGTGGAGAAAAAGCACTGACAGCCATTGCACTTCTTTTTGCTATCCAGAATCTGAAGCCTTCACCATTCTGTCTTCTGGATGAGATCGAGGCTGCACTGGATGATTCCAATGTAGGACGTTTTGCGGGATATCTTCAGAAGTTGACGAAGAACACACAATTTATTATAATAACACATAGACGTGGTACCATGAATGCAGCAGACAGGCTTTATGGAATTACCATGCAGGAAAAAGGGGTATCCACGCTGGTATCCGTAGATTTAGTAGAGAACCAGCTTACCCAGTAGCAGAGGGGATGAATCAGTATGGCAGAAGAAAAAAAAGGGTTTTTTAAACGTCTGGTAAGCGGACTTACCAAAACGCGAGACAATATCGTTGCCGGCTTTGATTCCATTTTCAGCGGTTTTTCCAGTATTGATGATGATTTTTATGAAGAACTGGAAGAGATCCTGATCATGGGAGATATCGGCATTAACGCAACCACCTCCATTCTGGAGCATTTAAAGGAGCAGGTTGCTGAGCAGCATATCAAGGAGCCGTCCCAGTGCAAACAGCTTCTGATCGACAGCATCAAAAAACAGATGCAGGTAGAAAGCACAGAATATGAGTTTGAGAACCGGAAATCCGTGATCCTTGTGATCGGTGTCAACGGAGTAGGTAAGACTACCTCTGTAGGCAAGCTGGCCGGTAAATTAAAGGATCAGGGAAAAAAGGTCATCCTCGGAGCAGCAGATACCTTCCGTGCGGCAGCCGGAGAGCAGCTGACACAGTGGGCTAACCGTGCAGGCGTTGAGATCATCGGCGGCCAGGACGGAGCAGATCCGGCATCTGTTGTCTATGATGCCGTGGCAGCAGCCAAAGCCAGAAATGCAGATATTCTGATCTGCGATACCGCAGGAAGACTTCATAATAAGAAAAACCTTATGGAAGAGCTTCGCAAGATTTACCGTATTCTGGAACGTGAGTATCCGGAAGCATATTTGGAAACGCTGGTAGTTCTTGACGGAACCACGGGCCAGAATGCGCTTTCCCAGGCAAGACAGTTTGCCGAGGTCGCAAACGTTACCGGAATCATTCTTACCAAACTTGATGGTACAGCCAAGGGCGGAATCGCAGTAGCGATCCAGTCTGAGCTTGACATACCAGTAAAATACATCGGAGTAGGCGAAAGTATCGATGACCTGCAGAAATTTGATGCAGACGCATTTGTAAACGCCCTCTTTGACGTAGAAGAAAGGAGCTAAATACAAATGCTTACATTAGAGAGCTTTGAGGAAGCGGCAGCAAAAGTAAAAGAAGTGACACAGGAAACAAAGCTGATATACAGCAGTTATTTCTCAGATATGACGGGAAATAAGGTTTATCTGAAGCCAGAGAATATGCAGCGTACTGGTGCATATAAGGTGCGTGGCGCATATTACAAGATCAGCACACTTTCTGACGAAGAGAGGAACAAAGGTCTGATCACTGCATCTGCAGGAAATCATGCCCAGGGTGTTGCTTATGCTGCACATAAATATGGAGTAAAAGCAGTCATTGTCATGCCAACTACCACACCACTGATCAAGGTAGAGCGCACCAAGAGTTACGGTGCGGAGGTTATCCTTCACGGCGACGTATATGACGAAGCCTGCGCACACGCACTTGCCCTTGCAGAAGAAAAAGGATATACCTTTATCCATCCATTTGACGATCCGGCAGTAGCAACCGGTCAGGGAACTATCGCCATGGAGATCGTACAGGAACTTCCGCTTGTAGATTACATTCTGGTACCGATCGGAGGGGGCGGACTTGCTACAGGCGTCTCTACACTTGCGAAGCTTCTGAACCCACACATCAAAGTCATCGGTGTTGAGCCGGCAGGCGCAGCATGTATGAAGGCATCCCTGGAGAAAGGGGAGGTCGTAACGCTTCCTCACGTAAATACTATCGCAGATGGTACTGCAGTACAGACTCCGGGAAAAAATATCTTCCCATATATCCAGGAAAATCTGGACGATATCATTACCATCGATGATGATGAGCTGATCGTGGCTTTTCTTGATATGGTAGAAAACCACAAGATGATCGTAGAGAACTCAGGACTTCTTACTGTAGCAGCTCTCCGTCATCTGGATGTAAAGAATAAGAAGATCGTTTCCATCTTAAGCGGTGGAAATATGGATGTGATCACCATGTCATCGGTTGTACAGCACGGACTGATCCAGCGTGACCGTATCTTTACCGTATCCGTACTTATTCCGGATAAGCCAGGTGAACTGGTACGTGTTGCAAGTGTGATCGCTGAAAATCAGGGTAATGTTATCAAACTGGATCATAACCAGTTTGTAAGTACCAACCGAAATGCAGCCGTAGAACTTCGGATCACTATGGAAGCATTCGGAACAGATCATAAGAATCAGATCGTTGCAGCTCTGGAAAAAGCGGGTTGCAAACCGAGAGTGGTACGTGCTATACTGTAGGACGTGTTATATTGCAATAACTGAAACTTCTGACCGGACTGTTGCATATGATGTAACAGCCCGGTCTTTTGCGAAAATACCTGCATAGACAGAAAGGACAGATAAATATGTGTGGAATTGTAGGATTTACAGGTAGACACCAGGCAGCTCCGATCCTTTTAGATGGACTCTCCAAGCTGGAATACAGAGGATATGATTCCGCTGGAATCGCCGTACGTGACGGCGAGGACGAGACGGAAGTGATCAAAGCCAAGGGAAGACTGAAAGTTCTGTCAGAAAAGACAAACGGCGGAGAGACTGTACCGGGAACCTGTGGTATCGGTCATACCAGATGGGCAACTCATGGTGAACCTTCTGAGAACAATGCACATCCGCATATGACAGACGACGGTAATATCGTAGCAGTCCACAACGGCATCATTGAGAACTATCAGGAACTGAAAAATAAGCTCACCCGTAAAGGCTATACTTTCTATTCTGAGACCGATACCGAGGTAGCAGTCAAGCTGATCGATTATTATTACAAGAAATATGAGGGAACACCGGTGGATGCCATCACACATTCCATGGTACGTATCCGTGGTTCCTATGCCCTTGCGATCATGTTCAAGGATTATCCGGGTGAAATATATGTAGCCAGAAAAGACAGCCCCATGATCCTTGGAGTGGCAGAAGATGAATCCTTTATCGCTTCTGACGTACCGGCGATCCTGAAATACACCCGCAATGTATATTATATCGGCAATCTGGAGATGGCGCGTGTGAAAAAAGGCGAAGTCACCTTCTACAATCTTGATGGAGATGAGATCGAGAAAGAGCTGAAAACCATTGAATGGGATGCAGAAGCAGCGGAAAAAGCCGGATATGAGCATTTCATGATGAAAGAGATCCATGAACAGCCAAAGGCAGTACTGGATACGTTGAATTCCGTGCTCAAGGATGGAAAGATCGACCTCAGTGAAGTTGGCCTGGAAGAAGAAAGCATTCGGAACATCCAGCAGATCTATATCATAGCTTGCGGCTCCGCTTATCACGTAGGAATGGCAGCACAGTATGTGATCGAGGATCTTGCACAGATCCCGGTAAGGGTAGAGCTTGCTTCCGAATTCCGTTACCGAAAAATGGCTCTTAACACCAACAGCCTTGCAGTGATCATCAGCCAGTCCGGTGAAACAGCAGACAGTCTTGCAGCACTTCGTAAATGCAAGGAAAATGGTATTCGTACACTGGGAATCGTTAATGTAGTGGGATCTTCCATTGCACGTGAGGCTGATAATGTATTTTATACTCTGGCCGGACCGGAGATTTCTGTAGCTACTACCAAGGCGTACAGCACACAGCTGATCGCAGCTTATACACTTGCGATCCAGTTTGCAATGGTAAGAGGAACGATCACAGAAGAAGCCTACAGCAATTATATCAGTGAACTGCAGACACTTCCGGATAAGATCTGTAAGATCCTGGAAGATAAGGAGCGTATCCAGTGGTTTGCCTCAAAACAGGCAAATGTAAAAGATGCTTTCTTTGTAGGAAGAGGAATTGATTACGCTATCAGCCTGGAGGGCAGTCTGAAGATGAAAGAGATCAGTTACATTCACTCTGAAGCCTATGCTGCCGGAGAGCTGAAACACGGAACGATCTCCCTGATCGAAGACGGGACTCTTGTGATCGGTGTGCTGACCCAGCCGGATCTCTACGAAAAAACAGTCAGCAATATGGTTGAGTGTAAGAGCCGTGGCGCCTACCTTATGGGCCTGACCACATTTGGCAATTACAATATCGAGGATACCGCAGACTTCACCGTCTACATCCCGAAAACAGACCCGCACTTTGCAACATCCCTGGCAGTGATCCCGCTTCAGCTTCTGGGCTACTACGTAAGCGTAGCCAAAGGCCTGGATGTGGATAAACCACGAAATCTGGCGAAGAGCGTGACAGTGGAATAAAAAATTTAAAATGTGAATATGGGAGGAGCCTCAGAATGTATAAAATCATACTCTGAGGCTCTTTCTTCGAAGGCAGAGTTTTGGAAGATGATCCGCTGCCTTCGATTTTTTTTATTTTCGCTTACTTTTTTTCTGAATTCCTTTCAAAATCAGATGAAGATATCCGAAGCAGCATAAAAGTGTTAAATATATGTCAAAATGGCATATTCTGTATCCAACAGGCAAGTTATGACATTGACATGATAAATTATGAATGGTATATTAAAGAATAGCTTAAAAGACATAATTCGATAATAAAATGTAGAAAGCAACAAGAAACAACAAAATCCTATCATAAGAATATGAAATCGGATTAAAACAACAGAAGGAGAGAAAAGGAAAATGTACCAGAAAAAGTCTCATGGCTGGTATAAACACAAAGATTTTATTCTACTTGATCTTTTATGCATATTTTTGGCGTTTATATTTGCGTACTATATTCGAAATCACACTTATATTAGTATCACCGACAATGGAGTCTACCGTAATGCAATGATATTTGTATTATTTGCAGACCTGGTAGTGATCATATTATTTGAAGTATATACAGGGGTTCTGCGAAGAGACTATTATCGTGAATTCATTCAGGTATTAGAACAGGTTATACTGATAGAGCTGGCAGCAGGACTTTATTTATTTACTGTCGATGACGGGAGAGCCTTTTCAAGAGCAGTATTATATCTTACAGGTGTTGTTTACGGAGTTTTATCTTACATAGTCAGGATCTTCTGGAAAAAACATCTTATCCGAATGATGGCCGAGAGAGGAGAACATTCTCTTTATATCGTCACTTCCTCAGATATTGCAGAATCTGTGGTGGAGTCAGTTCGCCAGCACAATTATAATCGATATGATATTAATGGAATCATTGTGACGGACTGCGATATGACAGGTAAGGAAATTGCTGGAATATCTGTAGTAGCTGCAAGTTCAGATGCAGCAACTTTTATCTGCCAGCATTGGGTAGATGAAGTATTGATCAATGTAGCAGAAGAGCATACCTATCCGCAGAAACTCTATGAAGAGCTCTTGGAGATGGGAATCGTTGTCCATGTGAATTTATCCAGGATCCAGAAAACATCCGGACAAAAGCAGTTTGTGGAGAAGATTGGAAACTACACAGTAATCACTACCAGCATGAATTATGCTACTGACCGTCAGGCACTGGTAAAACGTCTGATCGATATTGTAGGTGGACTTGTGGGCTGTATACTGACAGGAATCATCTTCATATTTGTCGGACCTGCAATTTACATCAGTTCCCCTGGCCCGATCTTTTTCTCACAGACAAGGATCGGACAAAACGGTAAGCCATTTAAAATGTACAAATTCCGAAGCATGTACATGGATGCAGAAGCCCGTAAAGCTGAACTGATGTCCCAGAATAAAATGAGCGACGGACGCATGTTCAAGTTAGACTTCGATCCACGAGTCATTGGAAACAAGATCCTTCCAGATGGAAGAAAGAAAACAGGGATTGGAGAATTTATCAGAAAAACATCCCTGGATGAATTTCCGCAGTTCTGGAATGTACTTAATGGATCCATGAGTCTGGTCGGAACAAGACCAATCCTCCCAGACGAACTGGAACAGTATGAACTTCATCACAGAGCCAGAATTGCTATTAAGCCGGGAATTACCGGAATGTGGCAGGTGAGTGGTCGAAGTGATATCACGGATTTTGAGGAAATTGTACGACTGGATACAGAGTATATTTCTGAGTGGAATATTGGATTGGATATTAAGATTTTGTTTAAGACTGTGTTGGCGATTTTGAAGAGAGATGGAAGTTGCTGATATATTCTGTGTAACCGTAAGTCACCGATTCAGGATGAATATATTGAAAAAATATCTTTCTGAAAAAGAATTAAACTTAACCGCAACATTGGATGCAGAAGCTGCATACAGTGATGCGGATTTTGTTGTGATTGTGACGCCTATGAATGTCTACATCAAACTTTCAGTGGCGACATGATGGTCTACGGTGGCGTATAAAACTCATGCAAAATGCCACTACTGCGAGCTTGTTTTATTGCAGAACAGGGTAGTGACATGATACCTTCATTTTTCCGAAGAATTAGAGGTAGAGGGTGGTAGATGATTGTTCATGTTGCAACAAAGAAACGATATAAACTTGTACAGTTTTAATAAAGTAAGTTGGTGCGAAGGTTATGACAATAAGGTTCAGCACTTTGAAAAATGGAGAAGTGTGACTGCGAATTATGACAATAAGACACAGCACTTTGTCAGTGAGTTGGTATGAAGGTGTCTACCATAAAGTTTCAGTTGAGGAAAAATAGGTGAGTAGACCATGACAGGTCTACATGAAAGATTCAGTGGTGGTCGGATGATGACCGCTGTGAGAAAAATGATAACTACAGTGTGATGAACACACTGTTTGATATAGATTGTTCGGCTCAATATGAGCCTTCCATATAAGTAGAAAAGAGGAAATGGTGCGAGAAATGGAGTATAAGAGAAAGGTTGATAAAAAACGCATTCCAACTTGTAATATTATGGGTGTTAATATTGCGGCAATCAATATGGAGTGGTTGGTAGACTATCTCGAAAAAAATATTTCGGAAATAAAAGGAGACTACGTATGTGTCTCAAATGTACATACAACGGTAACAAGTTTTGAAGATGCGGATTACTGCGCAATTCAAAATGGCGGGTTAATGGCAATTCCAGATGGCGGTCCTCTTTCTACTGTTGGTCAGAAACGCGGTCATAAGAATATGGAGCGCACAACAGGCCCAAGTTTAATGGGAGAGATTTTTGAAATCTCTGCAAAGAAAGGGTATCGCCATTATTTTTATGGCAGCAAAGAAGAAACATTGGAGCTGTTGTATCAAAAACTCACAAGCAATTATTCGGGAATCCAAATTGCTGGAATGTACAGTCCTCCGTTTAGACCTCTGACGGAAGAGGAAGATAAGGCAATTATAGAGAGAATTAATGAAACAAAACCGGATTTTGTCTGGGTCGGACTTGGAGCTCCTAAACAGGAAAAGTGGATGGCAGCACATCAGGGAAAAATTGATGGACTGATGCTTGGTGTTGGAGCAGGATTTGATTATTATGCAGAGAATATTAAGCGTGCTCCGATGTGGATGCAGAAACATAATCTGGAATGGGTGTATCGCTTAGTACAAGATCCGAAGAGACTGTTTAAGAGATATTGGAGCACTAATACGAAGTTTATTTGGAATGCAATGATAAGGGGAAAGTGAGGTAATGACTGTGGACAATACAAAAAAGAAGAATATTTTGATTGTACATAATTATTACCAGATTCCTGGTGGAGAAGATACAGTTGTTGCAAATGAAAAGAAAATGCTTGAGAAGCATGGCCATAAGGTGATCCTATATAGCCGCAATAATGCAGAATTGAAGCAAATGTCAAAGCTTCAGAAAGCTTTTCTTCCGGTTACAACTGTGTTTAATCCAAGGACATACCGAGATATCAAGAAATTAATAAGCAAAGAGAAGATAGAAGTTGTTCATGTTCATAACACACTTAATCTGGTGAGTCCAGCAGTCTATTATGCGGCAAGACGCATGAAAGTTCCGGTAGTTCAGACGATACATAATTTTCGGTTTCTCTGTCCTGGTGCGACTTTTTATAGAGATGGGCATATTTGTGAAGATTGCGTAGAGTATGGTTTAAAATGCGCTGTAAAACACAGCTGCTATCGAGAAAGTAAAATTCAGACGCTGGCGTGTGTACTTAGTACTGCATTCCATCGAATGACAGGGATTTACGGAAAAATCAATTATATTTGCTTGACCGAGTTCAATAAGGAAAAATTATTGGAATTAAAGCAAATTAAACCAGAGAGAGTATTTGTAAAGCCTAATTTCGTTGAAGGTAACAATGGATATGTTCCAGAGAAAGATAGAAAAAATCAATTCGTTTTTGCAGGAAGGTTAGACAAGCTAAAAGGAATAGGCTTGCTTTTTGATACATGGCAGTGCATGGGGAAGGAAGCCCCAAAGTTAATTGTTTGTGGTACCGGCCCAATGGAAGATTGGTGTAAGTCGTTCATTAGAGAAAACGATGTGAACATTGAGATGCGTGGATTTGTGCCAAATGATGAAGCTCTAAAGATAATAGCAAACAGCAAAGCACTTGTATTGCCTACCCAGTGGTATGAAGGATTTCCGATGAGCATTGTGGAAGCGTTTAGTGTTGGAACACCTGTCATTTGTTCTGATTTGGGAAATGCTGGAAGTGTTGTTGAAGAGGGAATAAATGGTAGAAAATTCAAAAATGGAAATATAAGTGAACTGGTTAAAATTGTGAATAACCAAGATATTGCTGCGAAAATGGTTTATGAAAAATACAAAGAAAAATATACGGAAGATATCAATTATGAGACATTAAAAAGTATATATATGGAGATTGTTATATGAAGAAAATAGCTTTTTTTGTTCAATGGATGTTATGCGGAGGTGTAGAAAATGCGTTGATTGCGTTAACCAATGAACTAGTAAGTGCTGGAAATGATGTGACGATTTATGTAATTAAAGAAAAAGGAGATTTTTTGAATAAAGTTTCTGATTCAGTTCATTTGAAAGCTATTCCCATGGATACAAACCTTAGAACAAAAATACCAGTTGGGGGAACAAAAATAACAGTTAGGGAATGCCTTGATGAACACAAATATTGGGAAGCCTTACAGTTTGTAATTAAGCATAACTTAAACAAAAACGAATTTGCAGAACTTAATGTGAATTTAGATGAAATTCCAGAGCTAAAAGAACACTATGATATTGCAGTTAATTACCATATGCATTCTCCTTTTTTAGTGTGGTATTTATCTGAAAGAGTGACAGCATCTAAAAAATATACGTGGATACATAATGATTTTGAAACTACAAAATATTCCATCGATAGGCTACGACAATATCTTAATTGTGTAGATCAGTTCTTTGCAGTATCAAACCAGCTCGTTAAAGAGTTTATAAATATTTTTCCGGAGTTTAAAGAGAAGATTAGCACAGCATTAAATATTGTACCAAAAACAGAAATTGTGATGAAGTCAGAAATGTTTTATCCAGAGGAGTATAAGAAAGATAAATTTCTAAAGTTACTTACAGTTGGGCGATTAGAAGAGCAAAAAGGTTATGATATTGCGATTGATGTTTGCTCAAAATTAAAAAATACTGGCTTGCAGTTTCAATGGTATATTTTGGGTGAAGGAACCCAAAGAAAAACCTTGGAAACAGAAATTCAAAAGAAACATGTAGAAGATTGTTTTCATTTGTTAGGAACTCGGATGAACCCATATCCGTATTTTAAAAATTGTGATATATATGTTCAGACATCAAGACATGAGGGGTATGTTACGACTGTTTCAGAAGCAAAAATATTTAAGAAACCTATTGTAACAACGGATGTTTCGGGTGCTAGAGAACAGTTGAAAAATGGAATAAATGGCTCTATCGTAGAAATTAATACAAATGACATTTATATGAAGTTAAGAGAACTAATGGAGTCAAGCGAATTGCGTCAAAAATATATATTAGAATTAGAAAAGAGCGAGAATATTTTCAAAACAGATTGGCTCTCATTTTTTGAATGAAAGGATTTATGAAAATGAAAGAAGCATTAGTAGATATATCCGTATTATTGATATTTTTTACGAGACATGAACAATTTGCACAGGTGTTTGAACAAGTGAGAAAGGCCAAGCCGAGTCGCTTGTTTTTATATCAAGATGGCCCAAGGCCTGGAAGACAGGATGATATTATCAACATAAAAAAATGCAGAGCAATTGCAGAGAATATTGATTGGGACTGTGAAGTTCATAGATTGTATCAGAAAAAGAATGTGGGAGTAGATCCATCGGGATATATTGCAGATAAGTGGGCGTTTTCACAAACTGATAAATGTATCGTCTTGGAGGATGATGTGCTTCCATCAGTTTCCTTCTTTTCATTTTGTAAGAAAATGCTTGATAAATATGAAAACGATGATCGAATAATGTTAATATCTGGTTTCAATGTTGAGGAAGAGACAAAAGGGATTTTGGATGATTATTTTTTTTCAAGAACAACATTTACGTGGGGATGGGCAACATGGGCACGTGTTGTTAAGCAGTGGGATTCATCATATTCCTTTTTGAGAGACAAAACAGAGTGCCAGAAGCTTCAAAATTATATTGATAATAATGGCTTAGTAAAAAACATGTTAAATGTCTTTGATGATCATATGAAATCTGGAAAAGAACATTTTGAAACAATTCTAATTTCAAATCAATATCGACATGAAGGACTAACCATTGTCCCTAAGAAAAATATGATCAATAATATAGGTGTTGTGGAAGGGTCTGCCCATTATGCGGCAGATATTGAATTGATTCCTAAAGGCTATCGTAGAATCTTTACTATGAATCGCTACGAAATAAATACGAATGAATTAAAGCATCCAGAGATAATAAAAGACTATAAGCCGTATCTGAAAAATGCCTATAGAATTTATGGCTGGGGACATCCAGCTGTAAAAATATATAGACAAATAGTGAGTATGTTTTATTATTTGAAACAAGGAAAAATAAAAGAGCTGCTCAGTGATACACGACAGAAAATAGAAAGAGTAATAAAAAGAACAAGCAGTTAAACAATAAAACGGAGTGGTTCAAATAATGGCTAAAAGAATAATAGTAGCAGATATATGTAGCATGGTAATAGATGGAAACGCAGTCGGCCATTACTTTACGGTTGCTCAAAATTACTTGGACTTGTTTAAAAGTGCTTGTAATGTGAAAATTGCGGGTGGTCCAGTATATAAAGATAAGTTTAAAGAAGAGGACTTGCTATTGTTGGATTATAATGCAGAATCTAGCTGCAGCTCGATAGAAAACAAACGACGTGAGTTATGCAATTTACGAAAGCTATTTGATTTATGTAAAGATGATGTGATTGTATTCCAGAGCAGTGCAGTATCGACAGTCTACATTGGAATTGCCCTATGGGCAAAAAAGCAAGATATATACATGATTCAATATAATACAATGAGTTTGGACTCGACTATAAAACGTTTTATTTATAAGACGGCAAAAAGCAAAATAAAAGGGATGATTTGCCCGGACGATTTAATCGGAAGAGAATATCAAATTCCTTATTCTGTAGTAACAGATTACATATACACTGGAAGTCAAAATGAAAAAGCCTTGATTCCCTTTGAATCAAAAGAGTATGATTTTGGTTTTTTTGGAATTATTACTAAAGATAAAGGCGTATTGGAAGTGGTGCAACGTCTTGCAAAAACGAATTACAGGGTTGTGATTGCGGGATATCCAGTAGATGCGGAACTGGGAGAAAAGTTAAAAAACGTGTGCCAGAATAAAAAGAATATTAATTTAAAATTGCAATATTTGAATGAAGAAGAATATGTTAATGGCATTCGAAACTGTAAATATTGTATTTTAAATTATTCGGGTGCATATTCAGAACATAGTAGTGGCGTGATATACGATATCTTATTTAACGGAACGCCGGTTATTGGAACGGATTGTAAGGCGTTGAAAGCTGTTGCAGAATTCAAGGCTGGATATGTGTATCACAACATTGAAGATATAGATTTAGAAACTTTTATGGACGAAAAAGTATATGATGCATATTGTCATAACATATTGCTGTTCAAAAAGGCACAAGATTCGTATGCACAACAAATAAGATCGTTTGTGCTGGAAGGTAAAAAGTCATGATTATAAAGCAAGTATATAAAATTTTCTCTGAGATGAGGTATCTCAGAGAAGACATGATTAATAAATTCATATTTAAAATCATGGGTGTCAATATGGAAGGAAAACCAAAGAATATTCGTGGAGTCGTCACGATTAGGAGCAACTGCAAAGGGTCGATTACTTTAGGAAGCAATGTTACGATAATGTCAGGAAAAAAATATAATATTATCGGAAATGACTTTAGAACTGTATTTCGAACCTTGCAAAACGGAAAAATAGAAATTGGCAACAATGTTGGAATTTCGAATTCTACAGTTGTGAGCGTAAAATCGGTAACTATTGAAGACAATGTAATGATTGGAGGAAACTGTCAGATATTTGATACCGACTTTCACCCAATAGCGTATTCAGATAGATTGGAACATGATTCAGAGGGCGGAAAATCAAAGCCGATCCGAATCATGGAAGGAGCATTTATTGGAGCTAATTCGATGATTCTGAAGGGTGTTACGATTGGAAGACATTCAGTAATAGGAGCTGGCTCAGTTGTAGCAAAAGATGTTCCAGATGGAGAAATTTGGGCGGGAAATCCGGCAGTTTGTATAAGGAAAGTGAGAGAGCAGATATAAATGAAAGTAATGTGGTTAGGAAATATAATTCTCCCTGCAATAGCGGAAAAAGAAAATTCGCCTGCTGTATTTGTGGGAGGCTGGATGGTTGGACTGTCAAAACGTCTTTCTAGTATGAAAAATATAGACTTAGTATATATTTTTGACTCTCAGAAAAAGATGGACGGAGAAGTAGACGGATATAAATATAGAGGAATACCGTGTAACACGAATTCTTCGCAAAAGCTAGGAAAAGAATATGTTTCACAGCTAATCACAGCTTTACACGAATTTAAGCCGGATGTAATACATATTTGGGGCACAGAAAACCAGCATTCGTTAGCAATGGTAGAAGCTGCTGAAGCAACTGGTTTATTAGATCGAGTGGTTATTTCTATACAAGGGATGGTTTCTGTATATGCTAAGCATTATGGGGCATATCTTCCAGAACACATTTTGCATGGAAAGACTTTGAAAGATATTGTTAAAGGAAACTTAAAGCGAGGAGAAGGACTTTTTCGAGAGAAAGGGTATCTTGAATGTGAGGCCATAAAAAAAGTTGGACATGTTATTGGAAGAACAGATTGGGATAAAGCGTGTACTTGGGAAATAAATCCGAAGGTATGTTATCACTATAATAATGAGACTTTAAGGGATGAATTTTATTCCGGAAGTTGGGAATATGAAAAATGTGAAGTTCATAGTCTATTTTGCAGTCAGGCACATTATCCGATTAAAGGGTTGCATTTGATGCTGAATGCATTGCAAATTGTTAAAGGTATCTATCCTGATGTGAAATTGTATATTGGCGGAAAAAACTATTATGAGGTTCCAAAATATCAAAGAAATGCATATGAGCAATATATATTGAATTTAATACAAAATGGCGGTTTGAAAAATAATGTTTTCTTCATTGGAAAACTAAATGCAGAGCAAATGAAAAAACGTTATCTGGATTCCAATATATTTATTTCACCATCAAGCATTGAAAACTCTCCTAATTCGGTTGGAGAAGCGATGTTACTGGGAGTTCCAGTAATAGCTTCTAGGGTAGGAGGTGTACATAATATGCTGCGTGATGGTGAAGAAGGTTATTTGTATCCGGCTGATGAACCGTATATGCTTGCTTTTTACATAAAAGAAATGTTTGAAAATGCTGAACATACAAAAACAATGGCGTTAAAGGGAAAGAAACATGCCGAACTCACTCATGATCCGAAGAAAAATTTGGAGGATTTACTGTTGATATATAAGGAGATTAAAGGTGAAGATTAAAAAGGTACACATAGAATATATATGTGTGTTTATAGGAGTACTGGGAATGGGATCTTTGTATTTTCAGGTGCTTCGTATGCCAATAATGGCGGTAATGCTACTTGGAGCCGCTTTTATGATGGGATATTATAATAACTTTCAATTGACAAAATCAAATTTCAATCTCTATATGGGATTGATTGCTGCGCTTGTATTGACAAGTATTATTAATTATAAGAATGGCTTCCGTGTGAATGATCTTATAATATTACTTGCTAATGTTGCGTACATTGTAATGCTACAGGACTTTATCTCGTTTAGAAATTTTACAAAAATATATACGCAAATAATGCTGTTAGAAGCTGCAATAAGTTTAATATGCTTTATTTGGGGAGATATTTTGGGAAATAACATTCCGCTGATGCACTTAGAATTTAACGGATTAAATGGTTTTTATTTAACACCGTTTTATACATTGGGATGGGCAAATATTCCTGTTTTCGGAAGAAACGCAGGAATGTTTAATGAGCCTGGAAGTCATCAGATATTTTTAAATTTTGCTTTGCTTTTCTTGCTTTGTGATGATGACAATTTTGATATGAAGGCATCCAAGTATAGGATATCCATCATACTTTTAATTATTACAATATTTACAACTCTTTCAACGACTGGATTCATTTGCCTAGGTGTAGTATTGCTGACCGTATCATTAAAAAAGAAGGAAAATGATAGAAATACGAAATTAAAATTGGCTGTATTGGTGTTGCTAGTTATTTTGTTTGTTGTTGAGTCACAGACTGGAGTAATACAAACAAAAATAGCAGGAAGAGATTCAGGAGGATCTTTTTATACAAGATACAATGACACTTTAGGTGGATTTACAAGTGCATTTCAAAAACCAATCGCAGGAATTGGATATTTTTCGGCCAATAAAACGGAAGCACTTCAACGGTATGGTATTGTTAATATATCAAACGGACTAGCAAGTTTTGCTATGAATGCTGGAGTCATAATAACGATAGCCATTTTAATAATGATGTTTAAAAATATTGGTAAGAAAATGCCTTATGGAGTTGTGTTTACAATAGGTGTATTTGTTTTTTATTTCTTATGTGTAAATTCGGAGGGCGTATTTATGAATTTATTATTTCTGTCGATGCTAGGTGAATGGAATACTGAAATGTGTTGACTTGAAATAGAGTAAGTGAACTTTTAAGAGAGATATGTTATTTTTGAGTCACTGATAAAAGAAAATGTTGATATAGGACGACAAATATCAAAGGAAGAACTCTTATATTAAAGGAGATTTGTCCATAATGAGTAATAAAAAAATTATAAAAATAGATACTAGTGAAAAGAATATCAATAAAAATATTGCACTTGGATTAGTATATAAACCACTGTCGATGCTATTGAGTTATTTGTATATTCCTGTTGCTTTAGCATATCTTGGCGATGAAAAATATGGTGTATGGGCAACTGTGTTAAGTGTTTTGTCTTGGATTTCTTTATTTGATATAGGCATCGGAAATGGTTTGAGAAATAAGCTTGCAGAGAATTTAAAAAATTATGATAGCCTAAAAACAAGGAAATATGTTTCAAGTGCATACATAATGTTAACCATTATTGTTATGATTTTGATGATTGTCACTGTTGCATTGTTTAGCCTCATCAACTGGAAATCATTCTTCAAAGTCGAAGCGAATTTTAGTGATAATCTTACGATAGTTATGAATATCAGCATTATATGTATGTGTGTAAGCTTTGTAATGGAAATATGTAAAAGCGTATATTTAGCATTACAAAAAAATCATATTACTAACTTAATGGGATTAGTACAGCAGGCCTTAATGCTTTCTGGTGTAGTCGTATTAAAAAAATATACAAACGGAAACCTTGTTTTTGTTGCGATAGCCTATGGAATATCTAACCTTGTTGTAGAATTATTTTTTACATTGAAATTATTTAAGTATAATAGAGACTTTATACCGAGAGTAAAATACTTTAGTCGTGAAGAGGCAAAGGATACAACAGGACTTGGAATACAGTTTTTTATTATTCAAATCGCAGCAATGATTTTATATGCGACAGACAATATAATAATTACACAAATATGTGGGCCAGTGCAGGTCACACCGTATACGACAGCAAATAAGCTCTTTTCAATGATAACTGCAGTTTTTTCTATAATGATTGCACCATATTGGTCTGCAATTACAGTTCGAAAGGTTGATGGGGATATTGGTGGAATAAAAAAGGCTGAGAAAAAGATGCTATGTCTATGGGGGATGGCTACAATTGGTTGCATTTTCCTTATAATTGTTTTTAAACCAGTTGTTCATATTTGGCTGCAACGTGATATGACGTTTCAACAGGGACTTATTCCTTTGATGGCTGTGTATGCTATAGTTTACATGTGGAATGCTGTGTATTCACAAATCGGAAATGGACTTTCCCTAATGAAAGTATCTGTTATTATTGCGATAATTCAAAGCATTGTTAATGTGATTGCATCAATTTTTTTTGGCTCAATATTAGGAATGAAATCTGTTGGTGTTCTTCTTGGTACAGTTATTGCTATGCTTGTTTCATCAATTGTGATGCCAATATATATTAAAAAATATCTTTCAAAAATCTAAAAAATTAGGAAAATGTATCTATATATTTTTTCTTAATTTGGAGACAACAGAGCATATATTTATTAGAGGGAGTAATGGAAAGTAAAATAATCGAAATATTTAACAAAATATTCTATAGCGTATTATTGGCACTCTATCAGCCATTTTGGAACGCCATTCTTCTTGCATTCTTAGTAATGTTCTTGTATTTGTATGCAAAAGAACATGAATGGAAAAAGAACAATTTGCTTCGAAATATGTTTGCAACATGGTGGGAAACATTTAAGATTTCATCAAATTTTCGACGCACATTTTTATTAGCCTTTTATACCGCTATGATATTACTTAAGACAGTATTAAATCGTGCGATATGGCCTGATCCTCTTGAGAAAATTTTTGGAGGATGGGGGTTATATGAGAATGGTCAGTTTACAACTGAATCAATAGAAAACTTTATATTATTTGTTCCTTTTTCTAGTTTGCTATTATGGGCATTTCAAAAAGAATTACTTGGTGAATCTAAGAGAATTTGGTTTGGAAAAATTGTTTGGCAGGTGACAAAAATCGTAGCAGTATTTTCATTTATAATAGAGTTTACTCAGTTATTATTCCATCTTGGAACATTTCAAATTTCAGATCTAACTTATAATACACTTGGCGGAGCCGTAGGTGGAGTAATATATTATATAGGTTATAAAATTATCAGTAGAAAAAAAAAGCAGAAAATGAAAAAGTATTAGAATGTCCTGGGAATACCAGGTGCCAGACCTTTGGTACTAAAATATAAACGTAAAATGCAACTAAAACGTCAAATGCTGTCGAATTAGCGTTTGTATTAGGCAAAATAAAGCCGTGTGAATTCACACACGGTAGCTACTCAAAACTTCACATACCTCTTCGTGGTGAGCAGCAGGCAACGATTTGTTATGAGCGGCTGAGATGTGAAGAATGAAACCTATGATATAAGAATATTGTCAGAAAAAGGTATGAAAAACTATGAACACAACATTACTTATCATGGCAGCCGGTATCGGTAGCCGTTTTGGAACAGGAATCAAACAGTTGGAGCCGGTGGATGCTTCAAATCATATCATCATGGACTACTCGATTCATTATGAAACGGGGTCAGACCCTATGAAATACCGATAAAATGAGTGAACATATCCTAAAAGCTTTCTAAAGAAAGTATAATATGAATTTTTAGTGGGTACTTGAGTCGGAACCTATGAATATAGCTGGTCGGAACAAATAATCATAAGATAAAT
>OLNR01000843.1_pt1 | contig 21607 bp, 15 predicted proteins | sample 1672231 | NCBI WGS metagenome assembly OLNR01 (sample SAMEA3136662, study PRJEB25190) | human gut metagenome
ACTGGGGGCGGCGCTTTTTTTCTCTGTACCGGATCCCGCCTTACAGAGGCTGCGTATCCGTGTGTTCCGTAGATCGGTATGAGGTGCGGGATGATGAAATCCGTATCTACGGAAAGTTTGTTCATACCGGAACCGATGTCACCATACAGGGCTTTAATAATAAAGGGCTGCCCGTTGGGCGCTTCTTCGGCGAAGAGGAGGAAAAACAAATTTTAAATAGGCTGGAAGCGATGCGGAAAACAGGTACGGGAAGCGAGATATGAGATAACAAAAAGCTGTCAGAAGGCGAAAGTCGGATTTTTGACAGCTTTTTCATTTGCTGATGAAAACGGCGCTCATAGCAAGGCGTCATCCGAAGCGAATGTGAAGGATCTGCTGTTGTGATGAGGAAAGCGGTAAGAAGATAAAAGCTATCAGCTGTGAGCTGCCAGCTATAAGCTGTTAGCTGTGAGTTAAAAGCCGAAGCATATGATTTCCGTTAGGTGTCATACGAAACAACAGCAAAGGATCTGCTGTCATAATGAGGGGGGACGTTAATCGTCATCCTGAACGAATGTGAAGGATCTATACCCGTGGAGAGAGAAGCGGTAAGGTGTCATCAGGGTAATATTCTTCACTCCGTGCCACTGTTTCGTTTCCTGTTTTTCTCACAAAGAATTCTTACTTCCCTGCAGAATGACAGGAGTCAGGAAGGGCTGCCGGCTTCCGGTGTCCGGTATTAAAGCATGGGGCGATGCAGGAAACGGTACGGAAGGACGGTGTGAATGTCTTTTTTGTCAACTGATTTTTTTCTGTATTTCTTGTATACTAAGGGCAGGGCAGTATTATTTTTATGAACTTGAATTTTTGTCATTGCGGAAAGGAGAGGGAAATGAAAAAGCTGGTTTCGGTTTGCGTGTTTCTTTTGGCTTTCATGACAGGTGCTTTTGCCATGGCGCAGGAACCTGTTTATGGCGTCCTGTTCATCCCGAAGAAAGAGTATACCCTTGAAAAGGGAAAGTTTAGGGCAACTGTACCTCAGGTGCAGGCAGTCAGTTTTATAGACGGGCGGACGCCGGTGAACGAGTGCAGCGGGGCGGCGAAGGCGGTCAATAAACAGCTTCGCGCTTATGTGGACAAAGCGTATCAAGACTATCAGAAAGAGGGAGAGCCGGGCACATGGATCTATCCGATGATTACGAAAAACGGGGATAATATTTATTCTCTTGTCATGGTCAAGCAGATTCTTCACGGCCAGTTGGATGTATATATGGACGAAGCGTTTACCTTTTTGCAGAATACGGGGAAGCGGGTATCATGGAAGGATCTTGTCCGCAAGGAGGATGAACGTTTCATGACCGTGGAAAGTCTGGAAAAGAATATCCGGGCGGGAATGTTCTTTTACAAGGATGGGGTATGGATCTCGGAGAGGCCTGACGGCTGCATTCCGGACGGATATCGTCCGGCAGAAATGCCCGGCCCTTACCGCTTCTATGTGGATGAGTCCAACCTCATTATATTTATGCTTCCCTGCGGGGAGAGCGGAGCTTCGCGGAAACGTTGTTTCGAATTAAATTCAGGAGCGGCTACGAAGTATTCGAGAGCGGTAGGATAAAGTAAGATACGGGGAAAGCGGGAATTACAGGTCGTTTATGCTGCCTGGCGGAGGGCGGTGGAATGGAGGATATTATGAAAAAGAAGATGGCTGCGTTTTTGGCAGTGTCCATGCTGCTTTGCGGACAGGCGCTGGCTGCCGATTTTTCCAATCTGGTTATTATCCACACCAATGATACCCACGGTTTTGACCGGCGGGCGGAAGGAATCAACGGTATGGCCACCGTGTCCGCCCTGCGCAAGCATTACCTGTCACAGGGAAAGGATGTGCTTCTTGTAGATGCCGGCGATGCCATACAGGACAATAATCTTGTAAATTTCAGCAAGGGGAAGTCGGCAATCGCTTTCATGAATGCCGCTGGTTATGATGCTATGGCATTGGGCAATCATGAATTTGATTACGGGCAGGAGGTTCTGGCAGAGCGTGTCCGGGAAGCGAAGTTTCCCATGCTTTCCGCCAATGTCATTGTAGAAGCGACGGGAAGGCCGCTTACCCGGGATTCTGTCATATACAAAAAAGGGGATGTAAAGATCGGCATCATCGGTCTCACTACGCCGGAAACCGTGGTGACGACCAATCCGAAAAATGTATATGGGTTGAAATTTCTGGACGATAAGGCGACGATTGCCGTTACACAGAATCTGGTGAAGAAATTAAAAGAAGAGGATAAATGCGATCTCATCGTGGCAGTTGGACATCTGGGCAGTGAAGATGCCAATAGGGGGCACCGTTCTGATGATATTCTCATGAATGTAAACGGCATTGATATTTTTATAGACGGACATGATCATACGGCAAAAAATAAATATATCAATGGGGCGCTGCTTGCGGAGACAGGACACTATACGAAAAATATCGGCGTCATTACCCATATGGATAATAAATGGACGGAGAATTTCTGCAAGTATGGCGATTTTAATGAAGAAGATCCTGTCGTCAAAGAACTGGTAGACAAGACGCAGCGGGAAGTGGATGACGCGATGGCGTTGAAGCTGGGGGAAACGCCGTTGCTTTTGAATGGCAGCCGCGACCCCGGCGTGCGTACGGATGAAACGAACCTGGGAGACTTCGTGGCGGATGCGTACCTTTGGCAGGCGCAGCAGGCAATGGCAGCTTCAGGCGTCAGCGTGGACGGCTGTCTGTTCAATGGCGGCAGCCTGCGCCAGTCTATTGAAAAAGGAAATATCACCGTAGGAAATATTTCCGGTGTGCTTCCTTACAATAATCAGCTTTATGTGATGAAAATTAAGGGCGAAACGCTTCTGGAAATCATAGAAGCTGCCACCTGTTCCCTTCCGTCCCAGATCGGCGCTTTTCCCCAGGTGTCGGGAATCCGCTACACTGTGAATACAAAAGTGCCTTATGAAAACGGGAAGCAGTATGAAAATTCCACCTATTTTGCGCCTGCCAAACCGGGAAGCCGCGTCACTATCCATGAAATCGGCGGGAAACCATTCGATGTGGATAAAGTTTACACTCTTGTTACGACAGAATTCATCTGCCGCGGCGGAGACGCTTACGGGAAACTGACGGAACCGGGGGCTGTGGACATCCAGGCCATCGGTTATGTGGATACGGAAGCGGTGGAAAACTATCTTAAAGAGGAATTGAAAGGAACAGTTCCTGCAAAGTATGAAAAAGAACAGGGCCGCGTGACCGTCATAAAATGATTTCCAACATTCATAAGAACCGTGGCGGGTGACTGTCACGGTTTTTATGGTGAAAAGCACGGAATGTGGTATGCTGGAGACAAGCGGAAGAGGGTGGAAATTATGGTAAGCGGCTGCATTTTCGACATGGACGGGCTTCTGTTTGATACGGAACGGATTTTTCAAAATTACTGGAGAGCCATTGCGGCAGAGCGGGGGATTGTCCTTGCAGACAGTTTTATCACGGAAATCACGGGGACGAGCGGGGAAATGATGAACCGCATTTTGGAAAAATACTACCACACGGAGGACGGCGGAGAAATTCAGAAAGACTGCAAAGAAAGGGTTCTGCGCCATCTGGCAAAGGATGTACCTGTCAAAACGGGAGCGGTGGAAATACTCGGACGCTGCCGCATGCTTGGCATCAAAACCGCAGTAGCCAGCAGCAGTCCGCTCCGGCAGATAAAAAATAATCTGGAAAACGCAGGAATGGAAAACTGTTTTGACGCCCTTGTGAGCGGTGATGAAGTGGAAAGAGGGAAACCGGCGCCTGATATATTTCTTCTGGCGGCAAAGCGGATCGGCGTTCCTCCGGGAGAATGTACCGTTTTTGAAGACAGCCCCCACGGCATCGAAGGCGCATTGCGCGCGGGAATGAAAGCCGTCATGATTCCCGACCTGCTCCCGCCCTGGGAAGAACACAGGCGGCAGATAGAAGTGTATAATAATTTGCAGGAAGCGGCGGAAAAAATTTTAGGGTCGGGATGAGAAACTGAAGGTCAGCCGTAAAACGGTAGCGGGGAAGTGCTGCTGTAAATGGGTAAAAAGTCTCCTCCTGCGGCGGAAATTTATTTTATTAGAAAGAGGAAGGGCATGGATGGAGAAACGGCTTCATGGATATTTTACAGCGGGCTTCTGATGTATGGCCTGGTGCTGTTTGCCTTTAAAAGACTGTACCTGGATACATTGGGAAGCAGAGTCTTGTCGTACATGTTGGGAATGGTGCTGGCCTATGGAATCCTGGCAGGTGTTTTTCTGGCAAGCCGGGAAAGCATGGTTGTCAGGACTGTTTTACAGGAAGCGCTATGGAGCGGCCGCACCTATACTTATCAGGGTGCCGGGTTTCTTCTGGTCATTGTGCCTGCCGTGTATTCCATCTTTCTTCTCCGCTCTTTTGAAAAAGGTGGGAAAAATGCGGCTTGGAAAGAAAAAGTACAAATGATGGGGTCTGTATCCATAAATACAGTTATGGCTTTTCTGGGGCTGCTGTGCTTCAATTACATGCTGGACGGGCACAGCATGGAGGAATGCCGGATTGTTTTTGAAGAGAGTTTTGCATCCATAGGCTGGGAATCCGGACTGCTTTCCATCGCGCTGATGTATTTTATATTTTACATAATAAAACGCGATCATTTCAAACATTATGACAGGTAGCGGAAATAAAAACGGCAGGCGGAAACCGGATGTGGGAAAAGGAAAGTCAGCTTTCAGGTGAATAGGAACCTTTCCGACGGGGAAAGCCGCGTACTGCTTCATGGAAAGTTGATTGTGAAAATATAAAAGGATACGGGATGATCATGTTAGGATTTATGGAGACGGAGAAAGAATTTATAAAAAATTGGGAGAAATACAGGGGCGCGGCCGGCTGCCTGCGGTATCTCGCCTACTGGTTCCTTTTTGGGATTATCGTTATTCCCCTGATGCTGACGGCAATCAATCCGGATATATGGTCTACGGTGCGGATGGATCAGCTGGCGGAAGAAGCTGCCACTTTTTTCGGGCTCGGCTTTTGGCTTTGTATTCTTCCTTCCCTGCTTATAGGGCTGGGCACGTGGGATAAGAAAAACCGAAAGTATAAATATCTTCTCAGAGGGAATATGCGGTACATGCCTTTCAAAGAAAGACCCTGGAAAAAAGGAGAGAAGTGGCAGTTATATGGGATTGGGAGTTTGATGGCCGCATTTTCCGCCTTTATTATTTTTGCATCTGTTACATTGATGATGAGCGGCACCGGCAGAGCCGTTTATATGTTTAGATCCAGCAGCGCTTTTTTTGTTTTTTGTTTATCTATTGGATCATCCATTTGCTTTATTTCCGCCAGCATGACGGCCCTTTGTATATACATCTGTGGGCTAAGGTTATTATGGCTGTTTTATGGTTGGGGACTGTCGGGGCTTTGATCCGGTATTCCTATTTTTGACCGGCTGATGAGCATGTAAATAAGGAAGCAAAAAATCCCCTTCTTTGAGAAAAGGGGATTTTTTGCTGGGAGAATTTTTTTCTTATTTCTTTTTATTATCCAGTTCGCTTGCGTCTATTCTGTTACTGTCACGGATGAAATCGTTGTAGGCTTCTACCATGTCATTGAAGGCGTCATTGCCGCCGCCCCCTGCCAGATAGGTACGGATCCTTCCGATGGCGCGTTCAGCAGAGCTTTTGAAAGATTTTACACCGGAGACATCTTCTGCCGGTTTGAGTTTTTCCATATTTTCCTTTACCTGTCCCAGCAGTTTTTCTATCTGCGCCTTATCTGTCTTGGCAGGATCTTCCGGGTCGATAGCTTCCAGAGCCCGTCTCATGTCGCGGCTGATTTCCATATAAGTGGCTGCCATGACTTTATTGTCCTTTTTCATTTCTTCTATCAAAAGGTCGCGGAGTTCGGAATTGTGCTGGCTGATGGCACTATCAAGTTTGCTGTATTCCGTGTTGAACTGGTCATAGAGTTTCAAATAAGAGGCGACCATTTCGCGGCCTTTCTGATTGCCGTCTGTGGTATATTCCTTGGAAGTATAGTAAGATTCCATTTTGCTGGTCAGGGGAACCATTTCATCCAATACCTTAAGTACGGCTGTCGTGCTTTCGTCAATATCGGAGAAACCGCTGCTTTCCGTTTTGGCTTTCGTCAAGTTTTCTTTCAGGCTGTTATAAGCGGGGAAGCTGGCAAAGTCCAGATCCTCACCGGCTTTCATCTTCGCCAGGACTTTATCGATGGAAAAGGCAAATCTTACATTGTGGCCGTTGAAACCATTGGTAGCTTTTACATAGCTGCTGATTTTTTCCAGCTGGCTTGTCGGCTTTGCAGATGTTTCTTTTCCGCCGCTAGAAGAAGAGCCGCCACCGCCGCAGCCTGTCAGCATCATGATCGCCGCTGCCAGTACCAATAAAAATAAACCGATTCGTTTTATCAGATGGGGGGTGTAATCCACTAAAATCGTTTCTATAGTATGATCTCCCACAAACGGTTTCATTATATCATTAAAGGGCAGAAGAAAGCTATTTTAAAATTTATCAGATTCTTAAAAAACTTTATGACATGAAGCGTGAGTGTGGTATAATGATAAAAAATTAAAAGGAGGGTATTATGCGTAATCCAAAAAACATGCTGATTGTAGGGATTGTACTACTGGTGGTAGGGGTTTGTATCCTGCTGTTTAATCCGGATCAAAGCGCTGCCAATCTGGAAATTGCCAGAAATGCAAAAAATGCGCAGGAAGCTGCCGCCGCTATTTCAGGCAATAACCAAAGGGAGCTTATGATCCATATGGCAGGGAATTTTCTTGCAGGGATCGGCATCGCGCTGACGGCAGGCGGTTTTTTCCTGAAAAGGAAGAAACAGTAATTGTCTGAAAGAAGAGACAGGGAGCATCCGCTTTCCCCATGTCTCTTTTTTTATGCATGGGAAAGCAGCGGATGGCTTTCTTTTCGTGAAATCTGTTATACTGATAAAAAATAATTATTTTTGAGATGTATGCCGCACAAGGGAGACATGATGACCGTCAGGGAAATAGTGGAAACGCTCGGCCTGGCAGCAGATGAGGACGCTGTAAGAAAAATGGCAGAATACAATGCCATGGTGATTGCCATGAGCAGGAAAATGAATTTAACGGGAATCAAAGATGCAGAAGAAAGCCTGGTCAAAAATATTTATGATTCGCTGACCGTGTATGAGGAGAAATATTTTCCGAAGAACGGGCGTATGCTGGATTTGGGGACAGGCGCCGGGTTTCCGGGAATTCCGCTGGCCATCCTGAGGCCGGATATGCAGGTCGTGCTGGTGGATTCTGTCTTAAAGAAACTTGTATTTATAGAGAATGCCGCGGCAAAGCTGGGGATTAAAAATATAAAGATTCTCCATATTCGCGCCGAAGAAGGCGGACGGCGGAGGAAGACAAGGGAAACCTTTGATATGGTGACGGCAAGAGCGGTAAAGATGCTTCCCGTCATTGCCGAATGGGGTATCCCCTTTGTGAAGGAAGGCGGTATTTTCGCAGCGATGAAAGGACCTGGTGCCAACGAGGAACTCAGACAGTCGGGAAAGATCCTGAAAGAATTGAAAGCGGAGCTCATGGAGCGAAAAGAGTTGGAGCTCCCTACGGGAGAGAAAAGGACGATTCTCTACTTCAGGAAAACCGCGCCGTCGCCTAAAACCTATCCGAGGAAAGTGGGCGTGGCGGAAAAGAAACCGATCATAGGCGAAGCGTAAAAGAATAAAAACTCCTGTAAGAAGGAAAATCTTTCTTGCAGGAGTTTTTATTATGGGTGAATTTTATGGCGGTTACGCAGGTACGGTATTGAGTGGCAAAGAATTCTTTCTGCGTTTTGCCGTGAAAATAAGCGGCCCGCTTTGCCTAGGCGCGTAAAACGGAAAAGAGCGGGAAAGAGGAAACCGCCCTTACGGTTTCAATCCGCCGATCTGTTCTTTTATTTCCTTTATATCCTGTCCTATTTGCCGGAAAGTGTTTTCCGCATGCTCCATGGCGCCTTTTACATCGGTTTCCTCCCCCCTGTCATTGGTGAGGGTGATGTCGCCCAGCTGGAGTTTGCCGTTCCTGATGTGGAAAGCGTCGGTGGAAAAGGTGCCGAGGGCGGTTTCTATAGATACATCATAGAAGTCCAGCTCTTTTCCCCTGTTGTGGAAAGCACCCTGTATCTTTTTGAAAGGGATCAGTTTGTAATGACCGCTGCCTGAGGTAAAGGTGCCTTCGGAGATGATCTCTTTCGGATTTCCGTCACAGCGGATGTCGCCTTCTAAATCGACGTAGCAGAAAATGGCAGCGTCTTTCGCGGGATAGCGGGAATCCAGTTTTTTGCCTGCCAGGTGGATGTTGTAGGCCCTTGTGTCTATGTCATAGTTTCCCGATGCTTTGACTGTGCCGCCGTAGACACGTCCCGTGACATCGGTGAATTTCATTTTCCCATGGTGGTAGAAAACATGGCCGTCCAGATGGGAGAAAGAAAGGGCAGGGATATGGAGCTGCTCCATGGTGATTTTTCCTTCCGCTTTCGGGGAAGCGACGGGGCCGCCCGCTTCGGCGATGAGAGTAAGCTTGTCGTGGATATTGTTTCCCAGTCCCAGAGATGCCGGATCGACACCGTAAAAAGATACATTCATGGCAATGGTGTGTTCATCGCTTTTCATATCAATGTCGCCATAAAGCTTCACGCTGTCGCCGATGGCGGTACCGCCGAATTTGCCGGAGGACAGGTCGACAAAAAGAGAATCGTCGGTGTCGATATTCAGGTGCATGTCCACATGGGAAAGAAGGAAGTGCCTGTTTTCATAGAAAGCTTCCAGCTGGCAGTTTTCCAGGTGGATATTCATTTTCATTTTCTGTCCGTTCCGCTTGAAGTTGGCGATTTTCTCGTGGAGAGTTTCCGCACGTTCCTCTGCCGGTTCGGATTCAGCGGCCGTTTTATTGATGAGGTCGACATCCATATTCTTGTCAAACCGGAGCGCTGCGGAAGCATTGCGGAGCCTTATCTCGGAAATGGCGGTGGCCCGCAGTTTGCCTCGGAGGATATCTTCCGGGCGCACTTTTATTTTCCCGTCGGGGACAAAGAGGATGGGGATGCCGTGGTCATCCGTCCAGAGCAGGTTTTCAAAGGAAACGTAGCCTGCGATGTCGGCGGAGATTTTTTCAACGGAAATATGTCCCCGGAGCATGTGCTGCCTGTTCATGGCATAGCTGAAAATGCGGGCGGCCGCAAAAGCGGCGATCTGGGCGATGAGGAGAAGACCCAAGACGGCGGCAAGCAGCAGGAAGGAAAGCCGCCGTAAAGCGGATTGGTGCCGGTGGAAAAAGTCGATCATGAAGACCTCACCCAAAGTTACAATTCTTTGAAATGGAAATCTTTTTTATGACAGGCATAGTCTTCAACGATATGGCCTTTGCCGAAAAGCTTGTACTTGTATGACAGGAGCCCTTCCAATCCGACGGGACCCCTGGCATGGAGCTTGCCTGTGGAAATGCCCACTTCCGCGCCGAAGCCGTACCGGAACCCGTCGGCAAAGCGGGTGGACGCGTTCTGGTAAACACCTGCCGAGTCGACAAGCTGCATGAACCGCGCGGCGGTATTGATGTTTTCCGTGATAATGGCATCGGTATGGTGGGAGCCGTACCTGTTGATGTGATCAATGGCTTCCTCCACGCCGGAGACAATTTTCACGGCAAGGACGAGATCGAGGTATTCGTGACGGAAGTCATCGTCTTCGATGATATTTAGGGGGATAATTTCTCCCGCTTCTTTTGTGCCGCGGAGATGGATATTTTTTTCTCCGGCGGCCTTTTCCAATACGGGCAGAAAGTCTTTGGCGATATCCCGGTGGACAAGAAGTGTTTCTGCGGCATTGCACGCAGCGGTGTACTGGGTCTTCGCGTCAATGACGATGGGGATGGTTTTTGCCATGTCATAATCTTTGTCCACATAGATATGGCAGATACCGTCGGCATGCCCCATGACGGGGATATTTGTACGGCTCATGATGTGCTGGACAAAAGCATTCGAGCCCCGCGGAATGATGAGGTCTACCGATTCGCGGCAGGTGAGGAGCTCATCTATTTCGCTGTGCTGTTCTGCTTGGAACAAAGCTTCAGATGGAAGATTCGCGGAGGTGGAGGCTTCATGGAGGATGGAAAAAAGAACGCGGTTCGTTTCTTTCGTCTCTTTTCCACCCTTCAGGATGGCGCAGTTTCCGCTTTTCACCGCGAGGGATGAAATCTGGATCATGGCGTCGGGGCGCGCTTCAAAGATCATGGCGATGACGCCGATGGGACAGGTGACGCGGTAAAGGCGGAGCCCTTCATCAAGCTGGCGGGCAAGAGTGACTTTTCCTACGGGATCGGGAAGGGAAATGAGCTGCCGGATGCCGCTGATGCTGTCTGCCAGTTTCCCTTCATCGAATGCCAGCCGTTTCATGACGGCAGGAGGAAGTCCGGATGCTTTTGCCGCGGCAAGATCGATCCTGTTGGCAGCAAATATTTTTTCTTTTCCTGCTTCCAGATTTTCAATCATGTGAAGGAGCGCGGAATTTCTTTTTTCCGCAGGTGCGGATGCCATAAGGGGCGACGCCAGTTTCATTTTTGCCGCTTCTTCTTTTATGCTCATGGGGATTCTCCTTTATTATTCCTTATATAATATATGTTTATCATAATCTTGAAAAACAGGACGGTCAAGGAAAAGCATGTCTCTTACGGAAGAGCGGCCGCCGAAAGGCAGACGGGGAAATATTGAAAAAGTGGTTAATAATTAGCAGAAAGTGTGATATAATGTTGCGTACATAGCACACAAAGTGTGTATCTACTTGAGGGAGCGGTTGCAATTCCCGGGTGCTTTGGAGTATAGCAGAAAGGAAGATTTTTATGGGGGAAAAGACGAACAACGCATTTATCGCGATCGGGCTCATGCTGTTCGCATTATTTTTCGGGGCGGGAAATTTGATATTTCCGGTCTTCATGGGGCAGAACGCGGGGGTAAATACGATTCCCGCGACAATCGGCTTTTTGATGACAGGCGTAGGTCTTCCGCTTTTGGGTGTTCTTGCCATTTGCTACTCCGGTGTGAATCTCCGTGAACTGGCGGGGCGTATTCATCCGGCGTACAGCATTTTCTTCTGCACGGCGCTGTACCTGACCATCGGGCCGTTTTTTGCAGCTCCCCGTACGGCGACGGTGGCTTATGAGATTGCTGTGGCGGAGTACCTGCCTCCTGAAATGCGGAGCATGGGGCTTTATGTCTTTGCCGCGGTGTTTTTTATCATTACCTGGTGGCTTGCGATTTCACCGTCCAAGCTGGTGGCCCGTGTCGGCAAGTTCATGACGCCCGTCCTTCTGGTATTCCTTTTCCTTTTGATTATCAGCGCCATTGCCTCGCCCATGGGAAGCTGGCAGGCACCGGCAGCCGCTTATGACACCGGTGTGAAAGCTTTCGGGCAGGGGATCGTTGACGGATATAATACGATGGACGGCCTTGCCGCTCTTGTTTTCGGCATTATCGTGGTGGAATCGGTCAAGATGTACGGCGCGGTTTCCGAAGCGCAGATTACGAAAGACACGCTCCGGTCCGGTCTGATTTCCACATTTTTCATGGCGGTTATTTATGCGGCGCTCTGCTATATCGGCGCCAGTTCCGTATCCCTCATCGGTGTGCAGGAAAACGGCGCTCCTGTTCTCGTAAAAACGGCGCTCCACTACTTTGGGGCCGCCGGCGGAGGTATTCTGGGAGTGATCGTTATCTTTGCCTGCCTGACCACCAGTGTCGGTCTGGCGGCTTCCTGCGCGGCCTATTTTAACCTGCTCCTGCCGAAAATCTCTTCAAAAACCTTTGTTACCGTCATGGTCGTTGTCTGCTTCTTCGTGGCGCTCTTCGGCCTGACGACGATCATCAAGAATGCTGTTCCCGTACTGCTTTTCCTGTATCCCATGTCCATTTCCCTCATTGCGCTGGCGTTCCTGCATAATTTCTTTAACGGCCGCCGCTGCGTATATGTATGGACGACGCTTTTTACCGCTGTGCCCGCTCTTTGTGACGGGCTTCACGGGTTCGGTCTGAAGCTGGGTGCCGTGGAACCGATGCTCGCGGCTCTTCCGCTGGCGGAATACAGCATGGGCTGGATCTGTTTCTTTGCGGTGGGATTTGCTGTCGGTATCGTCCAGATGCTGGTGACCGGAAAGAAAGCGCAGCCTTAAAAAGAAATCTGAAAGAAAAGGTGAAAGCGTGCGGGCCGGACCCGTGCGCTTTTATGATGGATGAAAAGAGTTTCTTACTTTCTGATTGACATATTTCCCCTTTATCACTATATTAGAGGGTAGGATTATTATGGAAATACAGGGGGAGACGGTATTTCCTTTTATATGGAAAGGAGGGAGTCCGATGCTTACCGCTTATAAACATGATGAAAATCACAGACTTTGTTCCGTTGCTTTTGAGGAGATGGAAAAAGGGTCGTGGATCAATTGTGCGGCTCCTGATGCGGCGGAGCTGGAAAAGCTGAATGAGCTTACCGGTATTCCTGTTGATTCCCTCCAAACCGCTCTTGACCGCGAAGAACGTTCCCACGTAGAATTGGAAGATGATTTTATTTTTGTCGTTGTAAATACGCCTGTCGTCCTTGAAACAGATGCTTACGATGCACTGCCGCTGGGGATTTTTATTACAGACAAGGTATTTGTCACCGTGTGTCTTGAGAATAATACAGTGATCCAGAAGTTTATAAATAATAATTATCCCTCTTTCCAGACTTATAAAAAGACAAGATTCCTTTTCCAGATACTGTCTACCGCATCGTCGTCCTTCCTGTACTTCCTGCAGCAGATTTATAAAAAGACGGACGGCATCGAAACACAGGTGCGGAAATCTTTGCAGAACAAAGAACTCTTCCGCATGCTGGAACTGCAGAAATCTCTGACCTACTTCAACTTCGCCCTTCATGCGAATGAAAACGTCATGGAGCGCCTCATGCGTCTTCGCAACAGCCCCATCCATACACTCCTGAAAATGTACGAAGAAGATGAGGATCTTCTGGAAGACGTCATCATTGAAAATAAACAGGCTTTGGAAATGGTGGAAATTTACACGAACATCCTGATGTCCATGATGGACTCTTTCTCCTCGATTATTTCCAACCGTCTGTCGCAGATTATGAAATTCCTCACCTCGGTGACGATCCTTCTTGCCGTGCCCACTTTGATATTCAGCCTTTGGGGTATTAATGTGCCCGTGCCGTGGGAATCAAGCGAGATCGGATTTGCCGCGGTCACCCTTCTCGGTCTCGTGCTGACCCTCGTATCGGCGCTGGTGCTGTGGAAGAAAGATATGCTTTGAAATAAAGAAACAAAGGGACCGCTGCGGTCCTTTTTATTTTGCCGCTTTGGGGGAAATAACTGGTATAATAGAAAAGTATTTGAAGAAAGGAGGAAACGATGGAACCGGCGGAACTTTTAAAAAAATATTTCGGTTATGATACATTCCGGCCTATGCAGGAAGATGTCATCAAAACCATTCTGTCGGGCAGGGATGTGCTGGCTGTCATGCCCACCGGCGCGGGAAAGTCGGTCTGCTTCCAGATTCCCGCCCTCCTCTTTCCCCACGGTACGATTATTATTTCTCCTTTGATTTCTCTCATGAAAGACCAGGTGGAAGCGCTTGCAGAGCAGGGGATTTCCGCGTCCTATGTAAACTCCACCGTGCCTTTTGACGAATCTATCGAGCGGCTCCGCGATTTGTTCCGGGGGCGTCTGAAGCTGCTTTACATGGCGCCGGAAAAACTGGAACCCACCTATTTCACCGACTGCCTGTCCAAAGTACCCCTGTCCATGGTCGTCATTGACGAAGCACACTGCGTTTCCCAGTGGGGCCATGATTTCCGTCCAAGTTACCGGAAAATAAAAACCTTTATCGATACGCTTCCCGCAAAACCCGTAGTTACCGCTTTCACCGCTACGGCGACCTCCTTGGTGGAAGAAGATATGAAACGAAGCCTCGGCCTGGGGAAAGCAGCCGTTTTCCGTACGGGACTGGATCGGCCGAACCTGTCTTTCCGTGTCATCCACGGCGCGGACCGGAAAGATTTCATTCTCCGCTATGTGCAGAACCACGGAAAAGAAAGCGGCATCATTTACTGCGCCACCAGGAAAGCAGTGGACGAAATTTATGAAATGCTCGCAAGCCGGAAAATAAAAGCGGGGCGGTACCACGCGGGCATGGAAGATGACGCGCGGAAGAAAGGGCAGGAAGATTTTTCCTTCGACCGCATCCATGTCATGGTGGCGACAAACGCTTTCGGCATGGGTATCGACAAGAGCAACGTGCGCTACGTCCTCCACTACCAGATGCCCAAAAGCATGGAAGCCTATTATCAGGAAGCGGGGCGGGCAGGACGTGACGGCGCGAAAGCGGAATGCATCCTCCTTTACAGCGGGCAGGACGCGGGCATACAGCGCTACCTCATCGAATCGGGAAACCAGACGGACGGCCAAAAACGGATGGACTATGACCGCCTTTATGCCATGGACGGCTATTGCAGCACCACAGGCTGCCTGCGGAATTACATCTTAAATTACTTCGGCGAGACTGCTGATGAGACCTGCGGCCGCTGCGGGAACTGCGAAAGCGGAAGAGGAAAGGTGGATATCACCGACGAGGCAGTTCTCATTTTCCGAACCGTCAGATCTCTCAAGGAACGGTACGGCGCCGGCGTGGTGGCGGATATCCTTAAAGGAAGCCGCACAAAAATGATCAGGGAACGGAACCTGGACAGCCTTCCCACCTACGGCAGACTGTCCTTCGCGAAAATCAAACATTTGAGAACCGCCATCCATTTCCTCATCGCTGACGGTTACCTCAAACGTGACGGCGGCGAATCTCCCCTGCTGCATCTTACGGAAAAAGCGGAAATTGTTCTCGAAAGAAAAGCGCCGGTACTGGGTTTTGCTTTCGGTGCGGAAGATGTTATGGCGTCTGTGGCGGTAGAAAAGAAAGCCATCCTTTCAGAAACGGAAAGCGGTATCTTTGAAAAACTTCGCGGACTCCGACTTGCCATTGCCAGGGAAGAACACGTCCCGCCCTTCGTCGTATTCTCCGATGCCACCCTGGAAGATATGGTGTCCCGCCTCCCGCGGACAGAAGAAGAAATGGCGGAAGTCCACGGCATCGGCGCTTTCAAATTAAAGAAGTATGGAGAACGTTTCCTTGCGGCGCTTGGAGAATTCAGCGGAGCGGAAGAAATAAAAGGAAAAGACAAAAAAGAAGAAAAAAATATATATGAGAAACTCGAACGGCTCCGCCGCTCTTTGGCAAAAAAAGAAAATCTGTCGACATCACAAATTCTTTCCGATACAGTCCTCCGGAGGATCGCAGAAACCCGCCCTGCAACCGAAGAAGAATTCCGCGGTGTGAAAGGTATCGGCCCGAAAAAAGCGGACAAATACACAGAGGTCTTTTTGCAGGTCCTCCATCCGGAACGGAGCCGTATTTCCCCAAAAACAGAAAGTAAAATGCCGGAAAAAAGAGAACATGTCATTCCCAAAACGGCAAAACCCGTCCGCGGACGGAAAGGGAAAATCACAGCGGTACGAAAGGAAACGATTCAGGCCGGACAGACGGCGTCCATAGACATAGAAACAAGAGCGTTTTTCTTCTATCTGAAAAAAGTAAGAGCGCGGCTTGCCAAAGAAGCGGACCTGCCGGCGGAAAGCATCTGTGCCGACAGGGATTTGGAAAAGATGGTGAAAAGCGAAACCGTATCCCAAAACCTGCCTGCCGCTGTAAAAGTGGAATTTGAAAAAGCCATCGCCACCTACAAACAAATCAGACATCAAACATCAGATGAAAGGAGCGGCCGGCAAAAAGGGTAATAGCTATTAGCTGTTAGCTGTGAGCTGTGAGTTAAAAGCCGAAGCATATGATTTCCATTAGGTGTCATACGAAACATCAGCAAAGGATTTGCTGTTGTAGTGAGGGAAACGTTAAACGTCATCCTGAACGGATGTGAAGGATCTATTACCGTGGTGAGGGAAAGCGGTAAGACGTCATCAGCATAATAGATTCTTCACTTCGATTCATCGTTTTGTTTCCCGTTTTCCTACAAAGCATTCTTGCCTCCGTTCAGAATGACCGGAGACGGTAAGGCATCATAATGACGGAGGGACGCTAAGCATCATAATGACAGAGAACATTAAACGTCATTCTGAGCGCCAGCGAAGAATCTGTTACTGTGATGAGGAAAGCCGTAAGAAGATAAAAGCTATCAGCTATCAGCTGTGAGCTGTGAGCTGTAAGCTGTAAGCTGCGAGCTGTCAGCTAAAAGTGCTGAATGACAGCGGGAGACATTGAGGCCGTGGATGAGAAAGCGGTGTGAATAAAGGCATTCGTAAAACAGCACATATTATATAGAAATAAGATAAATCTTTTGTTATAATGAGAACAGAGGTTGTTTAATAAAATAAGTGTTGAAAGGAAAGTGGGAGAAATAGGTAGGAATTTTCCTGTTTACGGATTCTGTACCCGGCTTTTCAGGCAAATGAAGTGTCATGGGGAAAGGTGGTGTGAAGGCAGTATCGGCAGCATGGGGATGTTGCTTCTTTTTATTGCGTTTCTAAATTAAATTGTTTTTTTATGGGAGGAAAACATGAATCACATCTACAAAGTCATTTGGAGTCGAGTGAAGAACAGTTATGTCGTCGTTTCAGAAATTGCGGGCACCGCGAGAAAAAGCGGGAGGGTGAGAGTCTCTAAAAACACGCTGGCAGCAGTTTTGGCGGCTTTTTTATTGACAGGGATTTCTGTAAGCCCTGTATCTGCGGTGCTTGACGGGGTCAATACGTTTGTAGAACCGGGGAATCAGAATATTAAAATCGGGAATGATATTGATTTAAGAAATAACAGTACGAAAAACGGTGCCATTGCGATAGGCGATCACGCTCAGATTGATGATTATGTTATGCAGGAAGGCAGTATTGCCATCGGCAAAAATGCTTTTGTGGAAAACATGTACGGGAGGCAGGAAAAGAACTTTAAATTCGGACAGTCAAACGAAAAGAAATGGGCAAGCAGTGTAGCAATCGGACAGAATAGTTATGCGCGATCCGGCAGTGTCATGATTGGCGATCATAAATATATAGGGAAACTTGGGGATGTGGAAGTTGACGGTTCGGATGTGCAGAAAGTCAAGTCGAGAAATGTAAATATCAATGCCACGACCGTCGGTGCAAACAGCTACAACCAGGGGGCATTTTCTTCTGTGACAGGGACATACTCCATTATTTCCGGAAAATATAACGGCAGCAACTGGTCTTCCTATGCCGGACAGAATTTTGGCGCCACCATTACCGGTTCTCTCAACAGCATTGAATCGGCAACTTCGTCATCCGTGTATTCCGGAGTGGCGAACAGCATCGTCGGTACAGCGAACAGAACGGCTAATTCTAACGGTTCCCTCATCTTCGGTGCAGGAAATGAAATTACTAATTCCATTTCTTCTATTTCTGCTCCATCTACTGGGGGAGATTCTGCACAGGCGCTGCAGAAGTCATTGATGACAGCAGTAAAAAATTCTAATAGCGGCGGTGCCACCCTTGCCATCGGCGGAGGAAATACAGCGGATTGGACCCAGCTTTCTCAAATTATTGGTGTGAACAATACGTTGAAAGGTACATCTGGGGCTATTAGTAAGTTTAACATGATTGATGGCTACAAAAATACTGTAACCAAGGCCGAGCACGTGTCCGTGATCGGCTCCGAGAATACCGTTGAAAACAGCAAGAGCCAGACCGTCATCGGGGACAGCAATAAGATTACTGATAGAAATGCCGGTACGGTTTCCGGGCACCAGGAAGAAAGGACAAAGAATGTGTCCGACCTTGTCATCGGCAAAGGAAATGATATTTACGGCAACGGTACCTATATGACAGGGCATGAGAGCCTGACCGTTATCGGGAATAATAATAAAGCGGATAATCCCACCTCGTCTATCGTGATCGGGGATAACCAGAAGTTATCAGCGATTAAAGAATCTGTTGTTATCGGTTCCATGACACCGGAAGAAAAGGCCGATCCCGATATCGGGCAGAAACATGCCAGTGTCGTTGTCGGGTATCATGCCCAGAGCGGGACCAGAGATGGCGGCGGAATGAATGTGGCTCTTGGACATGGGGCAAAAGCTTATGGCTGGCAGGAGACCGTGACAGGGATCAAATCCATTGTGGAGGCAGGCTCCGGCTATGACGGCTATCTGGCTTCTGTCTATGGCGGTCTTAATACCGTAGCGTCAAATAAGGCGGACCAGAATGATGGGATGGCAAACACCGTCGTCGGTACCCTGAACAAAACAGAAGGCGCCAATGGGGCACTTGTTTTCGGCGCGGGCAATAGCGTTACACATTCTTTCGGGACGGCACCGACCGATGAAGATGGAAACAGTATGAATGAGCATTGGAGCGATGCCATAATTGGAGGACAGCAGTATGCTATGGGAGAAGGACCGCTGGGCCATGACGAGATCAGGAAAGCGATGGGGCTGGCCATGTCGACCGGCGGCGGCTCTGTGGTGACCATGGGGAACGGAAATACTTCAGATTATGCTGTCCATTCCCAGATCATCGGTTCCGGAAATATCCTTACCGGTACAGCAAATACACCCAGCATCAATAATACGATCAACGGATATGGAAATACAGGCAGGAATGTGGAACGTATGTCTATAATGGGGACCGGGAATAATATGTCCGGCAGTACGGCCGATGTAGTGATTGGGGATTATCACCATATGGACGGCGGTAAAAACAATGTAATTCTTGGATCCATGGCTACGGAAAAGAAGACTGTAACGAAAACGTATACCATGAAAGATGCTTCGGGCAATGTTATTATTGAAAAGAAATATAAGGTGACGGAAAATGTACCGATTAAATCGCATACGGCAAACATAAGCAATGCGGTGATGCTCGGCTACAATACGGATGTGGAAAAAGACGGCGGTGTAGCGATCGGCGCGGATTCGATTGCCTCTGTCGACAAGGGCGTCGCAGGCTATGACCCGGCTGCCGGTGATCATTCCAATGATACGACAGGCACGTGGAAAGCGACAACCGCTGCTGTTTCTGTCGGTAAAGCGGCAACTCCGACCAGTGCGGCAGTCACCCGCCAGATTACAAACGTGGCAGCCGGCACGCAGGATACCGATGCCGTCAATGTGGCACAGCTGAAAAAGGTGAATACGAAGTATGATACTAAGCTTAGCCGGGGATTTATCATCAAGAAGGGCGGAGAAGCAGTTGGTGAAACGATTTCTCTTAATGGAGATACGGCGCCGGAAATTACCTTTGACGTAGCGGAAGCCAATAAAGGCCTGACTGTAGACCGTGATGGGAAAACCATTAAATATGGCATTGACGGTTCGAAAATTGACCTCAACGGAAATGATACGATTCCCGGTTGGACACTGGAAGTCGGAATTAAACCCGGTATTCCGACGAATACAGGCAGTGCGGAGGGCAATAAGAAAGTTATAAAGCCGAATGATACAGTAACGCTTCGTGCTGATAATGGAATCAGATTGAAGCAGGAAAACGGCGTTGTGGATATCGGCTTAAAATACATGGCTGTGGATACTAAGTGGACAAATATCAATGATGCTGCAGCAACCAATGGCGGTATGGCGATCGGCGCGAACAGTAATGCGGATGGAGAAACATCAGTAGCCTTGGGATGGGGTTCGAATATATCGGCATCAAATTATGCTGCCGCGTTGTCTCCCTTTTCTTCTGCTGTGAATTCGGAGTATGGCCTGGCCATGGGCACAAAGGCAGCAGTTAAAACATCACCGTACGGGATGGCGATGGGCGCTCTTTCCTCTGTGGATGATTCAGAATATGGTGCGGCCATAGGTGCTAATTCCACCATAGTTAATTCAAACTATGGTGTGGTTATAGGAACCTCGGCAACTGTAAAAGATGCTGATAATGCCGTGGCGATAGGCGTATCAAGCAGTGCAGCGGTAAAAAATGGCGTAGCCATTGGAGCTTTTTCTAAGGCGGATACAGCAGCGGGGGTGAGCGGCTATGACCCCTCTACCAAGGCGGCTTCTACCGATACGTCTGCCGCCTGGAGATCGACTGTCAGTGCCGCTTCTGTGGGGGACAAGACGAAAGGCTATACCCGCCAGATTACCGGTGTAGCGGCCGGCGCGGCAGATACCGATGCCGTCAATGTGGCACAGCTGAAGAAAGCGGTAGCTGGAGCGGCGGATGGCAATGATACATTGGTAGGTGGCAGCAATGGGCTGTCCCTTAGCGGTAAAACTCTGTCCATGAGTGTAAAGGATACGGCCGGAAATGAAGTGACGGGCAGCGTGGATCTCTCATCCGTTGCAGACGGCAATGATAAATTGGTAAATGACAACAATGCGCTGTCCCTTAACGGCAATAAATTATCCATGAGCGTAAAAGATACGGCCGGAAATGAAGTAAAAGGCAGCGTAGACCTGTCCGCCATCGCGGGGCAGATTGATACCAATACCACCTATACCATGAGCGGCGCACAAAACGCGGATAATACCACCACCATTACGTTAAAGGGCAGTGACGGAAAAGAAAACAAAGTTACCGTGGCCACGAAAGACACAAAAAACACCGTAAAAGCCGGTGAAAATGTGACGCTTGACACAGCTCCCAATACGTTTGGCGGAACGGAATACACAGTCAACGTGAAAGCTGATGGAAAAGTGGAAAACGGAAACACAAAGATTGTCAGCGGAAATACGGTGTACCACGAAACCCATGTGAAGAATGACGGCAACTATGTGAAGAAAGAGAACAGTGCCGGAGACAACCTGACCATACTGGACAAACAGGTCGGCAAGAACACAACCAATATTACCAACCTGGGAAATACTATCAACAATCTGAACGGAAAGCTGGGCACCCTGGACAACCGGATCAGTAAAGTGGGAGCAGGGGCGGCAGCACTGGCAGCCCTCCATCCGCTGGACTTCGACCCCCATGACAAGTGGGACATCGCGGCAGGCTTCGGCAATTACCGCAATGCCAGCGCTGCGGCGGTAGGCCTCTTCTATCGGCCGAACGAAAGAACGATGATGAGTCTCGGCTGGACCATGGGTGATGACAGGAACATGATCAATGCAGGAATTTCTGTGAAGCTGGGACGCGGCGACGTTTACACCCGTTACTCCAAAGTGGAAATGGCGAACCAGATTAAGGACTTGAAAGAGAAAAATGACAAGATGCAGGCGGAAAATAAAGAGATGAGATCGGAGCTGGATGAATTGAAGGCCCAGGTAGCAGCTCTCGCTGCCAAGAAGTAAGGAACTTCCAAAAAGAAAAGAGCAGGCACTGCTGGTGGTGCCTGCTCTTTTTTTCGGTAAAAGTGGAACTCCTGGCAGTGTGTTTGCCAGAACCGTGCGAAAAATCTGTACTCGTGGTGGGGAAAGCGGTAAGGAGTTATTAGAGTAATAGATTCTTCACTCCGTTTCACCGTTCCGTTTCCCGTCTTTCCCACAAGGTGTTCTTGCCTCCGTTCAGAATGACGTTAAACAGACGGCACAGCTGGGATTCTAACCACTTTCAGGCCT
>OLNR01000844.1_pt1 | contig 21590 bp, 19 predicted proteins | sample 1672231 | NCBI WGS metagenome assembly OLNR01 (sample SAMEA3136662, study PRJEB25190) | human gut metagenome
TTGCCAGTCTGGAATTTGTCAGAGACCTGGTGACAGCAGTGCCGACTTCTGCGAATGTGAAATATTATGCACAGATCGTGGCAGACAAATCTGTGATGCGTAAGATGATCAAATTGAATGAAGAGGTTGAAAATATGTGCTATGCCGGAAAAGAACCTCTGGAGTCTATCATGGAGCAGACCGAGAAATCCATGTTCCAGTTATTACAGAGACGAACAACCGGCGAATATGTTCCAATCAAGCAGGTGGTCCTGAATGCGCTGGATAAGATTGAAAAGGCATCTAAGAGTAAGGGAACCGTTACAGGAATCCCGACCGGATTCATCGATCTGGATTATAAACTGTCCGGCTTCCAGCCGTCGGATTTCATCCTGATCGCAGCGCGTCCGTCCATGGGTAAGACGGCATTTGTCCTGAACATCGCACAGTATATGGCATTCAAGAAGAATAAAGCGGTTGCCATCTTCAGTCTTGAGATGTCAAAGGAACAGCTGGTAAACCGACTGTTCTCACTGGAATCACAGGTAGATGCACAGTCACTTAGAACCGGTAATATGAAAGATTCCGACTGGGAGAAACTGATTGAAGGAGCAGGTGTGATCGGTCAGTCGAAACTGATCATTGATGATACACCGGGTATCTCCATCTCGGAATTAAGATCAAAGTGCAGGAAATATAAGCTGGAGCACGGACTGGATATCATCATCATCGACTACTTACAGTTAATGACCGGAAGTGTAGGAAAGAGTTCCGAATCCAGACAGCAGGAAGTCTCAGACATTTCCCGTCAGTTAAAGGGACTTGCCAGAGAGCTGAATGTGCCGGTTGTATCGCTGTCACAGTTAAGCCGTGCGGTAGAAAGCCGGCCGGACAAGCGGCCGATGCTTTCTGATCTCCGTGAATCCGGAGCCATTGAGCAGGATGCGGATGTGGTAATGTTTATCTACAGGGATGAATACTATAACAAAGATTCAGAGTTCAAAAAACAGGCAGAAATCATTATCGCAAAACAAAGAAACGGTCCGGTAGGGACCGTTAATCTGGCCTGGTTAGGTGAGTACACAAAGTTTGCGAACCTAAGCAGACAGGAAGATTCGTTTTAATTTTTTTACTGGACCGGCATCGGCCGAAGCTTTCCGGAAGGATTGCTGCTGGCGGATCAGCTGGTCCAGTTTTTTGAATTCCAGCTCTTCCTGGCGTTCTTTTGCATCCAGAAGAAATGTCATCTCCTGGCTGAACATGTTGAGAAGCACTTCGTTGTTATTCTGCAGCATGCGTTTTAACTGAAGCTGTTCCCTGGTCCGTCTGATATCCGGGATCAGGGCTTTGAGATCGGAAAGGGAGACACCCTGTTCGTAGAGATCCCTGATACATGCATATAGTCTGGCATCATCTTTGGTCTCGCGTTTGATCTGTTCTAAAGTATTCAAAGCATTGGTATGATTTCCCACATTAGATACCCCCTTATATTATAATACTTGTCCCTTATGGGTAAATGTATCATAGCACAGGGGAAAGCACCGATTTCGTCAGAATCCGTCGAGGGAAACAAAAATGTTGAAAAATGCGCAGTACATAAATACTGCGCATGAGTTTGCCTGAATATGCAAAAGAACCTGCTGTTGGCAGGTTCTTTGTATATGCTTCTTATTTCGAATGATTAGCCTTCAGAAATAGCTCCTACTGGACACTGAGCTGCACATGCTCCACAATCTACACAAGCGTCAGCATCAATTTCATAATGCTCTGCTCCCTGAGAAATAGCTCCTACTGGACATTCAGCTTCGCAAGATCCACAGCTTACACATTCATCACCAATTACGTGTGCCATAGTATTATACCCTCCTTTGAGTTTAAATTCTAGACATAAACCAATTCGTTGTCTCTGTCCATATCATAATACAAAAAGCTGAAATAAACAAGTAAATTACATGTTTTTTTGGAAATACATAAAAGTTTAGTCATAACTAACTTGCGTTAGCAGATACTGTTGTGAAAAAGCATATTCGGTGGTGAAAAGAGACGTTCTTTTGAATTTTTGGTAAATCCCGGTTAAAATTAAGAAAAATTTCAATAAAAAATTCAACAAATTTTCACCGTTTTGGTGTATAGTATAGAATGCTGATGAAGTATAAGAAAAATAGAAGTGAAAATAGGAGTAGAATATAATACAGGTAGAAATGATACCGGATATAGGAGAGAGGAAAATGAAAAGAAATCGAATCATTGCTATGCTGCTTGGTACGGCACTGCTTGTATGCGGATGTCAGCAGACACCGAAAGCAACGGATGAAGAGAAGAAGATTGAAGCAGAGAAGAATACAACCAAGACAGAAGAGAAGGAATATCAGGGCAAATTAGACCTGATCAGTCCGGCGGCTTATAATAATACAAACGGACTGAAGCTGAAAAAGGGAGACTACATTTCTATTATAGGAAAGGCGAATGGTACGCAGTATTGGGACGAAGTAAAGAAAGGCGTGACACAGGCTGCAGAGGATCTGAATGCAAGCCTTGGATATACAGGAAAAGACAAGATAAAAGTAACGTATAATGCACCGGATAAAGCAGATAATGTGGATGATCAGGTGAACCTTCTGGATGAAGAATTGGACAGATATCCGGTTGCGGTCGGAATCTCAATTGTAGATCTGCAGGCTTGCCAGGTACAGTTTGATCTCGCAACAGACAGCGAGATCCCGGTTGTCACTTTTGATTCCGGGTCTGATTATCAGGGAGTGGCTGCGGATGTATCGACGGACAATGTAGCTGCAGGAACAGAAGCAGCACAGAGACTGGCAGAAGAGATGGGAGACAGCGGGGAAGCAGTTCTGTTCATTCAGGATTCGAAATCACAGGCTGCTCTTCAGAGAGAAAAAGCGGTGACGGATGAACTGACAGCAAACCATCCGAATATTTCTGTGGTAAATGTATATCACATGGATGAATTGAGCAATATGCAGAAGACAGTATCTGACGAGATCAATGCCGGAACTTACCGTCCAAAAGACAGTGAACTTCCGGATGGACAGCTTACCGGAGAAGATATAGTGGCTGCAGACAGTATTACAGAAGACCAGGTAGTCGATTACATCCTTGCCAAACATCCGAATATCACCGGCTGCTTTGCGGCAAACGGTGATTCTGTGAAACTGGCAGCTGATGGACTGGAAAGAAATAAAATGGAGAAAAAAGTAAAAGTGATCGGTTTTGATGCCAATGATGATGAGATCCAGGATCTGAAAGACGGTACGGTTGATGGATTGATCGTGCAGAATCCATTCGGCATGGGATACGCAACCGTGGTGGCTGCGGCAAGAGCTTCTCTTGATATGGGAAATGAAGCTGTAGTGAATACCGGATATACCTGGGTGACAAAAGAGAATCTGAAGACGGATAAAGTGCAGAAGATACTCTATACAAAATAAAAAAGAAAGTCATTTCTGTGAATATGAGCAGAAGTGACTTTCTTTTTTGGAAGATAAGGGCTAATTCCCTGTTACATTAGCCTGCAGCTTTCGGAAGTGAAAATGAAAACTCTGTTCCTACCCCTTCCGTACTCACTACAGTGATGTTCTCACCATGTGCCTGCACCGCTTCTTTCACGATCGCAAGTCCAAGACCGGTGCCTTTCTTATCCTTCCCGCGGGAGAGATCACTTTTGTAAAAACGTTCCCAGATTTTTCCGAGTGCTGCCCTTGGAATTCCGATTCCATTATCTTTGACTGCTGTATATACTTTTTCACCGCGGTCTGTTGTTTCGATGGTAATAATAGAATCCGGATCGCTGAATTTAATGGCATTGTCCAGCAGATTGTATAAGGCTTGCTGGATTTTACGTTTGTCGGCATTTACATTCAGATGCTTTGTTGCGAAGACCAGTTCAATAGAGATCTTCTTCTGGGTGCAGACTCCCTCGAAGGATGCCGCCACGTGTTTGATCATCTCGTGGATATCGAATACCTCCCGGTTGAGAAGCAGGTGATTGGTGTCGAATTCATTTAATGTCAGCAGATCATGTGTCAGGTCTGTCAGACGTTCCGTTTCAAATAAGATAATCTTCAGGTACTTCTCATGTAGTTCAGGCGGGATAGTTCCGTCTGTCATAGCTTCTACATACCCTTTGATGGAAGTAAGCGGAGAACGGAAATCGTGGGATACATTTGCCACAAATTTCTTCTGGTAATCTTCCATATCACGAAGCTGTGAAGACATATAGTTCAGTGATGCAGACAGATAACCCATCTCGTCTTCGGTCGTGACCGGAATCTCATACTCCAGATTGCCGGAAGCATACTGTGTTGCAGCTTCGGTGATCTTGTGAAGCGGGCGGTAGACAAGGAAATGGAATGCCAGCAGGATAATGAACGAGAGCAGGAAGATCACGATGAGTGTGATATACACACCACGCATCAATATATCCGTCATAGTATCAACGACGGTAGTGTACTGATGGATCATCAGATAACCTTTTGGAAAATACCCGTAAGTTACCGGAACGGTCACAGTGATGACATCATTGTCGAAATATCCGTGATAATCACCGGTCTGTGAACGGTCACTTCCGGATTCGGCAGGATCAAAATCCTTGATCGTGTCCGGAGCGGATGGGTACTCACTGGAATGAGCGGAAGCGATCATGTTACCGTCCCTGGAAACGAACCAGACTGCGGCATCCAGCTGGGTCTCAATCCCGGATAAGATCATCTGTGTATCAGATTCCTGCAATTCACCGGAAAAATAACCGGGAAGATAGCTGGTGGCAACCATCGTAGCCTCCCGGTACATGCTGTTACTTATACGGTTAAAGATCGGTGTACGGACCAGATTCTCTGTCAGCGTTGCGGCTGTAAAAAGGCTTAAGAATCCGAATATGATATAGATAAATATGAATTTTAAATATAATGTACTTTTCATGATATCTACCCGCTGTTATTTTACTTCAAATTTATAACCGATTCCCCATACGGTGCTGAGACTCCAGCCGTTATGATCCTTGATCTTCTCGCGGAGACGTTTGATATGAACATCTACGGTACGGGTATCGCCGATGTATTCGTAACCCCAGATCTGATCCAGCAGCTGTTCTCTGGTGAAGACCTGATTTGGAGAAGACGCGAGGAAATAAAGAAGTTCCAGTTCTTTCGGAGGCATCTCAACGGTATGTCCGTCAACAATGACAGAATAATTAGTCAGATTGATCTCAATTCCCGGATATTCGACACATTTTCCCTTATCTGCCTGAGGGGTCTCAGGTTTTGAACCAACCTGATAGCGGCGTAAAACAGCTTTTACGCGGGCAACAAGCTCTTTGGCATCGAACGGTTTCATAATATAATCATCTGCGCCGAGTTCAAGACCAAGTACCTTGTCGAATACTTCGCCTTTGGCTGAGAGCATGATGATCGGGGTGTTGGATCTGGTGCGGATCTCACGACAGACCTGATATCCATCGATACCAGGCAGCATAAGATCTAAAAGGACCAGATTCGGTTTGTAAGTATCAAAGGCAATCAGTGCCTGTTCGCCGTCGTGGACCATCATGGTATCAAAGCATTCTTTGGCCAGATATAAAGAGACCAGTTCGGCAATATTTTCATCGTCATCGACGATCAGTATTTTCTGTTTATTCATAGATGTATACGCCTCCCATATGCAGATGCATTTTTTGTTTTATTTCAGTTCGGCAATGGTTACGCCTGCGTCACCCTCGCCGAAAGCCCCAAGACGGAATGATTTGACATGTTTCTGCCGCTTTAGATATTTGTGGATGCCGGCTCTTAAGGCTCCGGTACCTTTTCCGTGAACGATTCTTACGGAACTGAGATGTGCAAGCGATGCATCATCCAGATACTTATCCAGTTCGGCAACCGCCTCATCGACCGTTTTTCCAAGAAGGTTAATCTCCGGACTGATCGCAAGGGATTTGCCCATTTTAACTTTACCTTTGCCGGTCTGACGAGTTCTTCCGGTAAATGAATATGCCGGCGCTTCGTCAATGATCTCCAGATCGGAAATATTGACTGTGGAGCGCAAGATTCCCATCTGCACGGTGACATTCCCTTTGGCATCCGGAAGTGAAGTGACAGATCCGGTCAGGTTCATGCTGAGTACTTTAACGGATTCACCTAACTTGAAATCCCTGGCTTTGTAAGTCTTTTTCGGTTTTTTCGCATCCGTCTTCATGGAATTCTGTGTGGCATTCATTTTCTTGCGGAGACGTTCACGTTCTTTTTCCATCTCGGCAACGGAGATATTTGCCTTGCCGAACTTGTGGAAGTTACGCATCGTCTCATCGGCGGTTTCCTTGGCATCGGCCAGAATCTCATGCGCTTTTTCATTGGCTTCACGGATGATGCGGTCGCGCTGTTCTTCTAATTTGTCACGTTTCTGACGGGTCTCTTCTTCGAGACGTTCCAGCTCACGTTTGTAGTGCTCGATTTCTTCCTGTTCTTTCCGGATAGTACGCTTACTTGTCTCGAGATCGGTCAACAAGTCTTCGAAGGATTCATCCTGTTCGGTCAGGTGTGTTCTGGCATCATCGATGATGTAATCAGGAAGGCCAAGCTTTCCTGCGATGGCAAACGCATTACTCTTTCCCGGGATACCGATCAGAAGACGGTAAGTCGGACTGAGCGTCTCGACATCAAATTCACAACAGGCATTCTCAACACCTGGTGTGGAAAGAGCGAAGACTTTCAGCTCACTGTAGTGAGTAGTTGCCATGGTGCGGATCCCTCGCTGATGGAGATAGCTTAAGATGGCGATTGCGAGAGCGGCACCTTCAGTAGGGTCGGTTCCTGCGTTCAACTCATCGAACAGCACCAGAGAATGTTCATCTACATGTTTTAAGAACGAGACGATGTTCGTCATGTGAGAGGAGAAGGTACTGAGGCTCTGCTCAATACTTTGTTCATCTCCGATATCGGCATATACATTTTCAAAAAGAGCCAGCTCCGAACGGTCCAGTGCAGGGATATGAAGTCCCGCCTGTCCCATCAGGGTAAATAATCCGACCGTTTTTAAGGAAACAGTCTTACCGCCGGTGTTTGGTCCGGTTACGATCAGAAGGTCGAAAGTGTCACCGAGAGTGACGGTGATCGGAACGACTTTCTTTTTATCTAACAGAGGATGACGTCCTTCGCGGATATGGATTTTTCCCTTTGTATTGAAGACAGGCTTACTTGCGTTCATAAGAATTGCAAGGTTCCCTCTTGCGAAAATGAAGTCCAGTTCCGTCATGATTTTATAGTCGGTGCGGATGGACTCTGTATATTCTGCGACATCGGCACTTAAGCGTGCAAGGATTATCTGTATCTCTTCCTGCTCTTTGCCGTAAAGTTCTTTCAGGTCATTATTCAGTTTTACAACAGACATTGGTTCGATGAACAGGGTAGAGCCCGTGGCAGACTGATCGTGGATCAGACCGGATACCTGGCTCCGGTATTCGGCTTTGACCGGGATACAATAGCGGTCCCCGCGCATTGTGATGATCGAATCCTGCAGATAGGTGCGGAGTGAACCATTGACCAGAGAAGATAAGGTAGAATGTACTTTATCGTTGATCTGGTTCATGGAGCGGCGGATCTGCTTCAGAGTGCTGCTGGCATCATCGCTGATCTCATCTTCGTCAATGATACATCTGCGTATCTCGGTGCTGATCAGTGTCAGCGGCTCAATCTGCTGGAAAAATATATCCAGACAATCTTCCGCATCGTCTACAGTCTCATGACGGCCGTAGGCTTTGATCTGCCCTGCATTTTCCAAAAGCTTGCAGATGCGCAGGAGTTCCCCGCTTCCAAGAGCTGCACCGACTTCCAGACGCTTTAAAGATTCCCCGACCGGGTTGCAGCTTCCGAAAGAAGGGCGCCCCTTCCTGATGATACGGGTAAATGCGGCGGCAGTCTGTTCCTGTGCAGTATTGATATCCGAAAGAGAGGTCATGGGTTTCAATCTCTTGCAGCGTTCTTTGCCGCCGAAAGAGGTTGCCTGTTCTATTAAGATGTCAATGATTTTATGATATTCTAATTTCGTTAATGTTTTTTTATTCATGTTTTTCACCTGGATCTATTCTATGTTACTGTATGTACAGTAATTCTAGTCAGTAACTATTCTACCTTATTTACGCTATAAAGAAAAGGATAATATTGAACATTCCCATTCCATACGGTATACTATAAAAAGGATTGTAAAGGAGACGGAAGAGCTGATGGATGAGCAGAAACATCTGAAAAATGAACAGGGCGAACCTGGAAATAAAACTGAAAAATCAGAGTATTTATTTATGCAGGAAACAATCAAAGATGAGAACAGCCGCGGGAAAAAGTACCGTAAAGATCTGCTTCGGATCGCAGGACTTGGAGTGGCGTTCGGTGTGTGTGCCTGTATTAGTTTTTCTGCGCTCAGGCCATGGCTGGATGAAAAGTTTCCCGGAGATTCACAGGAAGTTGTAATACCGGAAGAAAAAGAGGAAGAAAAGTCGGATGAAACCACTGCAGATACCGGCAATGACAGTACAGTACAGACGCTTGGCATTGACAGTTACAGAGAACTTCAGAAAGCAATGAATTCAGTAGCATCCGAAGCCGCAAAATCGGTAGTTGAGGTCATCGGTATCTCGGGAGAGCAGGACTGGACGGAAGAATCTTATGATAATAAGAACAGTGTGTCCGGACTGATCATTGCGGATAATGGCCAGGAACTTCTGATATACGGAAAGACTTCTATATTAAGAGATACAAAAGAGATCCATATCAGATTCGCGGATGGGACAACGAAGCAGGCTTCTGTGAAGAAGAAGGATGAAAGTCTTGGATTTGCGATCTATGCTGTAGCCAAAAGCAGCATCGCGCAGTCAACATGGCAGCAGATCAGTATTGCAACTCTTGGCAGTTCCGGTTCGGTACAGAAAGGAGATGCTGCGGTGGTTCTCGGAAAACCGTTCGGTTATGCGGGAGCGGTTGGATTCGGAACAATTGCGAGCAGCAGAAATGAACTGGACGGTGATGACGGAAGTTATCCGCTTCTTTGTACAGACATTGGTGCGGCAGAGGACGGGACAGGTGTGATCATCAACCTGTCGGGCGAAGTGGTTGGAATTATTGACCAGGGCATATCCGGAAACAGCAGCAAAGAACTGGTGACTGGTTATGGGATCTCAGGATTGAAATCAGAGATTGAACTGTTATCCAACGGTCAGGCGGTGCCATATATCGGCATCCGTGGACTGGATGTGACGGCAGAAATCGAAGCGCAGGGAATTCCCGAAGGCGTGTATGTCCGGACCGTAGAGACGGATTCACCGGCAATGGCAGCAGGGATCCAGAGTGGAGATATCATTACGGAGGCAGCAGGGAAGAAGATAACATCACTATCAGCCTACCAGAGTGTACTGCGGGACCAGAAAAGCGGCAGTAAGATCAGACTCAAAGGACAGAGACAGGGATCCGGTGGTTATGTGGACATTTCCTTTGACGTGACAGTCGGAAGTAAGGAGTAGTCTGCCGGACTGGATGTTTTGGTGCCGGGACAGTTGTAAAATAAAGATATAGAATATAGAAAGAGGAAATAAGATGAGATATATCAATACCCTTCACGAAGGGGAAACGATCAGAAATGTATATTTGTGTAAAGGAAAGCGTTCGGCGGAGACCAGAAACGGAAGACCGTATGATAATCTGATCCTTCAGGATAAGACCGGAACACTGGACGGAAAAGTATGGGATCCGAATTCTGGTGGGATCGCAGACTATGACGAGTTGGATTTCATTGAGGTATATGGTGAGATCATCAGCTATAACAATAATCTGCAGATGAATATCAAGCAGATCAGAAAGGTGCAGGAAGGCGAATACATCGCGGCCGATTATATGCCGACAACAGAGAAAAGTACAGATGGCATGTATGAGGAACTGCTTGGATACATTAAGAAAGTAGACAACCAGTATCTGAGACAAGTACTGGATCATTATTTTATAAAAGACGAGACATTTATCCGTAATTTTAAGGGACATTCGGCAGCGAAGACGGTACATCACGGGTTTGCCGGAGGACTTCTGGAACATACACTGAGTGTTGTGAAGTTCTGTGATTACATGGCAGGGGCATATCCGATCCTGAATAAGGATCTGCTTTTCACGGCGGCAATCTGTCACGATATCGGAAAGACGAAGGAACTGTCATCTTTCCCGGAAAATGATTACACAGACGAAGGACAGCTTCTGGGACATATCGTGATCGGTGTGGAGATGATCGGAGATGCAGTCCGCAATATCCCGGATTTTCCGGAGAAACTTGCGAACGAATTAAAACACTGTATCGTTGCACATCATGGAGAACTGGAATACGGTTCCCCGAAGAAACCGGCACTTGCCGAGGCGATGGCTCTGAATCTTGCTGACAATGCAGATGCGAAGATGCAGACCCTGACAGAGTTATTCAAAGATAAAAAAGGTAATGACTGGCTGGGATATAACCGCCTGTTTGAATCAAATATCAGAAAGACAGTTATTTAATGATGCAGAAGAATGAAGTAGTAAAGGTTAAAATTGAAGATATCGGAGTCGGAGGAGAAGGCATCGGCAAGGTGGACGGGTATACACTGTTCATTAAAGATACCATTATAGGGGATGTTGTAGAGGCAAAGGTCATGAAAGCCAAGAAGAATTACGGTTATGCCCGCCTGATGAATGTCCTGACTCCGTCGAAAGACCGCGTAGAGGAAGTGGTCTGTCCGATGGCGAGAAAATGCGGTGGATGTCAGATACAGGAGATGAAGTACCCGGCACAGCTTGCATTTAAAGAATCTAAGGTACGCGGTAATCTGGAGCGGATCGGAGAAGTTCCGGGTGAACTTCTGGATGAGATTATGCATCCGGTTGTCGGCATGGACGAGGAAGGGATGCAGCCGTTCCGCTACCGTAATAAGGCACAGTTTCCGATTGGGACAGACAAAGACGGCAGAGTGACCGTCGGATTCTATGCCGGCAGAACGCACAGCATTATCGGGAATACAGACTGTGTACTTGGTGTGGAAGTGAATGAAGAGATCTTGAACTGTATCCTGGATTTTATGGAAGAATTTGAAATTCCGGCATACGATGAAGTGAAACATAAGGGACTGGTGCGCCATGTGCTGCTCCGTTACGGATTTAAAACGGATGAGATCATGGTGTGTTTGGTTATCAATGGAAAGACCATTCCGCACTGCCATGATCTGGTCGGACGTCTCCGACAGATTCCGGGCATGACAAGCATCACACTCAGCTCGAATACGGCGAAGACGAATGTGATCATGGGCGATACGATCCGCCTTCTGTGGGGGCAGGAGTTCATCACAGATTATATCGGTGAGATCAAGTATCAGATTTCCCCTCTGTCATTTTACCAGGTGAATCCGGTCCAGACAGAGAAGTTATACGGACTGGCACTGGACTATGCAGGTCTTACAGGCAATGAGACAGTGTGGGATCTGTACTGCGGAATCGGAACCATTTCCCTGTTCCTTGCGAAGAAAGCAAAGCAGGTATACGGTGTAGAGATCGTACCGCAGGCCATTGACGATGCAAGGAATAATGCGAAGATCAATGATATTACGAATGCGGAATTCTATGTAGGCAAGGCAGAAGAAGTTCTGCCGGAATATTATAAAGAATATGAAAAGACACATAACGGAGAGACGGCGCACGCTGATGTAATCGTGGTCGATCCGCCGAGAAAGGGCTGTGAGGAATCCCTGCTTCAGACGATCGTGGATATGCAGCCGGAGAAAGTTGTGTATGTAAGCTGCGACAGTGCAACGCTTGCGCGGGATGTGAAGTTCTTAAGAGCAAAGGGATATGAACTTAAGGATGTGACGCCGGTGGATCAGTTTCCGCATACGGTCCACGTCGAGACGGTCTGCTTGATGTCTAGGAAAGAAAAATAAATAGCGAAAAGTAGCGTATTTACGGGCTTTTTCGGAAGTTGTGATTAGTAGTTTGACTGATGAAAAAGTTCGGCCATATTATACGGAAACATATCTATTGCGAAAATGTGTGTCAGGTTGTGACCTCGGATTAGATAACGCAAATTGAGTTAGTGGATTAGATGTCAGGGATTTTGAAGTGATTTTTGAAAAAGGGAAAAAGTTGACAACAAATCCGGCAACTCGATACTAAGGGCATTTTCAGGCAGTGGATTAGATGTTGTGGAGAAGACTGTTGGTAGATGGAACAAAAATGTATATATTGTGGGAAAAATCACGATTTATCTGAATCAGATATAATTCCTGATGCATTGACAAATGCACGAATTTTTAATAATAACGTATGTAGAATCGAACACAATAATAGATTTAGTGATATGTTTGAAAGTAAGGTAATAGAAGCATTAGCTTTTATTACAAATGAACTTGATATTAAATCGAGTAAAGGAAAAAATTACGCCTCTTACGATGCAGTTATTACTATAGAGGGTACAGATTACAATTTGAAACTACATGGAGATAATGAAATATTCAACGGAAGAGTTATTAAATCATCAGATAATACGCAGATGATTAGTTCTTATGATAAAGCTGTAAAAATAGCAAAAGATGAAAGTAAGGTGCATCCTCTTGATGTTAACACTATTGAATTAGAGAAAAAGGTCAAGATAAATAATGCAATTTTTTTTGATACTGCAATGTACAGAATGCTATCCAAAATTGCATATGAATGGTATTGCTCTAAAAATAATATTTCTGGATATTATAATGAGTTTGAGGATATAGTTAAATTCATTACCACAGGAACTGGGGCAAATCCAGTGAGTATAATCCAAGAGATGGAAATTTACAAAATGATTGATGCTGAAGTTAATTTGGGGAGCCATGTTCTTTTGGCGCTTGAAAAGAATAATGGTGAAATAGATGTAATAATTTCCTTGTTCGGACTGCTGATATATAGAGTGATTGTTACTAAAAATAAACCTAATGATTGCAGTAATAATTTCTTGTATACAGAACTAAGAACGGATTCTTCGAGGAGAGAATTAATACATCATTCGCTTGATGAAGCACAACAGAAGTTCTTTGATATACTTGCTCCAAAAAATTTTGTGAGCGCTGGAATTGTAAACGGAGTGTCTATAATGATTCCAAAAAAAATTGAGCCAATTCCTAATGCTGAGTTATATCCAATATTGTTCAATTTGATAAAATATTTTACTTGTGCAGATGAAGATGCAACAGGACCAAATGAAAAAGTGAACGATATATTCCTTAATCAATTAAAAAATATTACTCAGGCATCTACATTGCAAAAAAAGTCTATAAAAAGATTTGTGAATGAAATATTTTATGAAGGCCATGAAAAGATAAGGTTGAATCCACAATCAAGTAATAAAAAAGCAACGATATTGTTTTATTCAGTATATTTAATAGGATTGAGTCAAGAGATATGTTTGGATGATAGAATTTTGCAGAAAATCTTAAAAGAAGGCTTAGAATGTGCTGCGGATGCAGAGTTTATCGTGGACGATGAAATGGAGAATAAGCTAAAAAATATAATGATGTCAGATAAGAATTATTCAGATGTGCTTGAGAAAGGTGCAGAAAAAGTGAAAAATTGGCAGAATTAAGCAAGGCTCCCCATCACCGAAATCAATCCAGTGGTGGGGAGTCTTTTTGCGTCTATCTATAGGCATTATCCTTCAATATCTATTTTCAGTCCGGATTTTAGCTCCACTGTGAAGTGGTCTTCCCAGACGGTGATTTGCTTGAGCCAGCGTTTAACCAAGGTTTCATCAAATTCAGCAAGGTCGATACGCTGTTGCTTGATGAAATCCTGCAGGTCGTTAATTCTTACAATCTGTGCGTCTCTGGCAGCGGTGTCAACGGTGCATTTTTCACGCTGTTCGCGGAGTTCGAAAATCTGGTCAGCAATTTCATCGTAGGCTTCTTTGTTGTTAGCTTTTTTGAGAAGCTCTTTTTGAAGTTCCATCAGCTGCTCGTCAATGTCATCAGCGGTGTTCTTTTGTGCTTCTCTGATGACTTTAGCAATGTTCTGCTGTAGCTGTGCCTGATAGGTTGATTTATCGCCAAGGAGCGTGTTAATGGCTTGAACTACCACATTTTCTAATACCGTTTCATTGACGGTTCTTGCATGGCATTCCTGACCGGTAGGTTCCAGCCTGCTAAGGCAGCGCCAGACGATGGATTTGCAGCCACGGTTGTTCCAGTGGATTCTGCGGAACATTTCACCACACTCACCGCAAATTACAATCTGAGCGAAGCAGTGGTTGCAGCTGTAACTGCGCTTTTTGCCATTGGCGCTGGTCTTGACTACTCGCCTGCGTACCAGTTCTTCCTGCACTCGTAAGAAGATATCTTTAGGAATAATGGCTTCATGGTTTCCTTCAACATAATACTGAGGAACGATACCGTTGCTCTTTACTCTGGTTTTGTTCAGAAAGTCGGGGGTGTAAGTCTTTTGAAGAAGCGCATCACCGATGTATTTTTCATTACGAAGGATTTTGTTAATGGTGCTCGTCCACCATTTTGTTTTACCGGCGCCGGTGAGAATACCATCAGCTTCAAGTCCTTTTGCAATTTTATTCATTGAGTAGCCTTCAAGGTACTTCCTGTAAATGCGCTTTACAACTTCAGCTTGTTCTGGGTCGATGATAAGGTTTCCTTCATCATCCTTGGTGTAACCAAGAAAATGGTTGTGATTTACCTGTACTTGACCATTCTGGTAGCGGAACTGAAGTCCCAGCTTTACGTTCTGGCTGAGGGATTGTGATTCCTGCTGGGCCAGTGAAGCCATGATTGTAATCAGGACTTCACCTTTGGCGTCATCGTGTTGATGGCTTCTTTTTCAAAGAATACCGGGATGTTCTTATCTTTGAGCTGTCTGATGTATTTCAAGCAGTCCAGCCTATTTCTGGCAAATCGGCTGATTGACTTTGTAATAATCATGTCGATGGTTCCGGCCTCGCAATCTTCAATCATGCGATTAAACTCGTCACGGTTTTTAGTGTTGGTACCTGAAATACCATCATCAGCATATATGCCTGCAAATTCCCATTCAGGGTTCTTTTGGATAAATTCTGTGTAATGCTCAACCTGAGCTTCATAACTTGTAGCCTGCTCATCGCTGTCGGTACTAACTCTACAGTACGCCGCGACTCGGAGCTTAGGCTTTGCATCCTGCTGTCTGGCAGTATTTCCAACTTGCCTTTTTGCAGGAATGACCATAACATTTCCCATCCTGTATTACTTTGTCTCATTTTTTACGATGTCCAATTTATGACCAAAATATGTGACATAAATTTCCCATGCTTATTTTCTATGATTTTCTGCCATTTTTCCTGTATCAAGGCTGAAAATTTTTGAAACACTCTTGAATTTGTAATTACATAATTGTGTAAATAAATAATTATGTAATTGCAAAATACAATAAAGGAGAACGATTATGAAGACAATTTTAATTGCGAATCAAAAAGGCGGTTGTGGTAAGACATTGGTTGTTGATGAACTTGCATTTAGTTTCGATAGAACAGACGTAAAATATTCTTTGTATGACCTTGACGGGCAGGGCGGTATCATTCATGAGCCTAAAGTGATTGATGATGCTGATTATGCCATCGTAGACACACCGGGATATATCTCTGATAATCTTGGTGAGCTGATTCAGGGTGCAGACCTGATTATCATTCCTACAAGAACCACATACAAAGATATTCCAACATTGCAGACAATGTTAGAGTTGATTGAACAGAATGGAAAATCAAGTGATACAATGTTCATTTTCAATGCTTGGAATAGATTCAATGCGGCAGCAGCATTTGAAGACTGGTTCAAGACTGTAAGAGACGGTCGTCATGTATCAATTATTCCGCAGTCTGAGGAATTTGCGAAAGCTGGTATGTATGGCAAGTCTGTTGTAGAATATTCACCACGCTCTAAAGCAGCGTTGATGACATGCAAGACAATGAATGAAATTCGCTTACAGATTGGATTGCCACAGGAATAATTGTATGTTATATTTATATAAATACAAAAGTACATAATTATGAAAGGTGGAATGACTGTGGAAAAGAAAGATATGTCTGCATTATTGGGCGGACTTGCAAATAAAAGTGAAAAAGAACAGGCTGCAAAGAAAGCGGCTGCAAGCAGCGGTACAGCGTATGTTGCAAAAGCAGAAGATGATGAAAAGACATCACGTGTAGGCAGACCTGCGAAATATACAAAGAACAATCCACGAGCAACAATGACACTTGCAATTACAGCAAATCATAGAGACAAAATTAAGCTGTATGCAATGCAGAATCATACGACTGTAAGTGAATTGTTTATGCAGTGGATTGATGAAAATTGCAAATAACATATTTGTATAAATATATAATTACAGAATTAGTAGCCGTAGCAGTAGATTTTGTGGGTAACTTGGAGAGTTATCCATATATCCACGAAATAAAGAGAAAGGATGTATTTACAAATGGCAAAGAAATTAACTGAGGATGCTGTACGTGATAAAGCACGAGATATTCTCGGATTTAAAGATAAAGATGGAGTAAGGTCTGGTGTTGGTCAGATAACTACGTTCAATCAATTAGGCTTTCCGGGTGTATCAGATAAACCGGATGGTTGGTATTTACCTGATAATCATGCGGATACGGCTATTGTTCTTGAAACGAAGGCATCATATATCGCATTAGGAGATAAGCAAGTAGATGAAGTTTTAAAGAATGTCAAAATTGTACAAGAACAATATAGTAATGTCGTTGGAATCCTGTATAACGGTGATGATACAAAAGTATTCAAAGGTGAAATTGAATTTCAGGGTAACGGTTCCAATATTTTACAGAATCTTGAATATTATACGGCATTGTTTAATAAAGAGCACATTGATAAAGAGTACATATATGAGCTAACGGCAAAAATCAATAATTGCTTACATTTTGAGTTTGGAATCAAGAATCTGTATCATCGTATGATTTTTACAGCATGTGCATTAGTAGCAAAAAGATTTGATGCGCTTATGGTAAAAGGCATGGATTATTCAGAATTTCATAATGCTATTCTGAATTGCTTAAATAAAGAACTGATGAGAGACAAACGACAGAATCAAAAGTTATCTTTACTGTCAGATGTATTTTCGGAAATCAGAATGAATCTTAATGTTGATAGTGAAGATGCGAAAGAGCAACAGAGAGTAAAAGATTTAATTGGTCAATTCATTGATTGGGTCACTGATATTAGTGATTGCTTGAACTCGGATGCGTGGCGTGGTGAAGATGTCATGGGTATTTTTTTCAATGAGTTCAATAGATACAAGAAAAAATCAGAAGCAGGTCAGATTTTTACACCTGAACACATAACTGATTTTATGTATCGTATTCTTGAAGTGAATAAAGATGACCGTGTGTTAGATGCTTGCTGTGGTTCAGGTGGTTTTCTTGTAAAAGCTATGGCAAATATGATTCAGGAAGCTGGTGGATTGCAGACTGATAAAGCAAAAAAAATAAAAAGCTCTCAACTTTTTGGTATTGAATTTGACCGTGAAATTTATGCTTTAGCATGTGCAAATATGCTTATACATAAAGATGGAAAAACAAATTTGGAGCAGATGGATGCAAGAACGGAGACTTCTGGAAAATGGATTGCAAAGCAGAAAGTTACAAAAGTTTTGATGAATCCACCATATGAGAACAAGTATGGATGTATGAAGATTGTTGAAAATGTTCTTGATAATGTTCCGGCACATACAATGTGCGGTTTTATTTTACCGGATAAAAAACTTGAAAAGGCATCAAAAGCACAAATGAAGCGGATTTTAAAACATCACAGACTTCGTAAGGTGATAAAATTGCCAGAGGATGTATTTTTCAATGTGGGTGTTACAACAAGTATTTTTATTTTTGAAACAGGAACACCACAAGACAAAAATGAATTTTTTGCTTGTTGGATGGAATCAGATGGTCTTGCAACTGTAAAAAATAAAGGTCGTCATGATATTTATAATAAATGGTCAGCCATTGAAGATAAATGGGTTGATATTGTTATGAAACAGTCAGGTGATGATAGCTGTCAATGGGTGAAACCAGAAGAACATTTATCTTATCAGATGCCACAGAAGCCATTTGAAATTTTTGAAGAAGATTTCAGGAAAACAGCAATGGATTATCTGATGTTCCAAAATGGTGTTGACACAAAGAAATTCGGTGAGAAGTTGTTGAACACGGTAATGTATTCGAGTAGCGTGAGTTCTGATGATGTGTCTGTAACTGTAAATATGCAGAAAGACGGTGACAATGATGGCAAGAATTGATACGAGTAGGTGGAAGTGTTTTGCTATTGGTCAGATTTTTGATGTTATTAAAGGGACACGTTTGACTAAGGCTAACATGAAAACTGGAAATATTCGTTTTATAGGCTCGTCTGCAATGAATAATGGTTGTACTGCAATGGTTGGAAACACCGAGAACATGCATCCTGCAAATAAGATTACTGTTTGTTACAACGGGAGTGTAGGTGAGACGTTTTATCAGGACCAACCTTTTCTTGCCTCAGATGATGTTAACGTGTTGTATCCTAAATTTGATATGACTAAAGAGATAGCTCTGTTTATAGTACCGTTGATTAAAACAATCAGTACTAAATATAATTATGTGGATAAGTGGAAACAGGAAGTAATGGTTGCAGACGAGATTATGCTTCCTTGTACAGATGATGGAGAACCTGACTGTGATTATATGTCATCATATATGAAAAAAATTTTGGAAGAATCCAAAACGTACATTGAGAAACTCAATCAAGTTAAAAATAATAAAGAGCTTATTAATGTAACACAGTGGCAAAGATTTCATTTATATGATGATGAATTGTTTGATATTGATATGGGAACAAAGATGGATAAAGCTAAAATGACGGAGTTAAATCCAAAAGTAAACTTTGTCGGGAGAGCTAATAACAATAATGGTATTACGGCACGTATTGATAAAGTTGAAGGTGTAGAACCATATGAGGCTGGAAATATGACATTGTCTTTAGGTGGAGAATATCTTGGTTCTTGTTTTATTCAACCAGATGTGTTTTACACTAGCCAAAATGTTGTTGTTCTTATTCCTAAATGGAAAATGTCTTTTGGGGTAAAACAATTTATTTCTGCTATGATTTTTAAGGAAAGTAGATTGTATTATAAGGCATTTGTTGATGAATTGAATAGACACATTAAAACAGATTTTTCTTTTTTATTACCGGTTAAAGATGACGGAAAACCTGATTGGAGTTATATGGAACAATATATGAGAAATATGATGAATGTATCAGAAAAAGTAATTGAAAATTTAGGAATGTTGGGTCTTTGATACAAAGGGAATATAAGAACAGATGGTGTATAAATGTTGTGCATCATCTGTTCTTTTTTTGACTTGTGCGCCCGGCGGCGCACGTTTCTAACGGGTTAAAGTCCCGAATCCACCCGGTAGTGGGAAGGATATAGCCGAAGGCAAGGGTGTCCATCGTGAGGTGGAATCTGAAGAAAGTCGGATGTGGGAACAGACTAACCACGAGCAAATCTCTGGTCTGATGAACAGAAATCTCATATAAGGTTATGCATGAGGGTAAGGCTGCAAGCCAAGTTAAAGCCCAATAACTACATGGAATCATGCGTGATAAATGAGGCAGATGAATGGAGAGGGAGAAACGTGTGGTACCCGGGGAGATCTGTGCGGTATGCTCCGAAAGGAGTAACCACTGTATAAAGCAGTGCTGAACGCACAGAAGTCAGCAGAGGTCGTAGTAGCCGAAAGGTGAAGGACCGAATCAGTAGGAGTCTTGAGTATGGCTGGGAAAGGAGGAATGACTGATTATGATAGAAAACACAAACAGTGGCTGTTTGCAAAGAGATAGTGCGGAACATGAAGGGTATGCGAAAGCGTCAAGGTCATTCAACCGGATATGGAAAGAAAGAGACAGTGCACAGCCGAAACTCTTGGAAGCGATCCTGTGCAAAGATAATCTAAACAGAGCGTATAAAAGAGTGAAGGCAAACAAAGGGACGGCAGGAATAGATGGAATGAGCATTGAGGAAGCCCTGCCATACCTAAAGGAACAGGGACAGGAGTTAATCAACCGAATACTCAGAGGAAAATATACTCTATCTCCGGTAAGGCGGGTTGAAATTCCAAAACCAGACGGTGGTGTGCGAAAGCTTGGCATACCAACGGTGATAGACCGTACCATCCAACAGGCAATCACGCAACAGTTAGTGCCAATCTATGAACCGCTGTTTGCAGATGACGGCTTTGGCTATCGTCCGGGCAGAAGTGCAAAAGATGCAATTAGGAAAGTAAAGGAGTATGGGTAAGCGGCTGCTTTATTATAATTAGTGTAATATAATAAAGCTTGTTCGGGAGTAAAGGGAGAGGATACGTATGAGAAGAACGTTATTCAGCTACAGGTCATTTAATACGGAAAAACTGAATGATTATAGCTATATTCATCAGAGGATAATTAACATTGAAAAATGGAAGTTTGAAGCTTTTGAAGGGTTAGTATATCCATCATCACAAAGTAATTATGAATTAGTGAAAGAAATGATGTCACAATCCGAAGTCTATGTGTTTGAAGCGGATAAAATGATACAAGGATTTGTAGGACTAAATGATGAATATATCGAAGGTATTTTTGTCTCTGATGAAATGCAGTCATGTGGCATAGGTAAGCTTTTATTGGATTATATTAAGGATAAAAAAGTTAGATTACAATTAAATGTATACCAGAAGAATGCCAGAGCAATTTCTTTTTACCAAAGAGAAGGGTTTATTATTCGATGTGAGGGTTTGGATGAAGCCACTGGTGAAAAAGAGTACACCATGCTATGGAAACAAAAATAGAAATCGGAATATGAATATCCGTTCCAAAGTTGTAGATGAAGCATTTCAATTAGTTCACCATGTCAGTTTTATTTTGTGTTATACTATTTTACAGATTTTTCTTGGTTTCCGTTGCCGCTTCGGTCGGTGCAAAGCAACCACAGTGTCCAAAAGAGAAAGAATGGAACGCTCATTCGTAGAATTTAGAGGAAATAAAGAAAGGAGAGGATATCCCGGTAGAATCCTACAATCTGCCGGAGAGATATCAAAATTGAGTATGGAAAATAAGAATAAATGGTGGAAAAATGCAGTTGTATATCAGATTTATCCGAAAAGCTTTCAAGATTCGGATGGAGATGGAATCGGTGATATTCCAGGAATTATCAGCAGATTGGATTATTTGAAAAAACTTGGAATAGATGCAATCTGGCTCTCACCGGTGTATCGTTCGCCACAGGATGACAATGGATACGATATTTCAGATTATCAGGATATTGAGCCGATGTTCGGAACAATGGAAGATATGGAACAGTTATTTGCGGAGGCAAAGAAACGCGGAATTCGAATTATGATGGATCTTGTGTTGAATCATACTTCTGATGAACACAGATGGTTTTTGGAGGCAAAGAAAAGTAAAGACAATCCGTATCATGATTATTATGTGTGGCGTGACGGAGAAGAGGGTGTTTATCCAAATGATATGAATTCTGCGTTCGGAGGACCGGCATGGGAGTGGGTTCCAGAAC
>OLNR01000864.1_pt1 | contig 21152 bp, 19 predicted proteins | sample 1672231 | NCBI WGS metagenome assembly OLNR01 (sample SAMEA3136662, study PRJEB25190) | human gut metagenome
TCACTTCGGGTATTCTCGCATACTCAATCGCCTTGTCAAATAGCAGGGTCTTTCCTGCCTGTTCCTCCCATGCGGAAGCCTGTACTTTCAGATTTTCAAAAACGGTCTGCTCCGCAGCCGCGCTTTCCTCCCGCAGCTTCACAAGCTCGGCAAGAGGTAAGGCGGTCAGCGGGGAAATATCCGCGCCTTTCGTGTCAAAATAGATACCGCGCTCAATCTTCATCTTGTCGGCGGCTTCCAGTCTGTCATGGTCGTATGAGGAATAACCTGTTTTCCATTCGTCCATTTGCTCGCTCCTTTCTTTTTCAATCATGCGGTGCATACGGATAGCGTCGATACTTTCCCGGTTGATATAGGACAGCCCCGCAAGGGTGTAGTCCCAATCCTCCGGCAAAGACAACATTTGAGATAACAGCCCCTTTGCCTTTAAGGAAAGCTCCTTATTGCGTAAGTGGTGGTTGCTCATTACGGTGTAGCCTGTGTTGCGTTCCACACGGAAAACTGCCATAGCTTCATCACTCCTTTGCTTTGGATTTGTTACGCAGTAGAACGGCGATTTTGAGGGAAAAGGTATAAACCCCTTGCCCTGTCAAAATTGCTTCCGCAAAGCCGCTTGTAGCAAGGCTTTTTCTGCCCCTACTGCGTAACAAAGGGCATGAAAAAAGCGGCGTTCCTGTTCTTCCGTGTGGAAGTGGGAAACGCCGCTTGTGCGGTGCAATATAAAATTTTCGGTTTGTTCTGTTATGCCGTATGGTCTTATCCGTAGAAACTTATAAGCGTACTATTTATCAGTAAAAATTGCATTGGACTCCGATTTTGAACTATCAATCTACGCCCATTTCTACGCCCAAATGGCATTAAATTATGTGATTTTACATGGAGCTTTATGCTTTTGCTTTTTTAAGAAACCTTGCAACCATGCGGTTTTACGGACTTTTATGGAGGTACATGGATTTATGAAAAAAGGCTAATTTATTACAATTCCTAATTTCATTTTTATATTTCCTCCTATAAATCCTTTGATTTCAGCATACTTATTTTTGCAAGTGTGCCATTTAGTGGGCCATTGTTTTTTTCTTTCCAAATCAATCTGCAAATCTGGCCGAGTATAATCCCGTACTTTCCTAGGATATTCCCTTGCCAAGTTCTTTGCCTTTTAAATCTTTTCCTATATTTCAGCTTCTCTCATAGAAACCCTAATACAGTATCTTGTATTATACCATAGCATCTTATCTTTGTGAATATTCATTTTAGGCATTATAAGGATATAAAATTTGCGGACATAAGAAAAAAGGAAGGCTCTCAGCCTTCCAAATAAACTTATACATCAGAGAACTCGTGCCATACCGCTTCTCTGTTATGTTCAAGCATACTTACTTTCTGAATCAACCCATAACAATCTTCATCGTAATCCGGTTTAACAATTACTAAATCGTCATCCTCACTTTTTCTCTCTATATGGGAACTGCTTATCAAACTCTTCTGCTTCCTGCTCATCTACAAGATAGCCTTCTGGTGTGGCATACTCTCCAGTAATCCCATCAAGATAACCCGGAATCAGTTCCTTACATATGAAAAATGATGCATCCTCTCCCTCCGGCAATCCATGATATCGGATACCATACTCGCTTGCCGGTTTGAATCCACTCTTCCCATAAAAATCAATATTTCCTTCCAAGCATAATGCACCACAGCCTAGCTCTGCAGCTTTCTCCAACGAATAATCAAGCAGGCTTTTACCATATCCTTTCCGTTTATATTCGTTCTTGATACAGATTGGTCCCATCGTCATAATGGAAATACTTCTTCCGTCATCTGCTGTGATTGCAGTTCTTACAAAGATGTTCTGTCCGATAAGTTCTCCATCCTGACACATCACAAAATCAAGTTCCGGTACAAATGCCGGATCATTTCTTAACTGGTTAAGGACATAATGCTCCCGGCATCCGGGACAGTATACGTTCCAAAAGCTATCTCTTACCAGATTTTCCACTTTGCGATATTCACTTTTTTCTTCTAAACGGATGACTATATTCTTTTTCATGATCGGATTCTCCTTCACTCCAACTCCTGTACCAGGCTTTTTATAGCTGATACAAATTCATCTTTTACATTTTCCTTATCTTCTGCTCCATCATAAAGGCTGTAATAAAAATGCATAACAGCATAGAATCTGACAGCTTTATTCTTAGCGTTTGTAATTCTCATGCTATCAAATAAATCTTTCACATAGGAAGCAGGTCCAGCCACGAGATATTGCTGATACAAATTCTGCATCTCTTCACTGCGAAATTGTTCTATTGTGAGCATCTTCCGAAACGATGATGCAAAATCATCCTCTGTCCAGTATTCAAACATAGACTTGCTGTATTCCACAAAATCATCCAGTGATACATTCTCATACTTTTCAGGCATTTTTTCTTTTTCCTCTTCCGGCATATCATATTCTGTTGCCTGTTCGCCATCCTGCTGCTCCATACGCCCCACAATACAATCAAAAATATCTCTTTTGCTTTTGTAATGACGGTACAATGCCCCTTTTGTCATATCAAGCTCTCCTGCTATCTGGCTGACCGAGACAGCCTCGTAACCATCTCTGGCGAACAAATGCAGTGCCACAATTAATATTTCCTCTTTCCTATTACCCATGCACATTTCCTCCAAAATAAATAAACGACCGTTTACATCTTAATAATAGTAAACGGTCGTTTATTTGTCAAGACTTTTCTTTTTGCTTATATTATCTTGCTTATATTATCTCTTTTTATAAATCAGAAGCTCCGGATTTTCACCATCCTTCTCATATGTACATATCAGAATAAAATCCATACTTGCCAGGATACCGAAACACCTGTCTCCTCCGAATTCAGACTCCAATTGATTACCCAAGTAGGTTTTCTCATCATCAAGGAATTTCACTTTTTTTCCATTCGGCAGAGTATATTCCAGATTCACATATTTCCCCACAAGTGCATTTAGTTTGTCTACCCTTGGAAGTCCGTCTATATGCAGATCATTAATTTCATTTATCAATTGCTTTTTAAACTCTTCAAACTGCCCATTGTCACTAAGTTCATCATATCTTTTCCAGTAATCTAACTTTGGAAGCATTTCTTTCAAATAAGAACGTGCCTGTTCTTCGGTAAAGTTTTCATTTACCATATTCTTTACACACACATCAATCAATTCATCCATATCATTATATGTGTATGTTCCATCTGCATAGCACCATTTACAATACTCCTCATTTAATGTGCCATCCTTATCACGTCCCAATATAGAATCATCATCAATTGGCATCCCGCAGCACTGACAGATCAGCTTTCTGGGTTCTCCCAAAAGCGTATTGATGGAAACATCAAATTCTTTGGATAAGAGCCTAAGTGTATCAGTATTTGGAACTGTAGCTCCATTTTCCCAACGTGATACTGCCTGCCTTGTAACCATGATTTTATCTGCCAGCTCGTCTTGTGACATTCCTCTTTCTGTACGAAGTTTCAAAATAATATTTTTTGTTTCCATAATCATCACCTCCGTTATCTTTATCATATCGATAAATCTGCAGTCTGAAAAGCAACCTGCTGTTGCCATAAATATTAACAGCTACAAATGATAACATTACAATTCAAATTCTTTTCTCATTATAACATGCACAGAATCTTAGTCGCTGCCACCCGTAAAAGCCCATACTGCAAAAAATAGGATGCCATCAAATCAAAACTGATTACATGACATCCTCTTCTTTTTGTTATTGTTATTTTATGACCCCAACATCATTTTATCTGTTTACTTTTTATCCCGGGTTTCCATCAGAATTACAATCCCGGAACCAAATGTAATCTTTACTTCATCTTCTTCGAACTGGTTGCTGACACACAAACTGTCATAAGGTGTGAGCTTATGATCATGAAGCGGATATTTTGCACCTTTGATGCTCAAGCTGTAAATCTCCTGTCCTAATGGGAATATTGAAAAATACGGTCCATATGCATCCTCGCGACGGATCACTGTGTCGCCGCCAATCAGGCGAATCTTATTCTGGGAATCCAGAATGACCGTATCAACTCCCGCTTTAAATGGAATTGTGAGTGTCTGTACATTTGCCCACAGATGGTCGATTCTTCCACCGGTCGCTCCGAGGATATAGATTTCACTGGCTCCAAGTGTCATTGCCAGGCGAATTGCGATTTCTGTATCTGATGCATCTTTTACCGGATTAAATTCGCGGATTGGAACTTTCGTCTCATTGCGGTAATAGTCTCCGATTTTCTGGTCTACACTGTCGAAATCTCCAACAATATAACTTGGAAGTATCTTATGATGATAAAGAAATTCCATTCCCTTATCAACACCAATAATAAACTGACTGTCCAGTGTTTCAAGTTCTGATAATACAAATGATTCCTCTAACTCTCCACCACTTACAATCACAATTTTCTTACTCATAAGTCTTCAAAATCTCCATCATCGCTTTTGTATTTTCTGCCGGGTCTCCCTTAAATACTGCTGAACCGGCTACAATAATATTCGCTCCTGCATCCAGTACTTCATTGACATTAGTCTGGTAGATTCCTCCATCGACCTGGATATCTACGGAAAGTCCCTGATCTGTAATCATTTTTCTCGCCTCACGAATCTTATCCAGAGATTCCGGAATAAACTTCTGTCCTCCAAATCCCGGATGTACACTCATGATCAGCAACATATCAATGTCTTTTAACAGATTCTCTACTTTTGAAACCGGTGTTTCCGGGCAGATAGAAAGTCCTACTTTCATTCCACACTCACGAATCTTCGCAATTGTAGCGTTCACATCTTCACAAGCTTCCAGATGAATCGTCACGATATCGGCTCCTGCTTCTTTAAAAGCCTCCACATAACGAATTGGTTCCTGCACCATAAGATGTGCATCCATAACCTGGTCTGTTGCATTGTGGATAGATTTTAATACCGGCATTCCAAAGGAAATGCTTGGCACGAACATTCCGTCCATAACATCAAAATGCAGATATTTTGCACCATTATCCTCTGTAATTTTCATCTGCTCTCCAAGAACTTTAAAATCTGCCGACAATATTGACGGCGCTAAAATGTAATCCATAACTAGTACCTCCTCTTATTTTTCAATTCCTCATATAACTCTTTATAATCTTCATACCTGACAGCATGAATCTTTCCTTTTTCGACGGCTTCTTTCACAGCACAACCTGGTTCATGAATATGATCACACCCATTAAATCTGCACTGACCTTCATATAGCTCAAACTCCGGAAAATAATATTTCAGCTCTTCTTTTTCAAAATCATTCACATATAATGAACTGAATCCAGGCGTATCCATAATATAAGAATCTTCACCAATCATAAATAGTTCTGAATGTCTTGTCGTATGCTTTCCTCGCTCAATCTTCCTACTGATACTGCCAGTTTCCATATTGGCCTTTGGATTTAAAAGATTGATAATTGACGACTTTCCGACCCCGGAAGGGCCAGCAATTGCTGTAGTCTTACCTTCCAGCATCCTGCGCAAAGTTTCCATATTCTTTTCTTCTTTTGCACTGACAAATATAAGCTGGCACCCACATTTTTCATAGATTTCCGCCAGTTCCGATAATTTTTCTTCAGAAGCAATATCCTCTTTATTAAAGCACAAAATCACCGGTATCTCTTTCGTCTGCATCATAACAAGAAATCTGTCAAGCAGGTTAAAATGCGGGCTTGGCTTTGCCGCTGCAAATACGACCAGTGCCTGGTCAATATTAGCAACTGCTGGTCGGATCAATTCATTCTTTCTCTCAAAAATGTTTATAATACTTCCAGTCTTTTCCACTTCACTTAAAACTTCGATTTCTACGTCATCGCCTACCAGTGGTTTTTTCTTATCCTTGCGAAAGATTCCTTTCGCTTTACATTCATAAACACCGGATTCTACTACATGAACGTAGTAGAATCCGGCAATTCCTTTTACTATCTTTCCCTGCATCTTTTTCTATATCCTATTGCTGACCGCTGTCACTTCCACTGCCGCTGTTGCCATTGTCCGTATTTCCACCAGTATTCGTGTTATCAGACGGTTTCGGTCCACGGCTTAATACATAAGTGATCGTGCTGCCTTTCGATACACTTCCTGAAGCCGGGCTCATAGAAATGATTGTTCCCTCTTCATAGTTACTGCTGTATTCATCTTTCTGCTTACTTGCATTCAAACCGTTCTGAGATGCCCATGACAGAAGTTCTTCCTCATCTTTTCCTGCAAAGTTCTGGATACTTACCTTATCGCTGCCACTGCTAAGTACCAGATTGACGGCTGTTCCGGCTGATACTTTTTTACCAGGTGTCACGCTCTGAGAAATAACATTTCCCTTTGCTACACTGTCATCATGCTGGGTGCTGGTAGATCCTACAGTAAGTCCTGCTGCCTGAATCTCACTTCTGGCATCTGCTTCAGATTTTCCACGCACATCCGGTACTGTCTTCTTCTGAGCTCCCTTACTTACAATCATCTTAACCTGCGTGTCTTTTGCTGCCTTGGAATTTGCTGCAGGTGTTGTACTGATTACATTACCTTCAGCTACATTATCATCATACTGAAATTCCGAAGTAGGTTTAAATCCTGCATCTGTCAATTTTTCCTGAGCTTCATCCTCACTCATGCCAGATACATCCGGCACAATAATCTCTTTTCCAATTAATGCGGAACTTACAACTACATGAACGGTTGAATGTTTCTTTACCTTTGTTCCGGCTTTTGTCTTCTGCTCACTGACTGTTCCTTCCTCATACTTCTCAGAATCTTCTCTGGAGTCAACTTTAATTCCAAGGTTCTTATCTTTCAGTGCTTTTGTTGCTTCTTCTTCTGTCATTCCGACAATATCAGGTACTTTTACTGTATCTTTGTCTGATGAATCTTCTGTTGTTGTTCCGGATCCAATAGATTTAAAAATTCCTGCTGCTTTTCCGACTGCAAAAATCAAAATAAATGCAATGATCAGTGCCACTACGATCATTAGAATCTTCATGACCTTGTTCATATGTGGATTAACTTCTTCTGCGCCTTTTCTGCCATCATAATCGTCATCATCGTACTCTTCGTCGTCATCATCATAACGGTCATCACCATAATCATCGTCATAGTCATCGGCGCCATAATCATCGTCATCTCCGTAATCATCATCATAGTCGTCATAAGAACTTCTGATATCATCCAGTTCATCATCTGTGATAATCACTGTATCTGCATTACGAAGTGGCGGAATTTCAACAAAATCTCCGTCCGGATCCATCATAGATCTCTTCAGATCTCTTGTCAGATCTGCTGTACTTGCATAACGTCTCTCACTGTTCTTCTGGGTACATTTTAAAATAATCTGCTCCAGACTGTACGGAATATCCGGTGCATACTCTGACGGAGGTGTGATTTCCTGCTGCAAATGCTTCATAGCAACTTCCACTGTTGACTCTCCGTCGAATGGTACTCTTCCGGTTACCATCTCGTATAGTGTGATACCAATTGAATAAATGTCACTCTTCGCATCACTATAGCCGCCTCTTGCCTGTTCCGGAGATGTATAATGAACAGATCCCATTGCATTGGAACTGATCGTATTAGAAGTAACAGCCTTGGCAATCCCAAAATCAGTCACTTTGACCTTACCATCTCTGGATATCATAACATTCTGAGGTTTAATATCACGGTGTACGATACCTGCCGCATGTGCTGCCCCGATACCATTGCACATCTGAATTGCAATGCTAATGACTTCTTTATGGGAAAGCTTTCCCTTCTTTTCAATATATTCTTTTAAAGTGATGCCCTCTACCAGTTCCATCACCATATAATAAAGTCCCCGGTCCTCTCCGACATCATACACATTTACGATATTCGGATTCAGAAGTCCTGCGGCTGCCTGCGCTTCTGAATGGAATTTACGGACAAAATTCTCGTCTTCGCGATATTCTTTTTTCAATACTTTGATCGCGACATAACGGTTCAGCATTGTGTCTTTTCCCTTATAGACATCTGCCATACCACCGGCACCAATTTTGCTCAGTACCTCGTATCTCTTTCCTAATACAATACCATCTTTTACCATGCACTCACCTCATCTGCAAGCGGCTCAGCTAAAACAACCCCTATGTTATCTCTCCCGCCATTGCTGTTTGCTTTTTCGATCAACATCTGTACTGCCTCGACGATGTCTCTCGCTCCCTTTACAATATCAAACATATCCTCATCTTCAACCATATTACTGAGACCATCGGTACACATCAGGATCATATCCCCCTTTTTCAGCCGATATTCGTAAATATCAGCCTCTACTTCTTCCTTGACCCCCATGGCTCTTGTAATAATATTCTTATCCGGATGATTCTTAGCTTCTTCTGCTTTTATACCTCCTAGACGAACCATCTCTTCAACAAGAGAATGATCCTTGGACAACTGTTTTATCTTATCACCAATCAGATAAAGACGACTATCTCCGACATTCGAAAAATATAAAGTATTCCCTATTACAGTAGCTATTACGAGTGTCGTTCCCATACCTTCTAACTTCACATCAGACTGTGCTGCCTGTATCAGCTTATGATTTGCTACAGACACAATACTCTTCAAGATTTCTTCCGGTTTATCAAGTTCTGTCTTTTCCAGTTCTTCATGGACAACCTTCACGGTATATTTTGACGCAAAATCACCCGCTTTATGTCCTCCCATTCCGTCTGCTACTACAAGCAGATTCGGGAAAGGACCTACCGGCTTATCTGTCACATAGACATAATCCTGATTCATCTCACGTTTTCGACCCACATCAGTCTTCGCATATATCTTCATCTGGTCTCTCCTCTTTTACAGCACCATATCGTCTTCTGAGCTGTCCACAGGCTCCGTCAATATCAGAGCCTCTTTCCCTTCTAATAGTAACATTTATTCCGTTTTTTTCAAGTTTATTTTGAAATTCCATAGCTTTTTTGCTATCTGGCTTTTTGAAATCCCTCTCCTTAATTGGATTTACCGGAATCAAATTCAGATGACAGTTACGATGTTTCAATATCCCGGTCAGTTCTTTTACATCGTCCGGTCCATCATTCACGCCTGCCACCAGACTATATTCAAAGGTCACTCTCCGCCCGGTCTGCTTGTAATAATCATCACAGGCTTCCAGTACTTCTGAAAGTTCGTATTTATTCGCGATCGGCATCAGTTTTTTACGCTTTTCCTGACTGGAACCATGCAGCGACAATGCAAGAGTAATCTGAAGTCCTTCCCCTGCCAGTCTGTGAATATTAGGTACAATTCCACAAGTGGAGGCTGTAATACTTCTCTGACTGATATTCAACCCATGTTCATCACTAAGCATATGTATAAATTTTACAAAGTTATCGTAATTATCCAAAGGCTCTCCTGTTCCCATAACAACAACATTGGATACTCTTTCGCCTGTCATCTTCTGGATCTGATAAATCTGTCTTAACATCTCAGAAGTTGTCAGATTTCTCTCAAGTCCATCCAGTGTAGACGCGCAGAATCTGCACCCCATCCTGCATCCGACCTGTGAGGAAATGCATACCGAATTGCCATAGTTATATTTCATAAGAACGCTTTCGATACGGTTCCCGTCCTCCAGCTCAAACAAAAATTTTTCTGTCGGATCCACCTTGGAGATCTGATGGGCGACCACTTTCACTTTACGGATTTCATACGCCTGATCGAGTTTTTCCCGAAGTGCTTTCGACAAGTTTGTCATCTCATCGAATTCTTCTGCCAGTTTTTCATGAAGCCATGCATAAATTTGTTTTGCACGGAACGGTTTTTCTCCGATGCTCTTTATCTCATCTTGTAATTCATCATAGTTATAAGATACGATGTCTTTTTTCTCCATGACCTTGCTCCAATCTATTGTTTTCTAAATTCAGCAATATAGAATCCATCCCCCATATCGCTTCCCGGCAGCATCTGTTTTTCCCGGATTTTTTCAAATTCCGGAAAGTTTTCCACAAACCATGCCGTGTTATCCTCATTTTCTTCCCGATTAATTGTACAAGTGCTGTACAGAAGTTTTCCTCCTGGTTTTACATAATTATGGACAACTGTCAAAATCTGTCTCTGTAAGTCTGCAAGTCCTTTCGCCATCTCTACTGTCATCTTACTCTTCAAGTCTGGTTTTTTACCAAGAATTCCAAGTCCTGAACACGGAAGATCTGCAATTAGAATATCTGCTTTTTCATAAGACGCCTCATCATTGATCGTCGCATCCTGGCATACAGCCTCTATGTTATCAAGTCCACTTCTTTCAATATTCTCTTCAATCAACGCAACCTTGTATTCTGTCAGATCTCTTGCTTCCACATGCCCGGTTCCAGACAACTTTTCCGCAAGGTGAATTGCTTTTCCTCCCGGTGCTGCACAGACATCGATCACATAATCTCCTTCTTTCGGTTCTGCCCATTCGGCCACCTGCATGGAACTGATATCCTGGATATAGAAATATCCTTTCTGAAATGCCAGAAGTCCTGCCAGATAATCATAATTGGTCAGTTCATATGCATAAGGAAGTACCGGGTGTCTGCGATAGACCACACCATCTTTTTCCAGTTCTTTTTCAAATTCTTCCTTTGAAACAACAGCTGTATTACGTCTGACTGTCACTGGGCGCTCTTCAAGAAATGCTTTTCCCATCTTCTCTACTGTCTCTTTTCCATATACCGAGATCCACTTTTCTACCATCCACATTGGCAGAGAATATCTCACGGAAAGACAGGCAATCTCATTGGAAGGATCCGGATATGAAACCATGTCCAGATTTCTGCTGATATTACGAAGGACTCCATTTACAAACCCTTTTAGATTCACAAATCCTTTTTGCCCTGCAAGTTTTACCGCTTCATTACACACCGCACTGTCCGGTACGTGATCCATATATTTTAACTGGTAGACCGAACTTCTTAAAATTGTGCGGATCACTGGTTTCTGTTTGTTCACTTTTACTTTTGAAAATTGATTGATGATATAATCAATCTCTATTTGACGCTCAAGCGTGCCCTCCACCACTCTCGTGATGAATGCACGCTCTCGTTTTTCCAAATACTGATATTTATCAAGAACATTTTTCAGGGCTATATGACTGTACTCCCCGTCTCTTGTAATTAAGAGCAGCGTCTCCAGTATGATTTCCCTTACATTTACCTGCGTTGCCATGTGTCTATCCTCATTTCCTTTTTATCAAACTATATCTTCACTCAATCACACCATCTTCACGACTACTCTTCTTCATTTTAACTAATCTCTTCAATGTCTAGTCGTCTCTTCTGCCACCTGTCAGAATCAGGATTCGCAAAAGCTGAAGGATTGCAGAAGCTGCACCTGCAACATAAGTAAGTGCTGCTGCCGTCAGTACCTTTTTGGTTCCGGAAAGTTCATCCGGATATAATAGATTGCTCTCACCCAGAATCTTTATCGCTCTTCTGGAAGCATTGAATTCTACCGGAAGTGTTACGATCTGAAATAACACTGCCAGTGAAAATGCCAGAATACCAAGATTCAGTAACACTTGGGACATCTGGGAATTAAAGAACAATCCCAGAAGAATCAGCGGCCACGCAATGGTACTTCCAAAATTGGCAACCGGAACAAGTGCACCACGAATCTGTAGCGGTGCATATCCCACCTGATGCTGGATTGCGTGTCCGCACTCATGTGCTGCTACTCCGACAGCTGCCACCGATGTCTGTCCATAAGTCGCATCAGAAAGCCGGAGTACTTTTCCTCTCGGGTCATAATGGTCTGTCAGATTACCGGATATCCTCTCAACCCGGACATCATAGATACCAGCCCTCCTCAGAATTGTCTCCGCAGCCTCTCTTCCTGTCATACCAGAATGACTTCTCACTCTGGAATATTTATTAAATGTTGAATTCATCTTCGCAGATGCAATCATGCAGATGACTACACCGATCAGAACAAGTACATAGGTCGGATCAAAATACATTGGATAATACATAACTTTCTACCTCCTTTATCCTTTAGGGGTATTATATATGAAAAAGACGCAAAAACACGTCTTTTCATACTTTCTTAACATTTTTTTAGAATTTCTCCATATTCCAGGTGATTTCCTCTAAGAAATGCGCCTGCATCCATACGTTTTTTGCCTTGAAGCTGAAGTTCCTCAATCTTCAGAAGTCCTTCACCAGTCTGGACATAAAAACTGTCTTTTTCCACTTTTACAATCGTTCCGGTTTCCTGGTCTGTATTGTCTTCCACGACATCTGCCTGCCACAGCTTGATCACTTTATCATTCCAGTGTGTGTAAGCACTTGGCCATGGGTTTAAACCCCGGATCAGGCGCTCAATCTGAACAGCCGGATCATTCCAGTTAATATTACCAAGATTCTTATCCAGCATCTTTGCATATGCAGTCGTGCTCTCTCCCTGCGGCTCCCATGTAGCTGTCTTATCTTCCAGACATTTCAAAGTCTCTACACAAAGCTTTGCTCCTGCCTCTGCCAGTTTATCGTGCAGGCTTCCACCAGTCTCCTTTGGATCAAGCGGGATTTCTGTCTTTAAGATCATATCTCCTGTATCCAGGCCTTCGTTCATCTGCATCGTTGTCACACCGGAAACCTTCTCACCATCAATGACTGCCCACTGAATCGGTGCAGCTCCTCGATACTTTGGAAGTAAAGATGCATGGACATTAATGCAGCCATAAGGTGTCATCTGTAGAATTTCTTTTGGAAGAATCTGCCCAAACGCAATAACAACCATAATATCTGCGTTATATTTTTTCAATTCTTCAATACATTCCGGCTCCCGGATCTTTTTTGGCTGATAAACCGGAATGTCCCGGGCAAGAGCTGCTTCCTTGACCGGTGTATACTGCATCTTGCCGCCACGCCCTTTCGGTTTATCCGGCTGTGTCACTGCAAGAACAACCTCATGCCCGGCTTCTGCAAGCGCCTCTAATGTGCCAACAGAGAAATCCGGTGTCCCCATAAATATGACTTTCATCTATTCCTATTCCTCTCCCTCTTCTACATTGTGAATACCGCCTTCAACAAGATCTACATACATTTTTCCATCCAGATGATCGATCTCATGGCAGAACGCCCTCGCCAGAAGTCCTTCGCCTTCCATCTCAAACTCGTTCATATCTTCATCCAAAGCTCTGACTTTTACATAGTTCGGTCTTGTCACCTGTCCACATTTTCCAGGTACACTTAAGCATCCTTCTTCTCCTGTCTGCTCTCCGGAAGTTTCCAAAATCTCCGGATTGATCAGTATGATCGGACCTTCCCCTACATCAATCACTACAATTCTTTTTAACACTCCGACCTGTGGTGCTGCAAGTCCGACTCCCATAGCCTCATACATGGTATCTAACATATCCTCGATCAAAATCTTTGTACGGATACTCATCTTTGTTACTTCTTTACAGTGTTTGGTCAAAACATCGTCCCCAAGCACTCTGATTTCTCTGATTGCCATAATCTTTTTTCTCCTTTACCTGCTACATTCTATCTTATGACGCCTGTGGATTGTAACCTGCTTTGCATCGGCATCATGTCTTCACTCTGATAATCTTATTATTACGGATTCATATCAAACTGTATCTTCAATGACTGAAAGCCCCGATTGATCTCAATGTATTTTTCCATCCGCTCCTTCACCGCCATCAGGATTCTTTCATCTTCACTTTTCAAATAGATGACCTTACGGTAAATATCATTGATTTTTCCTATGCCTGGACTTGCTGGTCCAATGACTGCCATCGGTGCTTCTCCAGCTGCCCGCACTGCAAAATCTTTCAGGTATCCTGAAGCTTTCGTAAGAAGTGCCTCGTCTGCCCCTGATGCATAAATTGCCATCAGCCCGGCAGCCGGCGGATATCCCATAAGTCTCCGGTAACTGATTTCTTCTTCATAAAAACTTTCATAATCCTGCTTTGCGGCATTTACAATACTATAATGCTCTGGACTGTATGTCTGAATCACAACCTCTCCCGGAAGATTACCTCTCCCGGCACGACCTGCAGCCTGCACAAGAAGTTGAAATGTACGTTCTCCGGAACGGTAATCGTCCCCATACAGTGACATATCTGCCGCCAGAATTCCAACCAGTGTTACCCCAGGAAAATCATGACCTTTCACAATCATCTGCGTCCCAATCAGAATATCTGCTTCTTCATTTGCAAACGCTGACAGAATCTTCTCATGCCCGTCTTTATTCTTTGTCGTATCCAGATCCATACGCAGGACTCTTGCCTGTGGAAAGCGCTTCTTTACCAGATCCTCTACCTGCTGCGTTCCCATGCGGAATCCACCAATATAAGGTGAACCACAGGACGGACAAGTTTTGATCATCCTCTCCTCATGCCCACAGTAATGACAGATGAGCCTGCCTCCTCTGTGCTCTGAGAGCGAAACATCACAATGAGGACATTTTACTACATATCCACAGGACCTGCAAGAGACGAACCCCGCATATCCACGCCGATTGAGGAAAAGCATCATCTGGTGGTGCTCACTTAAACACTTTTCCATAAGTTCTGTCAGTCTGTCACTTAAAATACTGCGGTTTCCATTCTTTAATTCTTCCCGCATATCGACTGTGTATACCTTTGGCATCACTTGCCTGGTAGCACGGTTCTTTAATTCCAGCATCGTGCAGCTTCCGCCCTGGCACCAGGAAAATGTTTCCACAGAAGGTGTTGCTGAACCAAGTACGACACTTGCCTGTTCAATCTGTGCACGGCGTATTGCAGTCTCCCTTGCATGATATCTTGGCACCTGCTCACTTTTATAAGTAGGTTCATGCTCTTCATCAATCACGATTAGTCCCAGATTGGAAAATGGTGTAAAAAGCGCAGATCTAGGTCCAATCATCACATCCACTTCTCCACGTCTGACACGCTCCATCTGATCAGAACGCTCTCCCTGGGAAAGTCTGGAATTCAAAATCGACACCCGGTTTCCAAATCTGGCATAGAAGCGCATCACCGTCTGATAAGTCAGCGCAATCTCCGGAATCAGCATAATTGCCTGTTTTCCCTGACTGACCACCCGACTGATCATCTCAATATAAACTTCCGTCTTCCCACTTCCGGTTACGCCATAAAGCAGATATGTTCCATAATGTCTCTGACTGTAATCTTTCCAGAATGTGTCGATTGCCTGCTGTTGTTCTGGTGTATGTGTAAGTGGACCGAAATCTTTTTTCTGGTAGTGTATCGGATTACGGAAATTCTCTTCTTCCTGAATCTCCAATACTCCCTGCTCTTCCAGAGAACGAATGACCGAAAGTGTGACATTTAACTTCTTTGTAATGAGCTCATAGTCCTGCTGCGGCTGATCTAACAGCCCTGCCAAAAGCCTTGCTCTTGCCTTTTGGTTCTTGTGCAGATAAATATCTAACTGCTTCTTTCCTTCCTCTTCATTTAAAAGAAGCTTCACCTTGCGTTTGTGCTGGATCCGCTCTTTTTTCTTAATAGGAAGTACCGTCTTCAATGCCTGGATCATAGTTCCACCATAGTATTCTCGGATCCATGCAGCTAGAGCAATAAGTTTTGACTCGATTTCCTGATGGTTTTCTTCAATACAAAGAACTTCTTTAATTTTTGCGAGGTCGTAATCTGCTTTTTCAGAAAATCCTATCACATATCCATGAGTTTCTTTATTCCCTTTGCCAAATGGAACTACAACTTCCATTCCAACTTGAAGCACCCCCTCAAGTTCTGGGGGGATGCGATACTGAAATACTTTATCCAATTTTTCATGCGTAATATCAATAATAATATCAGCGAACATTATTCTCCTTTAAGTTCTTCCAATACTTCTTTAATCAGGACTCTCTCATCCATGTCATATTTCACGCCTTTGATTTCCTGATATGTCTCATGTCCCTTTCCAGCCAGCACAATGACATCACCCGGACGTCCATGCTCGATGGCATAACGAATTGCCTCTTTACGGTCACAGATGTCGATATATTTTCCATCTGTCTTTTTCATACCCACAATGATATCATCAATGATTGCCTGCGGCTCTTCAAATCTCGGATTATCTGAAGTAATGATTGTAAAATCAGACAACTTTCCGGATACCTCTCCCATCTCATAACGTCTTGTCTTAGAACGGTTTCCGCCACAGCCAAATACCGTCACAATACGTCCCGGATTGTAATCACGAAGTGTGTGTAACAAACTTTCCAGTGCCATAGCATTATGCGCATAGTCAATCATAAGTGTAAAATCATCGGATACCTTGACCATCTCAATACGACCTTTAACCTTTGCGACTTTCAGTGCATCTTTGATTTTCTCGACCGGTACATTAAAATGTCTGCATACTGCAATAGCTGTCAGTGAATTGTACACACTGAATTCTCCAGGAATGTCGATTTCCACATCAAAGTCCATCAGTCCTGTCACATGGTACCAAACTCCAAGATATCCCGGTCTTGAGATGTGCTTCACATCGATTGCACGAAGATCTGCCTTCTCCCCAAATCCAAATGTCTCAATTTTGCAGGTTGCACCTTTAAATACATCTTCGAACCACTTGTCATCTACATTTCCAATTCCAACTTTGCACTGTTTGAACAGAAGTCCTTTACAGCGCTTATAGTCCTCAAAATCTTTATGCTCATTCGGTCCAATATGGTCTTCTCCAAGATTTGTGAAGATTCCGATATCAAACATAATCCCTGCGGTTCTGTGAAGCATCAGTCCCTGTGAAGAAACCTCCATAACCACACAGTCACATCCTGCTTCCACCATCTGTGCAAAATACTTCTGAATCGTGTAAGACTCTGGTGTTGTATTATTAGATGGAATAGTCTTATCTCCGATGATCGCCTCAATTGTACCAATCAATCCGACTTTGTGTCCTACTTCCTCCAGAATGGCTTTTACCATATAAGTTGTTGTCGTCTTACCCTTGGTACCGGTAATTCCAATGGTCTTAAGCTTTTCAGCCGGATATCCGAAGTAGGCTGCTGACATAAGTGCCAGTGCGTATCTTGTATTTTCTACTTTGATAACGGTCAATCCCTCTGGCACTTCCACATCTTTTTCCACAATAACCGCTGCAGCACCTCTTTCTGCTACATCTTTTACATACTGATGACCATCCGAGACAGCACCACTGATACACACAAACACACTGCCCGGTACGACCTTTCTGGAATCATTGACAAGTTCTGTAATCTCTATATTATCACTGCCTGCGACTACCTTGTAATCCAGACGCTCCAATAACTTTGTTAATTTCATTCTCTATGCCTCCTGATCATATTTTCAATATTTTACATCTTCACATTTTTTTGAAAATAAACATTCTCTCCTGTTTCAGTTAAATAGAAAAATATTTACATTTTATTATATAACATTCTTTTGGCGAAAAGCAACGAATTGCAATAAATTCTTCTATTTACATTGCGTGCTATATATTTTCACCAATTCTGTTATCATGTCAACGGCTTTTTCCATACCTTCAACTGTGATATGCTCATAAGGTCCATGATATGCATGACCACCTGTTCCGAGATTCGGACAAGGAAGTCCACGGAAACTAAGCTGGCATCCATCTGTACCACCTCGTATTGGCAGACACTGCGGTGTAAGTCCGACTTTCTCACATGCTTTCTTTGCATTATCAATCAGATGCATATGCTGTGCAATAATCTCACTCATATTACGGTATTGATCTTTTAATGTAAGAACAACAGTTCCGTCTCCCCATTTTTGATTCAGGTCATCTGTAATCTGCTTCATTATTTTCTTGCGTTGCTCAAACTTTTCTGCATCATGGTCTCGGATGATGTAATGAAGCTTTGCAAGTGCACATTCGCCTTCCATACTCAGCAAATGATAAAATCCCTCATAGCCTTCTGTATCACGAGGAGTCTCACCCTTTGGAAGCATAGAATCGAATTCCATGGCAACAAGACTGGCGTTAACCATCGTATCTTTGGATGATCCCGGGTGTACACTGACACCATGAAATTCTATAGAAGCACTGCATGCATTAAAATTCTCATACTGAATCTCATTTTCAGTGTCACCGTCAAGTGTGTATGCAAAATCCGCACCGAACTTATCAATATCAAAATGTGCAGCACCGGTTCCGGTCTCTTCATCCGGTGTAAATGCAACACAAAGTGGACCGTGTGGAATATTTTCTTCATTTAATCTTTCAATCAATGTAAGAATCTCTGCAATCCCGGCTTTATCATCGGCACCAAGAATTGTCGTTCCATCACTGGTAATCAATGTTCGTCCTTTTAAGTTCTTAAGATGCGGAAACATTTCAGGACTTAAGGTAACTCCACTTTCTCCAAGAGCCAGTGCTTCTCCGTCATACTTTTCTGTAATCATTGGTTTTATATCATGATCACAATAATCAGAAACCGTGTCCATATGTGCAATAAAACCAATTACAGGTGCGTTTTCATATCCTGGCGTTGCCGGAATTTTCCCATAAAGGAAGCATGAATCTGTCAATATTACATTGCAGATCCCCAAATCTTCCATTTCCTTTTTTAAAACATTTGCCAGGTCAAATTGACACTGGGAGGAAGGTGTTGTATCACTTTCCTCATTGCTTGGTGTACGGATCACCACATATTTCAATAATCGTTCATATACGTTCATAATATATATACTCCTTAAAAACAATATAATATTGAGGTATCTCTATTTATGATATCTGTAGATTATCCCGCGAATCATATCAGTATTATTCTTTGCAGACATCAACCCATTTTTCTGCGCCTGCGACCGCTTCAAGTTCTGCGATTGTAAGTCTGACTGCACTGTGATCATTACCTGCCGCCGGATAGACAGTATCGAATTTTTTCAGAGATTCATCCAAATAAACAGGGATTCCTTCTTTGATGCCAAATGGGCATACACCGCCCGGAGCATGTCCGATAAAATCTTCCACATCATCAAACGGAATCATCTTTGCCTTTGTGTGAAAAGTATCTTTATACTTATGATTGTCTACCCTTGCAGTACCCTCTGCTAGAATCAGAATCGGTGTATCACTGACCAGAAAAGATAATGTCTTCGCAATCATGCCAGGTTCTACTCCAAGTGCCTCTGCCGCAAGCTGTACTGTTGCACTGGAATCTTCCAGTTCAATGATATGGTCTTCGTAACCTTTTTCTTGTAAATATTTTTTTGCTTTTTCAAATGACATAGTAAAAGCCTCATTTCGTAATTATTCGATAGCTGATTTTTCTGAGAAACTGGTAAATAATATTAGCTCTCTGTTGACATCAGCATATTTATTGTATCATAAAAGTGCTTAGAGGAAAGTACTAATTATTGCATACTTATTTTAAATTTTCTATTGCATTTAATTACGTTATTATGTTACACTACATCTACATCAAATTTCGGGCACAAAATTTTCATTATGTTTCAAAAACGCCCATGGAAATCCTTAGCCAAGATTTCATTTCTGAATTTCATTTGCTTTTTCAGCAAAGAATTCACTTAGATTTTTGATGAAGTTACTCGCCAACCGCAACTTCCAGTGATTCCTGGCGCTGGTATCGTTGCAGTTTCACCGGACAAATGATACGGTACTTCTGAATTTAATTATATTTTCTCTCATATGCTTTTTTGCATTGTCTTTTTATACTCAAAATGTTAGAATGTATTCAGAAAGTCTCCATATCGCATTTGCCTAGAGAGGAGACCTATGGAAACAAACAACACGACAACTTCAAATGGGGTACATAATACTCACACAAAAGACAACGCCGCTAAAATTGTATTCGGAGATTATATACCAAGTTTTAATTACCTGGTCATTCTGTTAAACCAATATTCCAAGCAGGACCTGATTGAAAAGAATGATGAGCTTTCTTTAATCTTTCTCATTAACCAGCTTCAGAGTTCCTCAGAATTTCATGATTTAAAAGATATTCCTAAAGAATACACGGAACATCTTACAGAAGATACCCCAGATTATCTGTTAAAAATTATTGGAAAAGTAATTGCCGTTCTTCTTCATAAACTAAATGTACCTGATGAAGAAGTTTATGAGGTTACAGACCAAATCACAAGGAGGAAATTCAGTATGATGTTTGACAATTTTCAAGCTTATGATGTACAGGAGACCAGACGGGTCAGCCGTGAGGAAGGACGGCTTGAGGGACGAATCGAAGGTGAACGTGCCGGGCGAATTGAAGGCGAACGACTCCATTTAATCAAGCAAGTTATTAAACGAATTGAATTACAATATTCCGTCAATCAAATTGCTGAATCTCTGAGCCTGTGAAAAAATCTCTGTAAAATAAACAACATTAAGGTCTTCTATGATAAAATATAAAAATCATAGGAGGCCTTTTATTATGGCAAACAGAAAAAAAGAAGTTTACAAACCAAAACCAATGACAGAAGGAAAGAGAAATCTCATTCAGGAATTGTTTCAAGAGTATGATATTCAGTCTGCTGATGACATTCAGGAGGCATTAAAAGACCTGTTATCTGGAACACTCCAAGATATGCTTGAAAAAGAAATGGATGATCATCTCGGCTATGACCGTTATGAAAGATCTGGTGAGCCTAACTACCGCAATGGCACAAAATCTAAGACCGTCCGTAGTAAATATGGGGAATTTCAAGTTGATGTGCCACAAGATCGCCAAAGTTCATTTGAACCACAGGTACTTCCAAAACGCCAGAAAGATATCTCTTCGATTGATGATAAGATTATTGCTCTGTATGCGAAAGGAATGACCACACGACAGATTTCAGAAATGATAGAGGATATTTATGGTTTTGAAGTAAGTGAGGGAATGGTATCTGATATCACAGACAAGCTCCTTCCAAGAATCGAAGAATGGCAAAATCGTCCATTATCATCGGTATATCCAATCGTTTTCATAGATGCTGTACATTTTTCTGTGCGTGATGACGGCGTGATCAGAAAACTGGCCGCATATGTTGTCCTTGGAATTAATGAAGATGGAATGAAGGAAGTATTAAGCATTGTTGTAGGTGAAAATGAAAACAGCAAGTATTGGCTGTCAGTGCTGAATAGTTTGAAAAACAGGGGCGTTCAGGACATTCTTATTCTTTGTTCTGATGGACTGACCGGAATCAAAGATGCAATCTCTGCTGCATTTCCCAAAACGGAACAACA
>OLNR01000941.1_pt1 | contig 19611 bp, 19 predicted proteins | sample 1672231 | NCBI WGS metagenome assembly OLNR01 (sample SAMEA3136662, study PRJEB25190) | human gut metagenome
ATTATAAACTCTTGGTCTTTCTTTTTTGGGGGACTATTCTTTTTTCACAGCCCCTTTTTTGTGTAAAAGTACTGAAAAGTCAAAAAGTTATTGCCAAACTTAGAAAAATATGTATAATGAAAGTATACATAAAACGTTTCATGAGACAATAAAACAAAGAAAAGGAGAAATGAAAATGATTGATTTTAATGACAAAAAACAGGTGGCAAAGGCAATTCAGTATACAAATGTTAACCCGAACTTAACAAGAGAAGGATTATTAAAACATCTTGATGTATGTATGAAATATGACTTCCAGGCAGCAATGATTGCACCGTGCTATATCAGCCTGGCAAAGGATGTTTTAAAAGGAACCGGAATCCAGGTTGCATCAACATTGAATTTCCCACAGGCAAATGATACTCTGGATATGAAACTGGCAGCATTAAAAGAAATGATTAAAACAGGTGTTGATCAGTTTGATTTCCCTCCGAACCCAGGTCTTCTGATTGGTGGAGAAGAAAAAGCTTACTTTGAAGAAATGAAACAGATTGTTGAGGTTGCTCATGCAAGCGGTGTAATTGTAAAATCTATGCTTGAATTTGGTTTCCTGAATGAAGAACAGAAAAAGAAAGCGGCACAGCTTGCTTGCGAAGCTGGAATTGACTGGGTAAAACAGTCAAGTGGATGGGGCGTAGGCGGATGTGCAGCAACAGTAGAAGATGTTAAGATTCTGAAAGAGAATATTTCACTTCCATGCCGTGTTAAAGTTTCTGGTAAAGTTAATTCTTTGGAAAAGATGAAGATGATGTTTGAAGCAGGAGCAGAACTGGTTGGAACAAGTTCTGGACCGGAAATTATTGAAGGACTTATTGGAGATCCGAACGCATATTAAGATCGGATCTGCTAGAATGGAGGGTATGGAATGAAGGTATGTATTATAGGAAGTTACGCAAAAGCACTGGTTATGACAGCTGACAGAATTCCAGTTGCGGGTGAGACGTTGATGGGACGTGACTATCGAGGCGAATTTGGAGGAAAAGGTTCCGATATGGCAGTTCAGTCAAGCCGTCTGGGAGCAGAAGTTTCTTATATTGGTGTTATCGGGGACGATACATTTGGAAAAGAATTTGTTGATCTGATGAAAGATGAAAAGATTGATATCAGCGGTTTACGTATTACAAAAGAAAAATCGACGGGAACGGGATTTATTATTAAAGATATTGAAGCGCGGAATGTCATCGTGGTAGATTCAGGAGCAAATGATCTTTTTTCAAAAGAAGATATTGACAATGCGGAGAAGCTTATTGAAGAGGCAGATGTAGTGTTAGCGCAGCTCGAAATTCCACTTGATACAGCGCTTTATGCAATGAAAGTTGCCAAGAAGTATGGAAAGACTACGATTTTGAATCCGGCACCGGCTGTTAATCTGAAGGAATGCGACCTTTCAGATGTAGATATCCTGACTCCAAATGAGACAGAAGCAAGAGTAGCAGTAGGTGTTCCAACTGATTCAGAATTAACAAATTCAGAAATTGCCGAGATGTTATTTAAGACTGGATGCAAGAAGATAATTATGACGCTTGGAGATAAAGGATCCGGAATCTTTGAGCCAGGTGTGGCAAGACAGGTACAGCCATATAAGATCGAAGTAGTGGATTCTAATGGAGCAGGTGATTGCTTTAATGCATCATTAGCAACAGCGCTTGCAGCAGGAAAAGAAATTGACGAGAGTGTATTATATGCAAATGCAGTTTCTGCTCTTTGCTGTACGAAGTGGGAGACCGTACCATCTTATCATACCGCAGCAGAAGTTAAAGAATTTATGAAAAAACATGGAAAGAAGGAGATTGTATAATGAGACCAGGAAGAATATTACATCCAGAACTTGCAAAAGCACTTGCAACATGTGGACATACAGATATTATACTTGTGACAGATGCCGGATTCCCGATTCCGAAAGATGCAAATAGAATTGATTTGGGATACTATGCAGGTCAGGCAGATTTACTTGATATCTTAAGAATGCTCCGTAAAGAGATTTTTGTAGAGGAAGTTGCGTTTGCACCAGAAGTTAAGACGCATCATCCGGCTTTATATAAAGATCTCCAGGAAATTTATACTGGATCAGGTGCAGTATTTAAGGGGATTCCGCATGAAGAACTCGTTGCTGAGATTGCACCGAAGGCGAAAGTAATTATCCGTTCAGGATCATTAAATGCATGGGGTAATATCGCACTTACATGCAGTACAGATCCGTTTGCGTGGTTTACTGAAGACGATGTTACGATCTTAGATGGATATGTGGAAAGAAGAAAGAGAATTGAAGAGAATGAGGTGCCTGAATTGTAAAAGCAAATGAGAGGAGGCCATTTATGAAGAAGATTATTGGTATGGCATTGTGTTTAAGCATGACTGCGATGTTATTTACAGGATGTAGTTCGTCAGGATCGGGCGGTGCAGATAAAAAAGACAGCTCGGGGAATAACAAAGTAGGAGTTGCTCTTCCAACGAAAGAATTACAGAGATGGAATCAGGATGGAGCTAACATTAAAAAAGAACTGGAAGCTGCAGGATATGAAGTTGATCTTCAGTATGCAGGAAACGACAATGCACAGATGGTATCTATTGTTGAGAATATGATTAGTGGAGGCTGCAAAGTCCTTGTTATTACGCCAATCGATGGTGATGCATTGGGAAGTGTATTAAAGACGGCGAAAGAGGACGGTGTAGAAGTCATCAATTATGACCGTATGATCACAAATACAGATGCGGTCAGCTATCTTGCAACGTTTGACAATACAGTGGTTGGTGAAAAACAGGGCGAATATATTGTAGACAAGCTTGATCTTGAAAATACGGATCAGACATTTAATCTGGAGATAGTAAGTGGGGATCCAGGGGACAATAATGCAACATATTTCTATAATGGCGCGATGAGTATTCTGCAACCGTACATTGATTCTGGAAAACTGGTAGTAAAATCCGGACAGGTATCAAAAGACGATACGGCTACAGCAAACTGGGATACAGAGAAAGCACAGTCCAGAATGGATGCAATCATAGCATCTTACTATGCGGACGGAACAAATCTGGATGCAGTGCTTTGCTCAAATGATTCGACAGCTCTCGGAACCGCGAATGCACTGGAATCATCTTATACTGGAAGTTGGCCGATTATAACCGGTCAGGACTGTGATATTGCGAATGTAAAGAATATCGTAAAAGGAAAACAGACGATGTCTGTCTTCAAAGACACTCGTAAGCTTGCGAAAGTAACAGTAAAAATGGTAAATTCTATTATGAAGGGTGAAGAAGTAGAAGTAAATGACACTATAACTTATGATAACGGAGCTAAGGTTATACCAACGTATGTAGTAGATCCAATTGCTGTTGATCAGGATAATTATAAAGAGATTCTGATAGAAGGCGGATATTATACAGAAGCTGAGCTTCAGTAATGAAGGTTCAAATAACAGGCGGAGAATGACTCCGCCTGTTTTCAAAAGAAGGGAGGATTGTCATTGGCTAAGATATTGTTGGAGATGAAACAGATTACCAAGACGTTCCCGGGGGTAAAAGCACTGGATAATGTAAATCTTAAGGTAGAGGAAGGAGAAATCCATGCACTTGTTGGAGAAAATGGTGCGGGAAAATCTACACTTATGAATGTATTGAGCGGTATTTATCCATATGGGACATATGAGGGCGATATTATCTACGATGGAGAAGTGTGTAAATTCTCGAAAATTAAAGACAGTGAGGAAAAAGGAATCGTTATTATTCATCAGGAACTGGCGCTGGTACCGGAGATGACAATTGGTGAAAATATGTATCTTGGAAATGAGCGCGGAAGCAAATACGCTATTGACTGGGACAAAACGTATGGTGAAGCTGAAAAATATCTGAAACAAGTCGGACTTAAAGAGTCATCCCATGTTCTGATCAAAGATATAGGCGTAGGAAAGCAGCAACTGGTAGAAATTGCCAAAGCACTTGCAAAGAAAGCAAAACTTCTGATTTTGGATGAACCAACGGCATCATTAAATGAAGAAGATTCAAAAGCGTTACTTGATTTGATGCTTGCATTCAAAAAACAGGGAATGACGATGATCATTATTACTCATAAATTGAATGAAGTTTCCTATGTGGCAGATAAAATTACGATTATAAGAGATGGTTCAACAATAGAAACCCTGGATAAAAAGACGGACAATATTACAGAAGAAAGAATCATCAAAGGTATGGTTGGACGTGAACTTACCAGTCGTTTTCCTAAGAGGGAACCGCATATCGGGGATGTGGAACTTGAGGTCAAAGATTGGACTGTTTATCATAATGTCTATGCGGAACGTAAAGTTGTTGATAATGTATCAATACATGTATGTAAGGGAGAAGTGGTTGGAATTTCCGGACTTATGGGAGCAGGGCGTACAGAACTGGCTATGAGTATTTTCGGAAAGAGTTATGGAAAGAACATATCAGGAAAATTGTTTATTGAAGGAAAAGAAGTAAAAAATGATTCTGTACAGGAAGCAATAGAGCATAAGATTGCTTATGTAACCGAGGACAGAAAAGGAAATGGTTTGATTTTGAGTAATCCGATCAGAGTAAATACGACGCTGGCAAATTTACAGGGAGTCAGTAGACATGGCGTGATTGATAAAGATAAAGAGATTGCTGTGTCAGAAGAGTATCGTAAGAAGTTAAAAACAAAATGTCCGTCGGTAGAGCAGAATGTAGGAAATTTAAGCGGTGGAAATCAGCAGAAGGTTCTTCTGGCAAAATGGATGTATGCAGGACCGGATGTTTTAATATTGGATGAACCGACGAGAGGAATCGATGTAGGAGCAAAATACGAAATTTATTGTATCATCAATGATCTTGTGGAGGCCGGAAAATCAGTAATTATGATTTCATCAGAGCTTCCAGAGGTTTTAGGAATGTCTGATCGTATCTATGTAATGAATGCCGGAAAAATAGTCGGGGAATTAGATGCAAAAGAAGCGACACAGGAGAAAATCATGTCGCACATTCTAAAATCAGGAGAAGGAGAATAAGTTATGGGAAGAGAGAAGACTTTAGTATTTTTGAGAAAATATACGATGGTTATTGTGCTGATTCTGGTAACTTTGTTTTTTACATGGAAAACAGGGGGAAGAATGTTACTTCCACAGAATGTTAATAACTTAATTGCACAGAATGCATATGTATTTATTCTTGCAACAGGTATGTTATTGTGTATCCTTACAGGTGGTAATATTGACCTGAGTGTAGGTTCAATTGTTTGTTTTGTAGGAGCAATCGGAGCTACCTTTATGGTAAATAAGGGATTTAATGTATATGTAAGTATCATTATCATGCTTTTAGCCGGATTACTTATCGGAGCATGGCAGGGATTCTGGATTGCGTATAGAAGAATTCCTCCATTTATAGTAACGCTTGCGGGAATGTTGATGTTCCGTGGATTATCAAATATTGTACTCGATGGATTTACGATTGCACCGCTTCCGGATAAATATCTTGAACTTTTTAACAGCTATATTATTGATTTTTTCCATGGCGATGGATTCAATATCACAAGCCTGGTAGTTGGAATTATTGTAGCCTGCATTTTTGTTGTTGTGACTTTTAAAGGCCGGATATCCAAGATACAGAAGGGATATTCTGTGGCAAGTATGGGAAGTGATGTTGGGAAATGCATTGTTGTCAGTCTGGTTGTAGTTGTATTTATGTGGAGACTGGGACAGTATAAAGGAATTCCAAATATTCTGATCTGGATTGCAGTGATTGTACTGATTTACTGGTATATTACTTCTAAAACTGTGATTGGAAGACATTTATATGCAATCGGTGGAAATGAAAAGGCGGCACAGCTTTCCGGTATTAATACAAATAAGGTTTATTTTTTCGCATATGCTAATATGGGGTTACTTGCAGCTTTTGCAGCAATGGTGACGATTGCAAGATTAAATTCAGCAAACCCAACGGCTGGAGATGGATATGAAATGGATGCAATTGGTTCTTGCTTTATTGGTGGAGCATCTGCTTATGGTGGAAGCGGAACGATTCCTGGGGTTATCATAGGTGCTACTCTGATGGGAGTTATCAACCTAGGTATGTCAATCATGGGAGTAGATGCAAACTGGCAGAAAGTGGTAAAAGGTGCAGTACTTCTGGCAGCAGTTATTTTCGATGTTGAAACGAAAAAGAATAAAAGCTAAATATTTATTAGTGAAAAAGGTCTTGGTTGCAAGACCTTTTTTGCGTATGAGAATTCTTAAAATTTTCTAACCTTTGTAGTAGAGCTTTGAATTGGATTTTTGTATATGATATGATAAAGGAAAAAGCAGAAAATTTTACAGATAAGGGGAAAGATGATGAAAGAATTTGTTGAAATGCGGGATGTCCGTAAGATTTACCGTATGGGTGAAGTTGAGATTGCCGCAGCAGATGGAATTGATTTTCAGATAAAAAAAGGTGAATTTGCAGTTGTGGTAGGCCCAAGTGGTGCAGGAAAAACGACAGTGCTCAATATTCTGGGGGGAATGGATACGGCAACAAGTGGAGAGGTCTGGATCGATGGAAAGAATATTGTAAAGTATTCGCCGAGGCAGCTTACTTCCTATAGAAGGGATGATATTGGATTTGTATTCCAGTTTTACAACCTGATTCCGAATCTGACAGCACTTGAGAATGTAGAACTGGCACTGCAGATCTGCAAGGATCCACTGGATGCAGAGATGGTTTTAAAAGAAGTCGGGCTTGCAGACCGTATGAAGAATTTTCCGGCACAGCTTTCCGGTGGGGAGCAGCAGAGGGTATCGATTGCGCGTGCACTGGCAAAGAACCCGAAGCTTCTTTTGTGTGATGAGCCGACAGGGGCGCTGGATTATAATACCGGTAAGGCAATATTGAAGCTTTTACAGGATATGTGTCGTGAACGAGGGATGACAGTGATCCTGATCACACACAATTCAGCGATCACACCGATGGCAGATCGTGTAATTAAAATGAAGAATGGAAAAGTCGGAAGCATGAAGCTGAATGAAAGACCGGTTCCGGTAGAGACGATTGAATGGTAGGTGGACGTAAAGACCGATGAAGAAAAATGTTTTACGCAAAGATTTTATAATAGAAATAAAAAAGACGATGGGACGGTTTGTATCAATCTTTTTTATCGTAGCATTGGGTGTCGCATTTTATTCGGGAATCCGTGCATCAGAGCCAAGTATGCGGTTTACTGCAGATCAGTATTTCGATGATTCAAAGCTGATGGATCTGAAGGTAATGGGAACCATGGGACTTACCAAAGCGGATATCAAAGCAATTGGAAAGGTATCGGGAATTGAAGCTGTAGAAGGCGGATACAGCAAAGACGTGCTTTGCCCGGTTGGAGACAATGAAAAGGTTGTCCATATGCTGAGCATGCAGAAGAATTTTGATCAGGTTTCGCTTGTGGAAGGCAGGCTGCCGGAAAAAGCCGGAGAATGTCTGGTGGATGAAGATTTTCTGAGCTATACAGACCTGAAGGTTGGCGACACGGTAACTTTCCATTCCGGAGATGGAGAGGCATTGACGGATTCGCTGGTTACAGATACATACAAGATTGTCGGGATCGGGAACAGTCCGCTGTATATTTCATTTGGAAGAGGAAGCAGTACGATCGGAACCGGAGAGATCAGTGGATTTGTTGTAGTGGATAAAGCTTCTTTTGACATGGATGTTTATACGGAAGCTTATGTGAAGGTGAGCGGTGCAGAAGAGAAAACTGCATTTACGGATGAATACAATAATCTGTCGGATGCAGCAAAGGAAGCCGTGAGTGCAATCGAAGAGGAACGCTGTGCAGTCCGCAAACAGGAAATCGTAGATGAGGCAAATGAAAAGCTTGCTGATTCGGAGAAGATAGTAAATGAAAAATCGCAGGAACTGGAGAATGCGAAAAAAGAGCTGGAGAGTGGGAAAAGCAAGGCAGCCGAAGAACTGGAAAAAGCAAAGCAGCAGCTTACGGATGGAGAAGCAGAGCTTGCGGATGCAAAGCAGCAGATCGCAGACGGCGAGACGCAGCTTGCAGATGCAAAAGCGCAACTGAATGATAAGCAGGCACAGCTTGATTCGGCGGAGGCACAGTATGAGTCAGGAAAAGCACAGCTGGATCAGAAAGAACAGGAGCTTGCAGATGCGGAACAGGTTTATCTGAGCAATTACTCGAAATATATGCCGATCATTACGGCGGGGAAGGAACAGATTGCAGCAGGAAAGTCACAGATCGCGGATGGAAAGAAACAGCTGGACGAGGGACTTGCACCGCTTAATCAGCTGAAAGACGGACTGGCTGAGATTGAAGATGGAATCAGCCAGTGTGATTCAGAAATTGCAGGATTGAATACGCAGCTGAGCGGAATGGACAGCAATGAATATCAGAAATATGTAAATATTCCTAAAGAGAATAGAAATGAAGAACAACAAGCTTATGTGGAAAAGTGGGAGAATTTAAATACACAGCTTGCCGGTATACAGGAGCGGAAGACACAGCTTGAAAATACAAAGCAGGAGAAGCTGAAACAGGCAGGTTTTGCCACAGAAGCAGACCTGGAGGCACAGATTACCAGCCTGACTAAGCAAAAAGCAGATCTGGATGCAAAAGAGAAAGCACTTCTTCAGCAGGAGCAGACACTTGCCGCACAGGAAGAAGAGCTGTTAAGTGCAGGCAGACAGATTACAGACGGCAAGAGTCAGATTGCAGCAGCCAGATCCCAGCTTGACAGTACAAAATCACAGATCACGGACGGAAAAGCACAGATTCAGTCTGCATGGGCACTTCTGAATGAAAAAGAGGGCACTTTAAATGCAAGTAAAGCACAACTTGCATCCGGTGAACAGGAGCTTGCGGATGGTCGGAGTGAATATGAGCAGGCAGCAAAAGAAGCTGAAGACCGGATCACGGACGGGCAGGTGAAGATCACAGACGGAGAAAAGCAGCTTGCGGATGCAAAGCAGAAGATCGCAGACGCAAAGGCTGAGATTAAAAAGATTGAGAATCCGAAATGGTACGTGCAGACGAGAGAGGATGCGCTGACAGAATATCAGGGCTATGGGGATAATGCAGACCGGATGCGTTCCATTGGAAAAGTATTTCCGGTACTCTTCTTCCTGGTGGCAGCACTGATCAGTCTGACGACGATGACACGAATGGTAGAGGAGCAGAGAGTCCAGATCGGAACGATGAAGGCACTCGGTTACGGAAAAGCTGCAATTGCAGGGAAATACATTGGTTATGCTCTGATTGCAACGCTTGGCGGAAGTATTTTCGGAGTACTGGTCGGGGAAAAGATCCTGCCGTTTATCATTATTTATGCTTATATGATCTTGTATAAGCATCTGCCGGCGATCCTGGTACCGTACCATATGAGCTATGCACTCCAGGCTTCGGGAATCGCAGTTGCCTGCACACTGATCGCTACGATCGCATCCTGCTACAAAGAGCTGGCAGCAGAACCGGCAGAGCTGATGCGTCCGGCAGCACCGAAGCAGGGGAAGCGGATTCTTCTGGAGCGGATCGGAATTATCTGGAAGCATCTGAATTTTACATGGAAATCGACCGTGCGGAATCTGATCCGGTATAAGAAGCGATTCTTTATGACCATTTTCGGAATCGGCGGCTGTATGGCACTGATGGTAGTCGGATTCGGACTGAAGGACTGTATCTATGAGATCGTCAGCCTGCAGTATGAGAAGGTGCAGTTCTATGATGCGGCAACCTACATGAGTGACGACATATCCGAAGAGAACAGACAACAGCTCCATGATTATCTGGATCAGAATGCAGATATAAAAGAGACGATCGAAGCGCGGATGCAGAAGACCGATGTAAAATCTGCATCCGGTAAAAAGACACTTTATCTGATGGTGCCATCGGATAATGAAAAGATTGAGGACTTTTTAAGCTTCCACAGCAGGACCAATAAGGACGAGGTTTATTCACTGAAAAAAGACGAAGTGATTCTGACTGAGAAAATGGCATCCCTTCTGAATGTAAAGGTGGGAGATGAGCTTACAATCGAGGACGAGGACAGGGGAGACCAGACGGTGACGGTTGGCGCCATCTGCGAGAACTATATGAGCCATTACCTGTATCTGTCACCGGAAAAATACGAGGAATTATATGGTGTACCGGCAGAATATAACACGATCATCTACAGTGTAAAGGACGGAAAGGATGATCAGATCGAGAAGATCGGAACAAAGCTTCTGTCGATGGATGGAGTACTGAATGTAAGTTATACCAGCAGTATTGAAGGAAGGCTGGATGACATGCTGCGAAGCCTGAATCTGGTCATCGTGGTACTGATCGTATCTGCCGGAATGCTGGCATTTGTGGTACTGTACAATCTGAACAATATCAACATCACCGAGCGTCAGAGAGAGCTTGCAACCTTGAAGGTTCTGGGATTCTACGACGGAGAGGTTGCCTCTTATGTATACAGAGAGAATATCCTGCTGACGATCATTGGATCGGTTGTGGGTATGGTGCTTGGTAATCTGCTTCACCGGTATATCATCCTGACGGTTGAGGTGGAAGAAGCGATGTTCGGACGGCAGATCCACTGGCAGAGTTACTTGTACAGCTTTTTATTTACCGTTGCATTTTCTTTATTTGTAAACTGGGTAATGTTCTACAAGCTGAAGAAGATCGATATGGTGGAATCTTTGAAGAGCGTGGAGTAAAAGCTTTTGCAAGTGTATGTCAAAGATTTCTTATAGACGGTACACAAAGAATCGGAAAATATATTTCACAGAAAGTTTATATTCTTCACAGAATTATTAGCACTCTTGTCAAAAGAGTGCTAATTTTCTATTGACATTTAGAAATCAGGGTATTAAGATATTTCATAGACAGAAAAATACGGTATTTGAAACCGTAAAAAGATAGAATATGAAATTTAGGAGTGATAAAAATGGCAGCAAAAAAAGGTAGTCTTTCAATCAGCAGCGAAAATATTTTCCCGATTATCAAGAAATGGGTATATTCTGATCATGATATTTTCGCAAGAGAGCTTGTTTCCAATGGATGCGACGCGATCACAAAATTAAAGAAGCTGGACATGATGGGAGAATATACACTTCCGGATGATTATAAAGGAAAGATCCAGGTTATTGTAAACCCGGAAGAGAAGACTTTGAAATTCATCGATAATGGTCTTGGTATGACTGCTGATGAAGTAGAAGAATATATCACACAGATCGCATTTTCAGGAGCAACCGAATTCCTGAACAAATACAAAGATAAGACAACAGAGGACGATATGATCGGACACTTTGGTCTTGGATTCTACTCTGCCTTCATGGTAGCTGATGAAGTTCATATTGATACCCTTTCTTATAAAGAAGGTGCAAAACCGGTACACTGGGTAAGTGAAGGCGGTACAGAGTATGAGATGGAAGAAGGGGATAAAGAGGAAGTTGGTTCTGAAATCACCTTATTCCTGAACGAAGATTGTGTAGAATTTTCAAATGAATACAGAATCCGCGAAGTCCTTGAAAAATACTGTTCATTCATGCCAGTAGAGATTTTTGTATCCAAAGCAAATGCAGAACCGGAATATGAGACGATCCCGGAGGATGAAGTCCTGGATACCGATACGGTTGTTGAACATATCCATGAAGACGCCAAGATGGAAGAAAAAGAAAATGAGAATGGTGAAAAAGAAATGGTTGAAGTTTCACCGGCATCCGACAAAGCAAAGATCGTGAAACGCCCGGTATCGATCAGTGATCCGGCACCGCTGTGGACAAAGCATCCAAACGAATGCAGCAAAGAAGATTATATTGATTTCTACCGGAAAGTATTTATGGATTACAAAGAACCTCTGTTCTGGATTCATCTGAACATGGATTATCCATTCAACTTAAAGGGTATCCTGTACTTCCCTAAGATCAATACCGAATACGATTCCATTGAAGGAACCATCAAATTGTACAACAATCAGGTATTTATCGCAGACAATATCAAAGAAGTTATTCCGGAATTCCTGATGGTATTAAAAGGAGTCATTGATTGTCCGGATCTGCCGCTTAACGTATCACGAAGCGCACTGCAGAATGATGGATTCGTACAGAAGATCTCCGAATACATTTCCAAGAAAGTTGCTGACAAGCTTTCAGGAATGTGCAAGACAGATAAAGAAAACTATGAGAAATACTGGGATGACATCAGCCCATTTATCAAATTCGGCTGCCTGAAAGATGAAAAATTCTGCGAGAAGATGAGCGATTATGTTCTGTTCAAGAACCTGGATCACAAGTATATGACACTCAAAGAATGCATCGAAAAAAATGGCGGAAAAGCAGAACCGGAGGAAAAGACTGAGGGTGAAAATGCAGAGCAGTCAGCAGAAAAGAAAGAAACAGAGAAGACAACAATCTACTATGTAACAGATGAACAGCAGCAGAGCCAGTATATCAATATGTTCAAAAAAGAGGGACTGGACGCAGTGATCTTGTCACATAATATTGATTCTCCATTTATTACTCAGATGGAGCAGAAGAACGAACATATCAAGTTCCAGAGAATCGATGCAGATCTGACTGATCACTTCAAAGAAGATGTATCTGAAGAAGAAAAAGAAGCATTCAAAGAAAAAACTGACAGTCTGGTTGAAATCTTCCGCAAAGCACTTGGCAATGACAAACTGGAAGTAAAAGTGGAAAAGATGAAAGATGAAAATGTGGCATCTATGATTACACTTTCCGAAGAATCACGCCGTATGCAGGAAATGATGAAGATGTATGGAATGTCAGGCATGGATCCGTCTATGTTCGGAACCAATGCAACCCTGATCCTGAATGCAAATCATCCGCTGGTAGAATATGTTGTAGCACATAAAGATGGCGAAAATACAGAAATGTTCTGCCATCAGTTATATGACCTGGCAATGCTGGCACACAAGCCACTCAGCCCGGAAGAGATGACAGAATTTGTGAAACGCAGTAATGAAATTATGATGAAACTGGCAAAATAATCTTGCTGTAGATACCCGGAAAAGCCTGAGCCATTCAGATTTCCATTTTCGCTTATGCGAAAAGGTCTGAATGGTCAGGCTTTTTTGCTGTATTTGGAAATACTTTCCACAAAGTGTTGGTGAACTTCCTGGTCTTTTATAGTATAATAAAAATAAATCTCTTGAAATGCTTGATTTTACGGCATTTCAAGAGATTTATGTTACTAATTTGTTACTGGTTCAGTCTTATTTTTATTATTTTAGCAGTGCTATAGTCTCTCTTAGCTGATCTAGTGTCTTGTGATTATATACTCTGTTTCCCACGTCTTTTGACTTGTGTCCCATCAGCATATCGATACACTTCCGATTCCCTTTAGCATCATCCAAAAATGTTTCAAACGTGTGTCTGGCCTCATGTGGTGTCTTGCCTGGTGCGATCTGTTCCAACACTTTGTACCAGACATTATTCCGATAAGTGGTTGCATTGAATTTTTTACCGTCATAGGAAAATAAATAGGTATTACCTTGATTGACCAGATTCTTCACAAGAGGTTTGATCCTGTCATGTATTGGAACAATACGATTTTTTCCAGATGCAGATTTTATACCGCCCTGAAAATACCACTCGTCCAGGTTCACCTGATCAACTGTCATGGTCAATAATTCCTCTATTCTAAATCCTGTATATAAAAAGATCAGGATGGTGTCCACATAAGGTTGGTCTTTAATTTCCCAGATAGCGTCAATCTGTTCTGTTGTAAAAGGTGTTCGGCTTGTTTCTGATGCTGGTGGTGATGTTGTAATCTGTGAATACATTTTATCAATTAGGTCGATTTCAAATGCGAACTCATCAAGGTGTCCCCATAGACTTTTGATATGCCCTTGGGTGGCATATCCACAACCGCAGTTATCAATTGACTCCTGCATATGATATGACCGGATATTCCGATACTTCATACCATAATACTTTGAACAATGTTTAAAAGCAGACCGAAGACAAGATTGACTGGATTTCCCAAGCTTCGGGAGTTTGATTTTTTCCCAACGATGATACAGATCGAGAAGAGTCACTTTCTCCCGGTCAATGTTCCATGGGTTATTATTGTATTGTGCCAAGAGAATGTTGGCTTTCTCTTCGGTCTCAGCATATCCGATCGGAGCCTGTTTGGCACGTCCTTCTGCATCATAAATGGTAACTTTAACACACCATGGTCTTGATCTGTTACCTTTTAATTTAGTAACACAGCCATAGCCGTTTGGGTTTCTTTTTCCCATAGATTATTCATTCCTTTCTTTCATTGAAACTACAGGAATGAAATGATATAATTGGAATTAGGATTGGTAATATCATTTCATTCTTGATCTGGTTTTTACAGTCTGGCGTTGGCTGTTGGCGCAGCTGACGCCATTTTTTTAATTTTCTACACTAGGTTACAGTAGGTTACACTACCTGTCTACGGTACAAACCCAGTATTTGCAAGGGTTACACGGTTGTCTACGGTATATTTTAATTTCTTTATTATTTTAATTTTAGTTAATAAAAAAAATAATAGGGAAAAAGTAAAAATATATAGGAATAGGATTTTAAGTGTAACCGTAGAACCGTAACTTTCCCCATTTTACGGGCTTTCTGGCACTTTTTGGGTGATTTTGTACTGTAACCGTACCGTAGACTGAACTGAGTGAATTTATTCAGTTTTTGGTGAGACTCTGTACGTGCGTCCCTCTTTTACTCTTGAGATTTTTCCAGATATACTCCAGATGTATAATTTCTCCTGAATATCCTGTTTTAAATTAGAGTCAAAATTCTTATAAATGTCAGTTTGTAACATTGATCCGTTAAGTGTGAGTAGATTCCAGATATCATCGTCAAGGTGAGTAAGCTTTTCCTCTTTAATTTCATATGCTTTCTGTAGATCAACCCACTTTTCTGAAAGATCATCCAGTTCTTTTTGACGTGTTTCCAGATAACCTTTTCCTGTCAGGACTTTATCAAACCAAAGTTCAAAATATTTTCCTTTACGTTTGCACAACTTTTGGACATCTTTCATATATCGTACAAACGATTTAAGTGATGAATATAACTCCCGTGGAGATTTATTACATGAATCAACCCAGGTATGAAGATAATGGGAATATTCTCGTTTTATCTGATCTGTAAATCCCTTATTTTCCGTAAACCATCCCCACGGAAAATCATCTTCATCTTCCGGTTCTTCTGTATCATTGAGGTTACTGACTGGTTCGCCGTTGAGTTCCCACGCTATTGATACTGTAGCCTCGGCACTTGGTACTTCTGGTTGTTCCAGTGGAAGTTCAGGAGATGTTTTGACAGACTCTGGAAGAGGCTCATTTACTGGTTTATAGGTAGTTGTCTGTGACTCCATTCGTTCGGATCTTGCTAATTTCAATTGTTTTGCTTTTCGCACCCACTTAATTCCGAAGAAAACCAATGGTACTGACGGAACCAGGAGGATTACTCCTCCAGAAGAAATTATGATTAGTCCCATCAGTGAAAAGGGTACTCCAAAAATTAAAAAGATGACTCCAAAGATTTTATAATACAAGTGTGAATGTTCCTTGTTAGACCGCATTTCTTAAGTCCCCCCCCCTTATAACTTCCGTATATTCCGGGAATAATAACCGCATGAAAATATTATTGTCCAAAATCATATACGAAAGAAATTTGTCTGTTCGGCAGCTATCCATTATGTCCGGTGTTTCAAAATCCACAATTCATGAAGACATGGAAGAGGATTCAAACCCTAAGATTAAGACACTGGAACAGCTTGCTATAGGCCTGAATTGTCGTATTACAGACCTGTTTGAGTCAAATGTAAAATAAATGTCCAGTTAACCGGACGATTTTCCATATATTAGCCATTTCCTGTGGTAAAGCGTTATAATAAATATAACAAAAAACGCACAGAAACAGAACAAACGTTCGAGAAAATATTGATTTCCTGTGAATACTGATGTATCATATATTCAGGGTGAAGCGAACGGGTGTTCCGTTTCGGAAGGAGGTCTACATATGGATTACAAAAAACTTATAATTGATATGCTGAACGAAGTAAGTGAAACACAGTTAAGACATGTGTATTACTTCATTAGAGGGATGTTAGGACTGAAATAAATCAGTCCTTTTTTGTTTGTATGGAATCAAGAAAATCTTCCAATACTTTCCATCCGTTATCGTCCAGAGCTGCAAGTCCTGAAATTAACCTTTTTTTAAAAGAATCATCTTCCTCACCCATCACCTGACCGACAAACTGTGCAATCTCATCATCGTAAGACATTTCTACGAACATTTCACCCTCACCGGTTCTCAGCCAGTTTTCATTTACATTAAAGGTTTTACATATGAGAGATATTACGGCATTACTGATAGCAGTTTTACCCACTTCATATGATCCTATATTCCCACGTGCAATACCAATCTTGTCTGCAAATTCCTGTTGAGTCATATCTAATTCTTTTCTTAATTTCTTAAGACGTTCGTTCATTTTCTCACCTCTCTTTCTGTTACTAATTATACCGCATTCTTATAAGAAATACAATAGAAAAAGTTGAATATCAACAAAAAGTTGAATATCAACAAAAAATATCTTGACAAATGCATTATATCAACATATAATTGCATTATAACAACAAAGCAAGCAGGAAAGACCGGGTGAAGCGATAGGGCTACACACAAGTAACATGGTAGTTATGCTGACAAATGTATCAGACAGAGTGTGTGTGAAGAATAAACATGACCCGGCAAATCAGTTGAAGAAAGTAGGAACTGTAGGACAAGAAAGCAAAGTGAACTGTACTAATTGAAGAAAACGGTTTAGCACTAGCCAATAGTGACTTTACTCCTTAACCAAGAAGCAGTTAAACGGAAGAATCAACTAGCGAGAGGACACAGTACTTTGTTGTTTATGTAGCCAGCTTCCGGTCACTCATACCATCCATTGCCTGACCGGAAGTATAAAAAAGAGAATGAAATGATAATTGGAAAAATCAAAAAAATGGAGGCAAGTAACGATGTTGGAAATGAACAAAGAGGAATTCTTAAAGACAGAGTTCGGAAGTACCTTGAAAGAATGTATCACAGCTTGGGATCACTGGCTGGCTGAACTTAAAGAATTCAGATTCGAGCCAGACGGAAAAGAGTACCGGACAGCGAGAAAATGTGCTGATCAGTGTCAGGCACAATGGCAGATATTCCGGATGGCGATCAAACAATTCTACGGTATCAGCTATTTCTTCAACCGGTCAAATGAATATTTTGGTGTATCTACAGAAGATGAAACAGATTGGCTGTTTAAAGTGGAAAGAGAGGTATAAGGGATGTATTTATTTGAAGCACATTACACAAACATGGATAACGACGAACAGATTACAAGACCTATTAAGCTTTTGGATGATAGGGATGAAAAGAGCCTCTATCTGATGGCTATGGGTGTGGCATATGACTTGAAAGAGAAAAATGAGAATCTTGATGATGTTGAATTTATTGCATGTTAGCCGAAACGGTCAGCAATGACCGTCTACCGGAAATGACCACCCGGTACTGATGATGGCAGGTCAGAAAGGAAGTGGAATATATGTCAGAAGAACAGAAGAAGATCATCAAAGACCTTGCAGATAAGTTACCATCCATGACAGAGCGTGAGCGTGGTTATCTAGAAGGAACGATTGCAACAGCGGCTGCAATGAGTAAGAAAGATAAAGAAGGTGAAAAGAATGAATGTGTTGATCCCCATTAACTACGATGGCGAACAGCCAACCGTGTCAGCCAGAGCCTTACATACCGGTTTGGAAATCAGTAGAAGATTTTCAGTATGGTTTGATACGAATTCACAGGGCTTTGTTGAAAATGAAGATTTTACTGGGGTGTACTTAAAGGTACAGGGCAATCAGTACGGTGGAGAACAGACAATTCAGGACTATTCCTTATCGGTTGATATGGCGAAGCACATCTGTTTGATGAGTCGAACTGAAAAGGGTAAACAGATCCGTCAGTATTTCATCGACCTCGAAAAAGCATGGAATACGCCGGAACAGATCATGGCACGGGCGTTGAAAGTGGCCGATAAGAGAATCGAGTTACTGAAACAGGACAATGTAGTACTGGCACAGGATGTGGAGCGTATGCGACCGAAAGAAATCTTTGCGGATGCGGTAGCAGCCAGTCATACCTCTATTCTGATTGGTGAACTGGCAAAGCTGCTGAAACAGAATGGTGTTGAGACAGGGCAGCGAAGATTATTTACTTGGATGCGTGACAATGGTTACCTGATCAAAGGTGGTTCAAGTAGGAACATGCCGACACAGAAAGGTATGGAACTTGGATTATTTGAGATTAAAGAAACGACAATCAATAACCCTGATGGTTCTATCAGGATCAGCAGGACCACAAAGGTTACCGGAAGAGGTCAGCAGTACTTCATCAACAAGTTTATTCCAGCATAAAAAATCACCCCATAGAAAGTACCAGTTTCTACGGGGCAAAGAAAAATATTAACAGCTACATAGTAGCAGAAAGTGAGAAAAAATGCAATGAAAAAGATATTAGAAGCCTGCATCATGCAGCGAATCAGATTTGACACTGATTCAGAGTATATGCAGTTCATCAAAGATCTGAACGATGGAAAGAAAGACTATGACGTCGACATCGAAGAAACCTGTTCAGATGGTTCAGTCATTGTTTTGGTTAGACGGCAGTATAACACCAATAAATTCCTGAAGGACGGTGATTAAATGACATTCAGTGAAAAGTTAAAACAGGCTATGCAGGAGTTACAGCTGAATCAGCGTCAGATCTGCGGACTGACCGGGAAAAGTAAGGGGTCGGTCAGCCAGTACCTCTCAGGAAAACAGGTTCCGAGTGTAGAGGTACAGAGTTCGATCGCAACAGCACTTGGACTAGAAGCGGATTACTTTGAGAGGCTGGATGATCAGATCACAATTTTACCATCCGGTGAAGTGAGAAACGGGATCATCCCGAAGCTCTTACCGGAAGTAGCGGCCAAGTATCTCGGCATGGACAAAGGAACAGTCAGGAGAGGACTGCAACAGGGAGTTTTTCCGTGGGGGTACGCAGTCCGGACATCAGAGAACCGTTGGGCGTATTTCATTAACGCTCGGAGGTTTGCAGAAATTGAGGGCGTGAGCTTATGAGCAGATTAGAAGATTTAGAACAGTGGGCAAAAGGTCAGACGAGGATCACAAACAAACAGATCCGTGACCGATTCGACGTGGATGAAGAAACAGCAACCGAATATTACGATTACCTTAAATCAATCGGGATAGTCGGACGTATGGGTTATGTAGAGAAAGAAAGTGAGGTTTAATAACATGAAAAAATTTGAATTTACAGGAGAAACCAAGACAATAAGTTTACTTTTTAGAACGGTTACACTTCATAGAATCAGAGCGGTAGCGGAATTTGGTCTTGTCAAAATCGGTGATCTTGGCGGTTGGATTGAGAAAGAAGAAAATCTTTCACATGAAGGAAAGGCTTGGGTTTACGGTGACGCCGAGGTTTACGGTGACGCCGAGGTTTGGGGTAACGCCAAGGTTTACGGTGACGCCGAGGTTTACGGTGACGCCGAGGTTTGGGGTAACGCCAAGGTTT
>OLNR01000978.1_pt1 | contig 18735 bp, 33 predicted proteins | sample 1672231 | NCBI WGS metagenome assembly OLNR01 (sample SAMEA3136662, study PRJEB25190) | human gut metagenome
TGCCCAAGTTGCGAACCTTCATCATGTCTTCCTGATTGCGCTGCACAAGCTCGGCAACAGTGTTGATGCCGGCGCGCTTGAGGCAGTTGTAAGCACGGACGGACAGATCGAGCTCCTCGATGGTCATCTCCAGCACTTTCTCGCGGTGATCGTCTTCCTTCTCGTTGAAGCCGATGGTCACCACCTGATCGGTCAGATCCATGAACAGCTTGAGATGGCCGTTCAGAATCTTCGCCGCGGTGCTGATGGCTTCATCCGGCTGGATGCTGCCGTCGGTCCAGACCTCGAGGGTCAGGCGATCGTAATCGGTCTCCTGACCAACGCGGGTGTTTTCGACGGTATAGTTCACCTTGCGGATCGGCGTAAAGATGGAATCCGTCGGGATGACCCCGATGGGCGTATTGGGATTCTTGTTGTTTGCTGCGCTCACATAGCCGCGGCCCTTTTCCAGAGTCAGGTGCATGATGAGGTCGGCGTCCTCGTTGAGGGTGGCGATGTGCAGATCGCGGTTCACAACCTCGATCTGATCGTCCACCGCGAGGGCGGCCGCAGTCAGCTCACAGGGACCCTTGACGTTGATAGACACCGTCTTGGGACCATCGCAATACAGCTTAGCGGAAAGCTCTTTCAGGTTGAGGATGATCTCTGCAACGTCCTCTTTCACGCCGGGAACGGCGGAAAACTCATGCTGGATGCCCTCAATGCGGATGCTGGAAACGGCAACGCCCGGCAGAGAGCTCAGCAGCACGCGACGCAGGGAATTTCCCAGCGTCTGGCCAAAGCCATGCTCAAGCGGCTCTACGACAAACTTGCCGTAGCTGTCGCTGGCTTCCACACGTTCGATGCGGGGCTTTTCGATTTCGATCATTGGGCAGATTCCTCCTCACAGTTACCGTGAACAGCCATGGATTAACGAGAATAGAGCTCGACGATGAGGTGCTCTTCGATCGGGCAATCGATGTCCTCGCGGGCAGGCATCGCAGCCACGGTGCCGGTGAGATTCTGCGCGTCAAAGGTGAGCCACTTCGGAGTCACAACGCCGGTGCCCTCGCGCAGCGCCTTGAAGGCAGCCTGCTCGCGGGAACGCTCGCGCAGGGTGATCACGTCGCCGACCTTCACGGAGTAGGAGGGGATGTCCACCTTCTTGCCGTTGACCAGGATGTGGCCATGCACGATGATCTGGCGCGCCATGCGGCGGGTCTTGGCAATGCCCAGACGATAGATCACGTTGTCAAGGCGCAGCTCGAGGAGCTTCAGCAGGTTTTCACCGGTGATGCCCTTCGTGTTGGCAGCCTTGAGGTAGTAACGGTGGAACTGCTTCTCCAGCACACCGTAAACAAACTTGACCTTCTGCTTTTCCTTGAGCTGCGTGCCGTACTCGGAAACCTTCTTGCGCTTGTTGCCGCCCGGGTTGCGAGTAGACTTCTTGTTGCCGTAGCCCATGACCGCCGGAGAGATATCCAGGCTCCGGCACTTCTTGGCGATCGGCTCTTTATTGTTAGCCATGTACTTTCGTCCTCCTTACCAAACCTTACACGCGACGGCGCTTCGGCGGACGGCAGCCGTTATGGGGGATCGGCGTCACGTCCTTGATCATGTTGACCTCCAGGCCGGCAGCCTGCAGGGAACGGATGGCGGCCTCACGTCCGGAGCCCGGGCCCTTGACGTAGACCTCAACGGTCTTCAGGCCGTACTCCATAGCGGCCTTCGCGGCGGTCTCCGCAGCGGTCTGCGCGGCGAACGGCGTGGACTTCTTGCTGCCGCGGAAACCAAGTCCGCCGGCGGAAGCCCAGCTCAGCGCGTTGCCCTGGGTATCGGTCAGGGTCACGATGGTGTTGTTAAAGGAGGAGCGGATATGCGCCGCACCGCGCTCCACGACCTTGCGCTCGCGGCGCTTGCGGACGACTTTCTTCAGCTTCTGCTTAGGTGCCATTGTCAATCACTCCTCTATTATCTGGTTGCCTTCTTCTTGCCGGCGATGGTCTTCTTCGGGCCCTTGCGGGTACGAGCGTTCTGCTTGGTGTTCTGACCGCGAACGGGCAGACCCTTACGATGACGAACGCCGCGATAGCAGCCGATCTCCATCATGCGCTTGATGTCCAGGGAGACATCGCGGCGCAGATCGCCTTCCACCTTCAGGTGGTGCTCGATGTACTCACGGATCTTGTTGACGTCCTGCTCAGTCAGGTCCTTCACGCGGGTGTCAGGGTTGACGCCGGTAGCAGCGAGAATCTCCTGAGAGGTCTTCACGCCGATGCCGAAGATGTACGTCAGTCCGATTTCGACCCGCTTCTCACGAGGCAGGTCAACGCCAGAAATACGTGCCATTATTTACCTCCGATATCCAATTACGGTAGTGTGTTCTGCTGGATTTCTTTTATGAAAAGCCGCATGGTTCACAGACAAAGTCTGTGCAGCCGCCCAAGCGATCCTTCCTGTCTTTGATCCTAACGATAAGGTGATTAGCCCTGCTTCTGCTTGTGCTTCGGGTTCTCGCAGATGACCATGATACGGCCCTTGCGCTTGATGACCTTGCACTTCTCGCAGATAGGCTTGACAGACGGTCTAACCTTCATTTTGTCCGTTCCTCCTCGAATTTGTTTTCTCAACCCTTGCTGCGCCAGGTGATGCGTCCCCTGGTGAGATCATAGGGAGAAATTTCGACTTTGACTTTATCGCCCGGATAGATGCGGATGAAGTTCATACGGATCTTGCCGGAGATCTGAGCCATGATTTTATGCCCGCCGGCCAGCTCGACGCGGAAATTCGCGTTCGGCAGCGCCTCGACGACGACGCCTTCTACCTCGATATTGTCGCTCTTGGGCAAGTTTTAACCCTCCTTACGCGGCAACAAAGCCTCTTGATAGCCGATAGCATCTAGTTTATTTCGCACTTCAGAGTCAAAAATCCTCTTTTTTGCAAAAATTTTTTCTCGAATTTCCTCAAGAACTTCGGGTTTGGCAACCAGATGCTTGATCTTCTTCTTTTTGGGATTGTCGACCTTTCGCTGACAACCGTTTGCGATGGCAACGTGGTCCTTATCAAGGACGGCCACGACCACGAAATAATGCCCCGCGTCGCGTCCGGCTTTGGAAAAGACCACCCGGCCAACTTCCATAGGGAACGAGCTCATCGCTTCTCCTCCTTATGATATCCGGGCAGCGAAAGCAATTCGGGTTCGCCATCCGTGATGAGGATGGTGTGTTCGTAATGTGAGCAGAGGCTGCCGTCGGTGGTGACTACCGTCCAGCCATCGCGGAGCGTTTTCACATTATAGCCCCCCGCGGCGATCATCGGCTCAATGCAGATGGTCATGCCCCGGCGCAGCCGCACACCATGTCCCGGCGCACCGAAGTTCGGAATGCTGGGATCCTCGTGCATCTCGCGCCCGATTCCATGCCCGCAAAGGTCGCGGATCGCGGAATAACCGCGCTCCTCGACATATTGCTGAACGGCATGACCGATATCGCTTACGCGATATCCCTCTCGCGCCACTTGAAGGGCGGCGAAAAAGCTCTGCTCCGTCACGTCAATCAGGCGCTGAGCCTCGGGGCTGATCAGCCCGACGCCCATGGTAAAGGCACTGTCGGACTGCCAGCCGTCAAGGATCAGACCCGAATCAATCGAGATAATCTGGCCCTCGCGCAACACCGTGGATTCATTCGGAATGCCATGCACCACCTGAGAATCCACCGACGCGCAGATCGAGGCAGGATACCCCTCATAGTTCAGGAAGGAAGGGACGGCGCCGTAACCGCGAATGAGCTTTTCCGCATAGCGGTCAAGCTCTTTCGTGTTGATACCGGGCTCGATCTTCCCTTTCAGCTGCTCAAGAACCTCGTGCAGCAAGGCGCCGGCCTCGCGCATCTTAGCTATTTGAGAAGCATTTTTGATGGTGATCATTTCTTTTCACCCAGCGCGGCAAGGATCGCGTTGAAGCAATCCTCCATCGGTTGAGCGCCGTCAACACGACGCAACAGACCGCGCTGCTCATAATACTCGATCAGCGGAGCCGTCTGCTTGTGGTAAACGTTCAGTCGGCTGAGTACCGTTTCGGCTCTGTCGTCGTCGCGCTGGATCAGCTCCGCGCCGCAGCGTTCGCAGTTCGTGCGTCCATCAAGATGGGCGACGTGATACGTTCCACCGCAGGCTGGGCAGACTCGGCGACCGGACAGACGTTCAATCAGCTTTTCATCGCTGACGTCAATGTCCACCACGGCGTCGATGTCGGCAAAGCCGGCAAGCGCTTCCGCCTGCGGCACGGTGCGCGGAAAGCCATCCAGGACATAGCCCTTCTGGCAATCCGGCTGAGCGAGCCGCTCACGAACGATATCGATGACGACGGAATCCGGCACAAGCGCACCGGCGTCAATATAGGCTTTGGCAGCCAGACCGGTCGGCGTTTGTTCCTTGATAGCGCGGCGAAGGATATCGCCCGTGGAAATCTGCGGGATACCCAGCTGCTCGCAGATGCGAACAGCCTGAGTGCCCTTGCCCGCACCAGGCGGGCCAAGAAAAATCACGTTCATGCTCAAGTACCTCCGCTGACCGCGTCATCAACCAAGGAAGCCCTTGTGATGACGCATGACCATCTGCGCCTCCACCTGGCGGATCGTCTCAATACCCACGGAAACCGCGATCAGCACGCTGCTCGCTCCGAACGGAGCGCTGATGCCGAAGATGCGGGTCAGCAGGGTCGGGATGGTCGCCAACACGGCGAGGAACAGGGCGCTGAACAGCGTCAAACGGCCGGACACGCGGGAGAGATAATCGCTCGTCGCGCGGCCCTGGCGGATGCCGGGGATGATGCCGCCGTTCTGCTGCATGTTCTTGCTGATGTCAACCGGATTGAAGGTGATGCTGGTGTAGAAGTACGTGAAGGCGATAATCAGAACCGCCAGCACAATCTGATACCAGATGCCGCTCTGGAAGCCCTGCCACCACACGTTAATGCCGCTCGTCGGGAAGAACGCAAAGATCGTCGCCGGGAACTGCAGAATGGCAAAGCCAAAGATCAGCGGCATCACGCCGGTAGAGTTAATTTTCATCGGGATGTAGGTGGACTGACCGCCATACATCTTGCGACCCACCACGCGCTTGGCGTACTGGATCGGGACGCGGCGCTCGCCCATGTCTACAAAGGTGATGGCGACAATCATCGCCAGCAGAGCGACCACGATAACGATAACCGCCAGCGGGTTGACTCTGCCTTCCGCCATGCCAACCACGGCCTGACGAGCCCAGTTGAACATGTTGGAAACGATACCTGCCATAATCAGCAGGGAAACGCCGTTGCCGATGCCGCTCTCGGTGATACGCTCACCGATCCACATTGCCAAGGCACTGCCCGCTGCCATGGAAAGACCGATAACAAGGTACCAGATTCCGCCATTCGAGTTGGCACGCATCGCGAAGACCAGACCAACCGCCTGAATGAACGCCAGCACGACGGTCAGGTAGCGGGTGTACTCGTTGATCTTCTTGCGTCCCTCCGGACCTTCATTCGCCAGCTTTTCCAGCGCCGGAATGGCAACCGTCAAAAGCTGCAGGATGATGCTGGAGTTGATGTACGGAGTGATACCCATGGCCATGATGCTCATGTTCTGGAAAGAACCGCCGGTCATCATGTTCATGAAGTCAAGGATCGAGTAATCCTTCACCGCGCTGGCCACCGCCGAGACGTTGATGCCCGGAACCGGGATCACGCACAGCAGGCGGTACATCAGCAGCATGCCAAAGGTGTAAATGATCTTCTTGCGGAGCTCCGGAATGCGCCAGGCATTCTTCATCTTTTCCAGCATATCAGATCACCTCAGCAGTTCCACCGACGGCCTCGATTTTCTCCTTCGCAGAACCAGTAAACTTCACGGCCTTCACCGTCAGCTTCTTGGTCAGCTCACCGTTGCCCAGGACCTTCAGACCGTCCAGCTCCTTGCGGATGATCTTCTTCTCGACCAGCATCGCCGCGGTCACTTCGGTGCCGTTCTCGAACACCTCGAGGTCGCTCACGTTGACAGTCGCATATTCCTTAGCAAAGATATTCTTAAAGCCGCGCTTCGGCAGCTGGCGAACCAGAGGCATCTGGCCGCCTTCAAAGCCCGGACGCTTGCCGCCGCCGCTACGGGCCTTGGCACCCTTGTGGCCCTTGCCGGACGTCTTGCCCAGGCCGGAGCCGACGCCGCGGCCCAGACGGCGCGGCGCAGTGGTGGAGCCCAGTGCGGGCTTCAGCTCATTCAGCTTCATGGTGAATCCTCCTTAGTCGCTGATTTCGACCACAGACACCAGGTGATTGACCTTGAAGATCATGCCGCGGATAGACGGGGTATCCTCAAACACCTTGGTGGAGCGGATCTTGTGCAGGCCCAGAGCCTTCACAATTTTGATGTGGTTGGGCTTGCTGGAGACAGGAGACTTCACAAGCGTTACCTGCAATTTCATACGTCTCTTCCTCCTTATCAGCCGAGCAGCTCTTCGACGGTCTTGCCGCGCATCTTCGCCACTTCTTCGGCGCTGCGCAGAGAAGCCAGACCCTCGATGGTCGCCTTCACCATGTTGATCGGGTTGTTGGAGCCGTAGCTCTTGGTGCGGATGTCCTTCACGCCGCACAGCTCAAGCACAGCACGCGCCGGGCCGCCGGCGATAACGCCGGTGCCTTCCGGAGCCGGCAGCAGCACGATCTCGCCCGTGCCGAAACGGCCGACGGTCTCGTGCGGGATGCTGGTGCCCTTCATGCTGACGTGAACGAGGTGCTTCTTGGCATCCTCGGTCGCCTTGCGGGCGGCTTCCGGAATTTCGGTCGCCTTACCAATACCGCAGCCGACGCGGCCCTTGCCGTCGCCGATGACAACCAAAGCGGCAAAGCGGAAGTTACGACCGCCCTTAACAACCTTGGTCACGCGATTGATGGCAACCATCTTCTCCTGGAACTCGCTCTCCGGGCGGCGGTCACGACGCGGACCGCGCTCGCGGCGCTCGCCGCGCTCCTGCGGTTTCTTTTCCATATCCTGAGGCATTTTTTGAATCCTCCCTTGAATCAGAAGTCGAGGCCCGCTTCACGGGCGCCTGCGGCGACCTCCGCCACGCGGCCGGTGTAAACGTAGCCGCCGCGGTCGAAGACGACCTTCTTGATGCCAGCCTGCAGCGCACGCTCAGCAACGGTCTTGCCGACGAGCTTGCCCGCGCCCTTCTTGTCCAGCTCACCGAGCTGACCCTTGATCTGCGGATCGAGGGTGGAGCAGGAAACCAGAGTCTTGCCGGCTACATCGTCGATGACCTGAACATAGATGTTGTTCAGGCTGCGATATACGCTCAGACGCGGCATTTCGGGCGTGCCGCTGATCTTCTTACGCACACGCTCATGACGGATCTTACGGATCTCATTACGATCACGTTTGGTAAACATTAGCGCTCACTCCCTTATTACTTCTTACCGGTCTTGCCTTCCTTTTGATGGACAACCTCATCCGCATAACGGATGCCCTTGCCATGATACGGCTCCGGCTTGCGGACAGCGCGGATATCAGCGGCAATGTTGCCCACCTGCTGCTTGTCGATACCAGAAACCTCGATGGTCGTCTGGTTCGGCGTAGCGAAGGTGATGTTCTGCGGCGCCTTCATGATGACGGGATGGCTGTAACCGATGGTGATGTTCAGGGTGTCGCCCTTCGCCTCGGCGCGATAGCCGGTGCCCACCAGAGCCAGCGTCTTCTTGTAGCCCTGGCTCACGCCGGTCACCATGTTGGCGATCAGAGCGCGGTACAGACCGTGGAAAGCGCGATTCTGCTTCTCGTCGTTCGGGCGGGTGACGTGCACCTCGTTGCCCTCAACCTTGACGGTGATGTTCTTGTTGACCGTCTGCTCCAGCTGACCCTTCGGGCCCTTCACAACGACATGGTTGTCGTCGGAAACGGTGACCGTGACGCCGGCCGGAATTGCGATCGGATGTCTTCCGATACGAGACATTGTTTTTACCTCCGTTTCAGCGTCGTCGATTACCAGATGTAAGCGAGCACTTCGCCGCCGACCTTGGCAGCGCGGGCCTGCTTGTCGGTCATCACGCCCTTAGACGTGGAGACGATAGCGATGCCCAGACCGCCCAGCACCTTCGGCAGCTCCTCGCACTGCGCGTAAACGCGCAGGCCCGGCTTGCTGATGCGCTTGAGGCCAACGATGACGCTCTGCTTCTTGTCGGTGTACTTCAGACCGATCTTGATCTGACCGGCGAGACCGTCGTCGATGAAATCGACGCTCTTGATGTAGCCTTCGTCGAGCAGGATCTTGGCGATGGACTTCTTCATGTTGGAAGCCGGCACCATCACAGAGTCGTGCTTGGCGATTTGAGCATTGCGGATGCGGGTGAGCATATCTGCAATGGGATCGTTAACGAGCATTTCAGTTCCTCCTTACCAGCTGGCCTTGCGGACGCCGGGAATCTCTCCCTTGTACGCCAGTTCGCGGAAACAAATGCGGCACACGCCGTACTTGCGGAGCACGGAGTGCGGACGGCCGCACAGGCGGCAGCGGGTGTAAGCACGAGTAGAGAACTTCGGCTCCTTCTGCTGCTTGTTGATCATACTGGTCTTAGCCATGTGATTGTCCTCCTCCTTACTTCGTGAACGGCATGCCCATCAGGCGAAGCAGCTCTTTGCACTCTTCGTCGCTATGAGCGGTGGTCACGAAGATCATTTCCATGCCGCGAACCTTCTCAACCTTATCGTATTCGATTTCGGGGAAGAGCAGCTGCTCGCGAATGCCCAGCGCGTAGTTGCCGCGGCCGTCGAAGGCCTTGTCGCTCACGCCGTGGAAGTCGCGAACACGCGGGAGGGCGATGTTCATCAGCTTGTCCATGAACTCATACATGCGCTCGCCGCGCAGGGTGACCTTCGCGCCGATGTTCATGCCTTCACGGAGCTTGAAGTTAGCGATGGACTTCTTGGCCTTGGTGGTGATCGCCTTCTGGCCAGCGATGGCCTCAAGCTCCTTCACGGCCACTTCCAGCGCCTTGGGGTTGTCCTTGCAATCGCCAAGACCCATGTTGATCACGATCTTGTCAATCTTCGGGATCTGATTCACGTTCTTGTAACCGAACTTCTGCTGCAGGGCAGGAACCACTTCGGTCACGTACTTATCGTAAAGACGCGCTTCCATTACTTGTTTCCTCCTGCATTACTCTTCGATGCTCGCGCCGCACTTCTTGCAGACACGAACCTTGGTGCCGTTCTCCAGCACGCTGTAACCAACGCGAACGCCCTTCTTGCACTTCGGGCAGACGAGCATCACGTTGCTGGCGTCGATAGCGGCTTCCTTCTTTACGATGCCGCCCGGCACGCCCTGCTGGCGCGGCTTCTGATGCTTGGTGGCAATAGCAACGCCTTCCACGACGACCTTGCCGGTCTTCGGGGAAGCAACCAGAACCTTGCCTTCCTTGCCCTTGTCCTTACCGGTGATCACAACCACCGTATCCTTGGAACGGATATGCATATTCTCTTGCCCCTCCTTACAGAACTTCGGGAGCCAGAGACACGATCTTCATGAAGTCGTGCTCGCGCAGCTCACGGGCGACCGGCCCAAAGATACGGGTGCCCTTGGGCTGCTTGTCGTTGTTGATGATAACGGCAGCGTTGTCATCAAAACGGATGTAGGAACCGTCCGGACGACGGTAGCTCTTGTGCGTACGAACGATAACGGCCTTCACGACATCGCCCTTCTTCACAACGCCGCCGGGCGTTGCGCTCTTGACCGAAGCCATGATGATATCGCCGACCGAGCCGGTCTGGCGGAAAGAACCGCCCATGACGCGGAAGCACATAATTTCCTTAGCGCCGGTGTTATCGGCGACTTTAAGACGCGTTTGCGGCTGAATCATTGAGTTATTTCCTCCTTATCCGACAGGGCTTACTTCGCCTTCTCGATGATCTCGACCAGGCGCCAGCGCTTGTCATGGCTAAGCGGACGGGTCTCCATAACGCGAACGGTGTCGCCGATGCCACACTCGTTGTTCTCGTCATGGGCCTTGATCTTGGTGGTACGGTTCATGATCTTGCCATACAACGGATGGCGAACGCGATATTTGACCGCGATGGTGATGGTCTTGTCCATCTTGTCGCTGACGACGACGCCAACGCGGGTCTTGCGCATACCTCTTACTTCAGACATAATGCGATCTCCTTTCCGGGTTACGCCTGAGCCTTGAGCTCGAGGCTGCGCAGCGCGGTCTTGGCACGGGCGATGTCACGCTTGGTGTTGACGATCGCCGTCGTGTCCTGGAGCTGGCCGGTAGCCAGCTGGAAGCGCAGATTGAAGAGTTCCTTCTTCAGCTCCACGACCTTATCATTGAGCTCAGCGGCAGTCATGCCGTTAAACTGGTTCTTCTTCATTACGCTTCACCACCTTCGCTGGTCTTCGCGGTTTCACGCGCGATGATCTTGGTCTTCAGCGGCAGCTTGTGCTGCGCCAGGCGCAGAGCCTCACGCGCATCCGCTTCCGCGACACCCTTGATCTCAAAGAGCACACGGCCCGGCTTCACAACCGCAACCCAGTACTCGGGAGAGCCCTTGCCGGAGCCCATTCGGGTCTCAGCCGGCTTCTCCGTGATCGGCTTATCCGGGAAAATCTTGATCCAAACCTGACCGCCACGCTTGGTGTAACGGGTCAGGGCGATACGGGCGGCCTCGATCTGGCGGGCAGTCACCCAGCTCGGCTCAGTGGCAACAATGCCGAAATCGCCGTAAGCCAGGAAGTTGCCGCGCTGGGCCTTGCCCTTCATGCGGCCGCGGAAGACGCGGCGGCGCTTCACTCTCTTGGGCATCAACATGGTTTATTTGCCTCCTTCGGTCTTGGCCGGAGCTTTCTTCACGGTCGGAAGAACCTGGCCCTTGTAGATCCAGACCTTCACGCCCAGGCGGCCGTAAGCGGTCTTCGCCTCGGCAAAGCCGTAGTCAATGTCGGCACGCAGGGTCTGCAGCGGGATAGAACCCTCGTGGTAGCCCTCGCTGCGCGCGATATCCGCGCCGCCCAGACGGCCGGCCACGCTGGTCTTGATGCCCTTCGCGCCAGCGCGCATAGAGCTCTGCAGGCACTTCTTCATCGCACGGCGGAAGGACACGCGGTTCTCCAGCTGGGAAGCGATGTTCTCGGCGACGAGCTGCGCGTCGAGATCCGGGTTCTTGATTTCCTGAACGTTGAGGATTACCTGAGCGTTCTGAGCGCCCAGCTCCTTCACGATGGCAGCCTTGATCTTCTCGATGTTCGCGCCGTTCGCACCGATGACGATGCCCGGCTTCGCCACGTTCAGGTTCACCGTCACGCGCACCTTGTCGTTGTCAAAGCGGCGCTCGATGTCAATAGAAGAGATGCCGGCGTCGTAGAGCTTGACAGGCTTCTTGCTCTTGTCGTCTACGAACTCCAGCTCCTTAATCATTTTGCGGAGCTTCGCGTCGGACACAAGGTTGTCCGCGAAGTTCTTCTTATCCGCATACCAGCGGGTGCTCCAATCCTTGATGACGCCGACGCGGGCGCCATGCGGATTCACTTTCTGGCCCATCCGAAAACCTCCTTACTTCTGGTCGAGCACGACGGTGATGTGGCTCGTGCGCTTGAGCATCGGGGACGCGCTGCCGCGGCTGCGGGCAACATAACGCTTAAGCGTCGGGCCCGGGTTCGCGAACACTTCCGCGACATACAGGGAGCCACGGTCCATGCTCAGGTTGTTTTCGGCGTTAGCAATCGCAGAAAGCAGCAGCTTCTCCACGACGGGAGCCGCCGCCTTCGGCGTGTACATCAGGATCGCAAGCGCCTCGTCCACCTGCTTACCGCGGATCAGATCGATAACGATCTTCACCTTACGGGAAGAGATGCGCACGTAACGAGCGGTCGCGCGGGGACGCTTGTCCGCAGTTTCCTTGCGAACCTTCGCCTTTTCACGAATTCTGGTAGCCATGCGATTTCACTCCTTTACTTGCGGCCGCTGGCGCTCTCGCCGGCGTGACCCTTGAAGGTACGCGTCGGGGCGAACTCACCCAGCTTGTGACCAACCATCTCTTCCACGATGTAAACCGGCACATGCTTGCGGCCGTCGTGTACCGCGATGGTGTGACCAACCATCTGAGGGAAGATGGTGGACGCGCGGGACCAGGTCTTCAGCACGCTCTTCTTGCCGGATTCGTTCATTTCCTCGACCCTCTTGAGCAGCTTAGCAGCTACATAGGGGCCCTTCTTGACCGATCTGCTCATTGATGAGTCCTCCTATTACTTGTTGCCCGCACGCTTGACAATCTTCTTGTCAGAGTACTTCTTGTGCTTGCGGGTCTTCAGGCCGAGAGCCGGCTTGCCCCACGGGGTGACAGGCGCAGGCAGACCAACAGGGCTCTTGCCTTCGCCGCCGCCGTGCGGGTGATCACACGGGTTCATAACAACACCGCGGACGCTCGGGCGGATGCCCATGTGACGGCTGCGACCGGCCTTACCGATGCGAACGTTGCTGTGGTCAGCATTGCTCACGGTGCCGATGGTTGCCTTCGCGTCCATGGAGATCATGCGGACTTCGCCGGAGGGCAGACGGACCTGCGCGTTCGCGCCTTCCTTAGCCATCAGCTGAGCGGCGTCGCCGGCGCTGCGGACGAGCTGACCGCCGCGACCCGGAACGATCTCAATGTTGTGGATCAGCGTACCGAGAGGGATGTTGCGGATCGGCAGGGCGTTGCCCGGCTTGATGTCCGCGCCTTCACCGCTGATTACGGTGTCGCCGGTCTTCAGGTCGATCGGCGCCAGGATGTAGCGCTTCTCGCCGTCGGCGTAGTTGAGCAGCGCGATGAACGCGGTGCGGTTCGGATCGTACTCGATGCCGGCAACCTTGGCGGGGATTCCGTCCTTGTTGCGCTTGAAGTCGATCACGCGGTACTTGATCTTGTTGCCGCCGCCCTGATGACGAACGGTGATCTTGCCCTGCTTATTGCGGCCGGCGTTCTTCTTCTTGCTTTCCAGAAGGGACTTTTCCGGCGCCGTCTTGGTGACTTCCTCGTAGGTGAGCACCGACATGAAACGTCTGGCCGGGGAAGTCGGCTTATAAACACGAATAGCCATTTTCGTTAACCTCCCTGTTACTGCGCCATGCCGTCGAAGAACTCAATGGTCTTGGAGTCTTTCTTCAGCGTGACGTAAGCCTTCTTGATTTCGGGGGTGCGGCCGGCGTAACGGCCCTGACGCTTGATCTTGCCGAGGGTGCGCAGGGTGTTGACGCTTTCAACCTTCACGCCGAACGCGGCTTCCACAGCCTGCTTGATCTCGATCTTGTTCGCGTTGATCGCTACTTCGAAAACGTAGCGCTTGTCCGCCATGCCGTCGTAGGACTTTTCAGTCAGAACGGGGCGGAGGATGATATCATGAGGATTCTTCATTACGCGTAAACCTCCTCAACGAGCTTGACCGCTTCCTCGGTGATGATGAACTTCTCATTGCCGAGGATATCCAACACGTTGATCGTGTTGACATAAACGGTCTTCAGGCCCGCGATGTTCGCGGACGCGCGGGTGATGGTGTCGTCCGGGCCGGCGAGCACGAGCAGCGCGGTCTTTTCGACGCCCAGGTTCTTGAGGATCTTGGCGACCTCGCGGGTCTTCGGCGCGGTCAGGGCGATCTTGTCAAGAACGATCATCTCGCCATCGTTCACCTTGGAGGTGAGGGCGCCCTTGAGCGCCAGGCGGCGAACCTTCTTCGGGACGTTCACGACGTAGTCATGCGGTAGTCGCGGGGCTTGGGAGCGAACACGACGCCGCCGTGGGTGAACTGCGGCGCACGGTTGCCATGATGGCGAGCGTTGCCGGTACCCTTCTGGCGGTAGATCTTACGGCCGCCGCCGCGGACTTCGCCGCGGGTCTTGGCGGACTGGGTGCCCTGGCGCTTGGCGGCCAGCTGGCTGCGAACGACCAGGTGCAGGACGCTCTCGTTGATCTCGGAGGCGAAGATCGCTTCGCTCAGCTCGATCTCACCGACTTTAGCGCCTTCCTGATTCAGCATTGCAATCTTAGGCATTGTGACGGTTCCTCCTTATCAGGCCTTGACGGAATCGCGGATCACGAGGGTTCCGCCGTTCGGGCCCGGCACAGCGCCGCGCACGAGCAGCAGGTTGCGCTCCGCGTCAACGCGCACAACGCTCATGTTCAGCGTAGTCACGCGATCGACGCCGTAGTGGCCGGACATCTTCTTGTTCTTGAACACGCGGGACGGCGTGGAGTTCGCGCTCAGGGAACCAACGCCGCGATGATACTTGGAACCGTGGGCCATCGGGCCGGTGTGCTGGTTCCAACGGGCGATCGCGCCGGTGAAGCCGTGGCCCTTGGAGGTGCCGGTGATATCAACCTTGTCGCCCGCGGCGAAGACATCAACCTTCACCTCGTCGCCAACGTTGTAAGTGGAGCAATCCTCAAGGCGCAGCTCGCGCAGCTTGCGGCAGGGAGCGACGTTCGCCTTGGCGAAGTGGCCCTTGAGGGGCTTGTTCACCAGCTTCTCGGCGCGGTTCTCGGCGTAAGCGTCAAAACCGACCTGGATCGCTTCGTAGCCGTCGTTTTCCACGGTCTTCTTCTGAACGACCGGGCAGGGACCTGCCTGAATAACGGTAACCGGGATCAGGCGGCCGTCCTCGGTAAAGATCTGCGTCATGCCGATCTTCTTGCCGACGATACCTTTCTTCATATCTACTTACCTCCTGATCACAGTTTGATCTCGATTTCCACACCAGCGGGGAGATCGAGCTTCTCCATCGCGTCAAAGGTGGCGCGAGTGGGGTTCTGAACGTCGATCAGACGCTTGTGGGTGCGCTGCTCGAACTGTTCGCGGGAATCCTTGTACTTGTGCGGTGCACGCAGGATCGTAACAACTTCCTTCTCAGTGGGAAGCGGGATCGGGCCGGACACCTTGGAACCGGTGCGGCGAGCGGTCTCTACGATGCGCTCGGCAGCCTGGTCAACGAGGCTGTGCTCGTAAGCCCAGAGCTTGATGCGGATTTTCTTGCTGGCCATTTCTTTTCCTCCTTGTTCGTACTCAAGTACGACTTGCTTGGCTTTTGCCCTGCATGACGGATCTTGAGCCGTCGTCCGATTGGCGGACATGGTCCATAACAGTTCCCTCACCGGCCAGTGAGCAATCTGCTACTTCATCCCCTTTGCAGACATCTGCCACATTATATTCCATTTCTTAAAAAAAAGCAACCCCTTTTTCAAAACTTTTTTCATCTTTTTTGAAGTTTTCCGCTTTTTCCTCTTTTTCCCTTCTCCGCTCAAAAATCCTTCTGCCGTCTGCTTTTTTCAGCCTTTCGTTTTCCCCGTTTTTCATCCGCACTCTATCCACTGTTCCGGGCGTATCATTCCCATGTTCAATATCCACGTGCCCGTGCGTATCATCACGCTTTTAAAAGATACTTTCACAAACTTTCGGCCTTCCCCATGATCCGTTTTTGTAAAATTTGAACAATCTCATCTTTCATCCCTGTACCGACTGACCTGATTTCGATTCATCCCCATCTTCGCTTTAGTGCTTTAAAGCGATTCAGTCCGTTTCATCGGTCGTCGGACGTTTCTTGTGTTATTCATTATTTCCCGGCGCAATCCGGATATGAAAAATGTCCTCCCCCGCTTGAGAGGAGAACATCCTTCTTTTATCTGCTCCGCCTGCCGCGCATCCGCCGCACCAGACACGAAAGCGTAAAGTTGATTGCGAAATAGGCCAGAAACGCAAACCCAAACAGCACAAACACATCCGTCACATGAATCGTTCCCCGGTTAAATCGATCCACCCACGTGCCGTTGTAGGCGTTCGCCTTGCTGATGATCAGCTTTGTGCAGGCCATCAGCTCGACCGTGACCAGGCTCGCCATGTAGCTGCTGTCCTTGATCGTAATCATCTGGGAAAGCAGCGTCGGCACAATGTTGCGCAGCGCCTGCGGCAGCACAATCAGCGTCATCGTCTGCATCATGCCAAAGCCCTGCGAATAGGCCGCTTCAAACTGTCCTTTCGCCACCGAGTTCAATCCGCCGCGGATAATTTCCGCCATGATGGCCGACGTAAACAGTGTCAAGGCGACAATCGCCTTGAAGAGCGTCTTCACAGCCACCGTCGAGCTTATACCCAGCATCTCGGCAAACGATTTGCTCACCGCCGGAGCCGGACACATCACAAAACAGACGAACATCCACAGCATCAGCGGCGTGTTGCGAAACAGCTCTATATAGATAGAAGCCATTTTTTGCAGCACGCGTGCCGGGCCGCGCGTGCAGTAGTTTCTCGCCAGCGCCAGCGCCACGCCGAGCAGCAGGCTGAATACGATCGCGATCACCGAAATCACCAGCGTAAACATCAGCCCGCGCAGCAGGTAACTCATCACGTCCGCGTTGGAAAGAATGCCGATGCTGCCTTTCAGGTCTTCAAGGAAGCCGTTCATGCCGTCGCCTCCTTTTTCTCGATCTCCTCGACCGACGCGCGGTCTCTCGCTTTGAGCCTGCCTTCCCACCTGGCCGCCATCAGCGACAGCGGATAGCAGATCGCGAAGAAGAGCAGGCCGCCCACCAGATAGGCCGGGCCATACGCGCCGCCCGTGCTTTCGCCCGTCACGAAGTTATACGTCGTCGCAATCAGGTCTGCGCCGCCGATGATGAACAGGCACGATGTGTTTTTGATCAGCGCAACCACCTGATTGACCATCGGCGGCAGAATGATTTTCATCGTCTGCGGCAGAATGATGGTCTTCATCGTATCGATATACCCGAACCCCTGGGACCACGCAGCGTCAAACTGCCCATAAGGCACAGCCTGTATCCCCGCGCGGACAACTTCCGCCACATAGGCTCCATGGTAAAATCCCAGCGCAACGAATCCGACGACCACCACCGAGATTTTGACGCCCGAATACGCCAACGCATAATAAAGAAAGCAAACCTGTAAGATGAGCGGTGTGTTCTGAAAGAATTCCACGTAAATCCGCGCGATGACACGCAGAGCTCGCTTTCCGCTCGCCGCCATCAGGCCCAGCGCAAAGCCGATGATCATGGCAATCACCAGCCCGACAACGGCGCTTTCCAGCGTATTGAGCAGCCCGTTCAGAAACGTTGCCCGATACTGCCAGACCGTCGCCCACGCTTTTTCGCTGAAAATCGTATTCAAACCCACCACATCCTTGCTTCAGGTTTTAAGGGGTACGTTGAGGCTCCGCCTCAAACTCCGGCAGGGAACTGAGTTCCCTGCACCTTCCTCCTACCGCTTCACGGTATACCGCGAAGCGAAGCGGGAGATGCAAGAACCTCAGGTTCTTGCTGGGGTTTGGGGCAAAGCCCCAACGTTCTCTTCCGTTCTTTTACTCCAGGCCCCACTCGGCGATCATGCCGTCGATCGTGCCGTCGGCCAGCCATCCGGTGATCAGCTCTTCCACCTTCGCGCTCAGCTCAGACCCCTTCTTCGTCGCCACGCCATATTCCTGCGGGCTGAACGAATCGGCAATGAAGCTGCGGCCGTCCGTCTTGTAGTTCGCCAGAATGGACTTGTCCACGCAGAAGGCGTCCACGTCGCCCGCGTCCAGCGCCATCGAGATGGCCGGATAGTCATCAAAAATCTTGAAGCTCACGCCGCCGCTGAACGTCGCCGCGTCAAACGTGTCCTCATCAAACGCATCGATCACGCCCGCCTCAGCCATCGCCTTGGCCAGCGCTTTTGCGGAAGTCGAACCGGAGGAAACGCCGACCGTCTTGTCTTTCAGACCAGCCAAATCCGTAATGCCGGATTCATCCTCGACCAGCACCGTCACAGCATCCACATAATACGGCGTGCTGAAATCCCAGCTTTCCTTGCGTTCCGGCTTGATGGTGAACGTCGCGATTACGCAGTCCAGTTCGTCGTTGTCCAGCATCTGTCCGCGCGTCGCCGCCGTCACCGCGGTGTATTCCACCTCGTCATAACCCAGCGCCTCGGCCAGCTTTTCGCCCAAGTCGATTTCCATGCCGGAGAACTCGCCCGTCGCTTCGTCGTAATAGCCAAAGCCGTAAACATCCTGCTTCACGCCCACGCGGAACGTGCCTTCGGCCAACGCCGCCGCGCCCATCGTCATGCACAGTGCCAGTGCAGCCGCCAGAATCTTTTTCATCGTTTTTTCCTCCTTTATCTTGCATAGGGGGGAGTACGTTGGGGCTTTGCCCCAAACCCCACCGGAAACCTGAGGTTTCCGGCCTTCCCACATCCGCTTCGCGGCATGCCGCGAAGCACAGGCGGAAGGTGCAGGGAACTCAGTTCCCTGCCGGGGTTTGGGGCGGAACCCCAATCGTTTTCCCCCGTAGTCACCGCAAAATCTTCGATAGAAACGCCTTCGTCCGCTCGTTCTCCGGGTTTGTAAAGAAGTGCTCAGGCGTGCCCTCTTCCAGAATGTGCCCGCCGTCACAGAAGACCACACGGTCGGCAACCTCCCGCGCAAACCCCATCTCGTGCGTGACCACAACCATCGTGATGTTGTCGTGGCCCAGCTCAATCATGATGTCCAACACCTCCTGTACCATCTCCGGGTCGAGCGCGCTCGTCGGTTCGTCGAAGTAGATCACCGGGTTCTTCATCGTCAGCGCCCGTGCAATCGCAATGCGTTGCTGCTGGCCGCCGGATAGCGTCGCCGGATAGACCAGCGCTTTCTTTTCCAGTCCCACGCGTTTCAGATTTTCCATCGCCAGCGCCTCGGCTTCATCCTTGCGCACTTTCTTGAGCTTCACC
>OLNR01001006.1_pt1 | contig 18415 bp, 10 predicted proteins | sample 1672231 | NCBI WGS metagenome assembly OLNR01 (sample SAMEA3136662, study PRJEB25190) | human gut metagenome
ACGGCCTGCCGACCGAACGCCGTGTGCAGAACTATTACGGCGTGCGCGTGGACACCTCCCTCAAGTACGACCCGAATTTCGTGCCGCCGTTCGAAGGTACCGATGGCAAGAAGATCGACGCCAAGGATCAGGTTCCGATCTCCCGTAAGAACTTCATCGAGCTGTGCGAAAAGCTCACCGCTCAGGATGAGAAGCAGTTCGAGGCGCTGTGGCGTTCCCTCGGCCTGTCCATTGACTGGACGCAGACCTACCACACCATCGGCGAACACCCGCAGCGCGTGGCGCAGAAGGCATTCCTGCGCAATCTGGCCCGCGGTGAAGCGTACCAGAAAGATGCTCCGGGCCTGTGGGACGTGACCTTCCAGACCGCAGTGGCTCAGGCCGAACTGGAATCCCGCGAATACCCGGGCTTCTACCACAAGGTGGCATTCCGTTTCGAAGACGGCACTCCGATCTACATCGAAACCACCCGTCCGGAACTGCTGGCGGCCTGCGGCGCACTGATCGCACATCCGGACGACGAGCGTTACAAGCAGTATTTCGGCCAGTACGTCTACTCCCCGCTGTTCCATGTGAAGGTGCCGATTCTGGCGCACAAGGCCGCGGAAATGGACAAGGGCGCCGGCATCGCCATGTGCTGTACGTTCGGCGACGTGACCGACGTCGAATGGTGGCGCGACCTGAACCTGCCGTTGCGTTCCATCATCCAGCGCAATGGACGCATCGTCATGGACACCCCGGATTGGATCGAAGACGAAGAAGGCAAGCGTGTCTTCCAGGAGACCGCCGGCAAGACGACGTTCTCCGCACGCAAGGTTATCGTCGACGCACTGCGCGAATCCGGTGATCTTGACGGTGAGCCGACTCCGACCAAGCGTATGACGAACTTCTATGAGAAGGGCGACAAGCCGCTCGAAATCGTCACTTCCCGCCAGTGGTACCTCAAGAACGGCGGTACCGATCAGCAGCTGAACGCCGAGCTGATCGAACGTGGACGCGAACTGAACTTCCACCCCGATTTCATGCGCGTGCGTTACGAAAACTGGGTGAACGGTCTGAATGGCGATTGGCTGATCTCCCGTCAACGCTTCTTCGGCGTGCCGTTCCCGCTGTGGTATCCGGTGAATGAAGATGGCACCGCCGATTACGATCATCCGATCGTGCCGAGCGAGGATCGTCTGCCGATCGATCCGACCGACGATGTGCCGGAAGGCTATAGCGAAGACCAGCGCGATGTGCCTGGCGGCTTTACCGCAGAGCCTGACATTATGGATACGTGGGCGACCTCGTCGCTCACCCCGCAGATCGTGACCCGTTGGGAAGAGCCAGGTGAAGAGAACCAGGCGATTTTCAATGCCACGTTCCCGATGGATCTGCGCCCGCAGGGTCAGGACATCATCCGTACTTGGCTGTTCTCTACCGTGGATCGCGCGCATCTTGAGAACAAGTGTCTGCCGTGGGCCAATGCCACCCTGTCTGGCTGGATTCTCGATCCGGACCACAAGAAGATGTCGAAGTCCAAGGGCAACGTGGTCGTGCCAGACAAGCCGATCAAGCAGTTCGGTGCCGACGCGGTGCGTTATTGGGCCGCTGCGGCACGTTTGGGTCTGGATGCCACCTACGACGAAGGCCAGATGAAGATCGGCCGCCGTTTGGCCATCAAGTTGCTCAACGCCACCAAGTTCGCGCTGGCCATCGGCCGTGAGGATGAGAACCATCATGTGGGCGCTCCGGCAACCGCAAGCTGGAACCCTGCCGACGTGACCGAGCCGTTGGACCGCGCAGCCATGGCCAAGATGGCCCTCGTGGTGCGCGAAGCCACCGAAAGCCTCAACAACTACGAGCATTCCAAGGCTTTGGAAGTCATCGAGAACTACTTCTGGCAGTTCTGCGACGATTACATCGAACTGGTTAAGAACCGCGCATACGGCACCGCTGACGCCACCGGCCGCATGCCAAGCGAGAAGGCTGTGAAGTCCGCCCGCACCGCGCTGGGACTGGGCTTGGATGCCTTCGCACGCCTGCTAGCACCGTACCTGCCTTACGCCACCGAAGAAGTGTGGAGCTGGATGCATGAGGGCGAAGGCTCCGTGCACCACGCCGCATGGCCGAAGGCTGAAACGTACGATGCAGCCGCCGCAGCCGTCTCCCCGGAGCTGCTCACCCATGCCGGTGAAGCTCTGGCCGCGCTGCGTGGCATCAAGTCGAAGGCCAAGGTTTCGATGAAGACTCCAATCCTTTCCGTGCAGCTGGGCGTTTCCGACGAGGCACGCAAGTCCATCGAAAGCGCATTGGACGATATCGCCGAAGCTGGGCGTGTGACCGGACCGATCTCCTTCACCTCGCCTGCAGCAGCCGAAGGCGAGGACGAGGCCGCCACCGACGTGACAATCGCTGAAAGCGAGCTGGGCGAGCCGCCGGCAAAGAAACCTAAGAAGTAATCTTCTGAAATCATATCGGCCGGTGGCTCTCACGGGACTGCCGGCTGACGGTAAAGCCTCCTTTTGCATTGCCCCGCATTGCGGATTTCGGTATCGCAAAAGGAGGTTTTATCGTATTCTTATGCTTTTCCAAATCGCAATCGATGCATGGTCGGGATTGCGAAAATCACATTCCCTGCCAGAATATATAACCCCCGTACTCGAAAAAGCCGCATTCCCGATGCGCAATCGCAGTCAACGCACGAAAGAGGGCATCAAAGCGGCGTTCCAAGCCGAAATACGTACCCCCGTATCCGAAAAAACCGGGAAAACCAATCCAAATCGCTCTTATTCATGAACGGGGGCCGCGCCAAAACAACCACAAATCGCACCCGCCGGCGGAAACAGCCAATCTACAGTATCGGAACAGCCAGCAAATACTGCGCGACGCCAGTCGCCTTTGCGGAGCCAGCCGACAGTCCAGATTGCATCGCACCGTCCAAAATCTCGGCCGCGGCAGCCAACTCAACCGTCTCGTCGATCAAATCGCCATTATTCGGCGCAAACTCGCCTTTCGACAAACCGTAGCCCGAAATCGGCATCGAGCCGGCGGATTCGGAACCGTCATCCGAAGCGGCGGAATCGCCCTTCTTTGTGGAGCCATCCACTCCCCCAACCTTCGCCACGTTCTTCGACGTGGCGTCCGCGGCCGCGCCGAATGACGGACGCAATCCACCTGCATAGCTCATCACATCGTCCATGCTGATGGCATTCTTGTCGTCAACCAAGCTGGAGGAATCGGCGGCATCGTCCTTGGCCTGCACCCGTTCCGCCTTGCGCTGAGCCTTGACGCGCGACTTCTCGGCCTTCGCGCACAACGCACGCCCAGCCGAAACGGCACGCATTGAAGCAAGCACCGAAGAGCCGTCAGCAGCGTTGGAATCCGATGTCTCGTCATCCGAATCCAGCTGATCAGCAAACCGCACGATGATCTGATGGAATGCGCCGGCCTGCCCGATGTGCTCGCTAGCGTCCGCCAACGCGGTCATCGCGGCGGAGACCTTGTCGGATGCGGTTTTGAGCTTCTCATTGCTCTTGATGCCGGCACGCACGTCGGCGATCGCCTGGTTTTCGTATTCGGACGCGGTGCCGGTGGTGGCGCCCAGTTCCTTGAGTCGAGCCGTGTATGCGTCGGTGAAGTCCATCGAATACGGAATCATCGCGGAGGACAGCTGTGACTGGCCGACGCTGTAATCCTTGGAGCCGCGCTGCTGCTCCTCACCCGCGCGTTTGCCTAGCTCTCTCACCAGCCCGGATGTGCCGCGCTGCTCGATGGTGCGGATCACCTCGTCGACCGCATCAGCGGCACCAATATGTCGGTAAGCGGCGCTCACGTCGTTGACGGCGTTGGCAAGATCCGCCACGGACTTGGCTACAGGGGTGTCGCCGTTCAACTCGGATGCGGTGCCGAGAATGGCGGACAGCTGCGTGGAATTGCCGAGTGAGCCGGACAGATGCGTGGTATACGAGCCGACGTACGCCTCGACATAGGTGTCGAACGCCTGCTCATGCGCTTTGGAACGCGTTGAGATGGTCTGTTTGGCGATCGCTTTTTCGTTGTCCCGAAGCTTTTCCAGTTGAGAAATGAGCTTGCGATTGCGCTGCGAACCAACGTTGGTCAACCCGTCCACCAGCGTCGCCGCACGCTTGGTGAGATCAGGCAGCGATTGGCCGGCATCGCCATCCACCGCGGCGACGGCCAGTGAGCTCATGGAGAAGCGATTCGCCGTCACATACGTGTTAAATGTCAGATCCTCACCGGGTTTGCCGGCTGCGGCCACCAGTGTCGAGGTGTTGTCCGACGAAACGGCCACACCGTCGTCAGCGGTCACGTCATTGCCGACGCGGCTGGGGATGGTGAAAGCGACAATCGGCGTCAAATCGGCCGTTTTATCGGCATCAACGGCATGCAGGGTGATACGCACGCCAACCATTCCGGAAGCGCCGGAAATTTCGGAAGCGCTCACATTGGGACCGTCAAGAGTGAATGTGGCGGACACTTTCCACGGCATTGACACAGTGCCTTTGGGAACGCGCTGTGATGCGTGCGATGCAGAAGTTCCGCTTTGGGTCAGGAAAAGACGGCCAGGCTTGTCGATGGATTCATACGCGCTCATCACGTCACTTTGCGTCGCCTCGACCGCATATTGCCTGTTCTGCCGCACGGCCGTCGCCACGTTGACCGCATCGACGGCCGCGACCGGAATCGCGGCGACAAGCGCCACAGCAGTAGCTGCGGAAAGATGGCGACGGACGTCCCGTGGATGAATCGTAAGTGCGTGACGCATGCCGGACCTCGCAATCGCAATCGTAATTCCATTCCAAAGCATTCAATGTAATGCCCGGCATGCCCCGAAATACTTGTTTTCCGCCGAAAACAGACAGGTCAGGCGAATACGTCGAGCACGCCCGGATCTCCACCGTTTTCGGCAATGCGCTTATGCCTACGCTTGGCTTCGGTCACCACGAATTCGCGATACATTTCGGCGATCTCAGGGTCAAGACCCGCGTCGACGGCAATGCGATGCAGACGTTCAATCTGGTAGTTCTCACGCTTGTGATCGGCCGGTGCAAAGCCTGCACGTGCCTTCAGCACGCCCACTTGGGACGTGTATTTGAAGCGTTCCGCCAGCAGGGAGACGATGGCCGTATCGACATTGTCGATTGACTGGCGCAACGCGGCGATTTTCGCCACGGCGTCGGCGACCTCAGGATTGCTTTGCGCGGTACTCGCATCGATGACGGTTTCGGTTTCGTGTTCTTCTTCTGGCCGAAGCCAGTCGTGTTCGCTATCGCTCATGCATACAAGACTACCGCGCGAATGTCACTTGGAGAAGTACCGTTGCAGCACAATCGTGGTTTCAGTGCTCACCGGCACCGTCTGATGGATGACATTCAGCAGGTCCTCAAGCTTGCCTGGCGAGGCCGCGCGCACCGTCAGCATGTAGCTGGGAGAACCGGCAACGGAATCGCACGACATAATGCCGTCGATATTCTGCAACTTGTCGGGAATCTCGGATTCCTTGGAATAGTCGATCGGCGTCACCGCAATATAGGCGCGCACGGCAAGCCCGCGCCTCTCATCGTCGATGACGGCCTTGTATCCGAGAATCACATCGCGACGTTCCAACTTCTGTACGCGCGACTGCACCGCGGAAATCGACAGTCCCGTAGCGTCCGAAAGCTGGGACAGCGTGGCGCGGCCATCCTCCTCCAACATGCGGAGAATGGTCTCGTCGATATCGTCGAATTGGGCCACGTTCGCGTGCGTGGTGTCGGGTTCGTTGCCGTTGCCTGTCATACATACCCCTTTCCAACAAGCATTCTGCATCGGCCTGGCGGGACCGACTCCCCTATGCAGCTCACAGTTCGTCCATTACCATACCCACCCCAACACACAATCCGTCAACCGCGTTTTCGTAATATTTCCTACGAATTTCGATTTTCAATCACTTGTCTTTTATTTTTTACACATCTCCCCTTGTAAGGCAATATGATTTTCGTCTTTCAACTTTTGCTTTCGTATTTTTTAGCATGTCGGAATTTATGTATCGCATGTCCACAACGTGATCACCCATGCATCTGCAATGCCCTGATGATATGCGAAAGGGTCGTATGACGATTGCCATACGACCCTTGGCTTGCTTACCGCAAATTGCGATCACTCGCGACTAATTGCGATCAATTGCTGCCGTTATTCGCGTTATTGCTGCTTTGCTGAATCAGCGACGCCATGAAGTCACGGTTGGTCGCGGTCTTCTTCAAACGTGGCACGAGCGTCTGGTAGGCCTGCTCAGGTTCGAGACCGCCAAGCAGTCGGCGCAGACGGTAGATAATCGGCAGTTCCTGCGGATCGGTGATGAGCTCCTCGCGGCGGGTGCCGGAAGCGTTCACATCAATGGCCGGGAATAGGCGCTTGTCTGCCAGTTCGCGGCTCAGGCGCAGTTCCATGTTGCCGGTGCCCTTGAACTCCTCGAAAATCACCTCGTCCATCTTGGAACCGGTTTCCACCAGAGCGGAGGAGATGATGGTCAGGGAACCGCCATTTTCGATGTTGCGGGCGGCACCGAAGAACTTCTTCGGCGGGTACAGTGCTTGGGCGTCAACACCGCCGGAAAGGATACGGCCGGAAGCCGGGGCCGCGATGTTGTAGGCGCGGGCCAGACGGGTCATGGAGTCGAGCAGCACCACCACGTCCTGGCCGAGCTCCACGAGGCGCTTCGCACGCTCGATGGCGAGTTCGGCGACCGTGGTGTGATCGGATGCCGGACGGTCGAAGGTGGAGGAGATGACCTCGCCCTGCACCGTACGTTCCATATCAGTGACCTCTTCCGGACGTTCGTCCACGAGCACGACCATCAGGTGGACTTCAGGATTGTTGGTGGCGATCGCGTTGGCGATGTTCTGCAAGGTGATAGTCTTGCCGGCCTTCGGTGGAGACACGATCAGACCACGCTGACCCTTGCCGATCGGCGCCACAATATCGATGAGACGGCCGGTGAGCTTGCCCGGCGCGGTCTCCTGCTTCAGACGCTCCTGTGGGTACAGCGGGGTGAGTTTGTTGAACTGCGGACGGTTCTGCGCGGCCTCGACGGTCATGCCGTTGATGGAGTCGATGGACTGCAGCGGTACGAACTTCTGACGCTGGTTACGACGGTCGCCCTCACGCGGGGTGCGGATGGAACCGTGCACCGCGTCGCCTTTGCGCAGGCCGTACTTCTTGACCTGGCCCATGGAGACGTACACGTCGTTCGGCCCCGGCAGATAGCCGGACGTACGCACGAAAGCGTAAGAATCGAGCACGTCGACGATGCCTGCGACTGGCACGAGATCCTCTTTCGGCTCCTCGTGGCGCTGTTCACGTTCGACATTGCGATCCGTGCGATCGTTACGGTCGGCACGATTATTACGATCATTACGATCGCTGTTACGGCCACGACGATCGTCACGCTCGTCATAATCGCGGTCACGTCCACGCAGACGGCGTCCGCGATGATCCGCACGATCGTCCCTGTCGCTGGCACGACCACGAACACGACGTGCAAAATTGCCATCCTCGGTTTCGCCATGGCGCTCGTCGTCCTCGTTGCCCTGCGAAGGCAACGTGGCGAGAATGTCGTCGAGATCGCGCACGACATCCTCATCCTTCGGCTCCTCCACCGCACGGCGACGACGACGCGGCTCGGCATCGACCTCATCGTCCTTGCGATGGCGACGACGGTCGTCCTGCTTCGGCGAAGCATCATCCAGTCCCAATTCAGCGAGCAGATCGGTGGACGCTTCCGTGTCACGGCGACGACGGCGCTTCGGAGCCTCGTCAAGGCTATCCAAAGCGTTCACAGCGGCCATAACGTCCGCGGCATCCTCGCCGGGCACCTCGGCCTGCTTGCGGCGGCTGGAACGCTCAGCGCGCTCGACGTGGGCCCTTCCAGAGGTTTTGGAAGCCGGCTTTTCGGAATTCTCAGCATCATCGGCCTTGACTTCGGCAACCTCAGCAGGCTTGCCGACCTCCTCGGCCTGAGCTGCCGGTACTGCCGAAGCGGCGAACGCTGCGGACTTCGGGGCGCGCACGGTCACGCCGGCCGGCGCCTCGCCACCGGAACGGGCGGCCTGAAGCGTCGCTATAAGTTCCGGCTTACGCATGGTGGAGATGCCACGAAGGCCCATCTGCTTGGCGAGCTCCTTGAGCTCAGGCAGTTTCATGTCTTCAAGATTCGGGCTGGTTGCCACTGGTTTTTGCCTTTCCCCTAGCTTCCGCAGGCACACGCCCACGACAGCTGTAAAAAAGAGATACGGAAATGTTCCGCCACTGAAAGTCCGCCGCGAAATATCACGGTTTTCGAACTTTCCTAACCATACAACGTTATCCAGACCAACGCAACGCAGGTGTGCCAACGTATTCATGCCAACCGCAAATCACAAATCACAATGCAAAAGACCCGTCATGTGATCACACGACGGGTCTTTGCCTGCAACAACAGTATGTCAGACTTACCGAAGCTTACTTTTCCTCGTGGTAGCTCTTGTCGGTATTGACGGACCACACGTTCTTCTTGGACGTCTTGCCATTCTTGATATTGCCGACGGCCTCGATGGCGGTGGCCATGGAATGGTCCATGTTGTTGTAGCGGTGCTGGCCGTTACGGCCGACGCAGTACAGATTACCGAAGGAATCGAGGTATTCCACGAGCTCAGGCATGCGGTCGTACGTGTCGAAGTAGGCCGGATATGCCTTCTTCACACGCTCACGATGGGAATCGAGCACGTCCTGCGGGCCGTTGATGATCTGCATGCGGGTGAGCTCCTGGATGGCGAACTTCTTCGCCTCCTCGTCAGACATGTTCCAGAAGGAATCGCCCTCTTCGCAGAAGTATTCAAGGCCGATCCACACGGTGTTGTCTACATCCTTGACCAGATACGGGCTCCAGTTGTTGAAGATCTGCAGACGGCCGACCTTGTAGCCCGGATCCTGCACGTAAATCCAGCAGTCAGGCACGATCGGCGGATTGCCGAGGGTAGGAATGTCAGTGGTGTTTGACAGACGCAGGTGCTTGACGAGCAGGCCTACGGTCACGAAATCGCGGTACGGCAGACCGTTGGCGATTTCGGTCATGTCCTTCGGCGCAGGCTTGCTGGAAGCGTCCACTGCGTTGATGAGGTCCTTGACAGGCATGGAGGAAATGAAGTCGTCCGCCGTCATTTCGATGCGGTTGCCTTCAGAATCCTCATACACCACGGAAGCGATCTTGCCGTCGTCCTGGCGAATCTCCACCACATTCGCGTCGGTGATGACCTTCACGCCAGCCGCCTCGCAGTTGGCCTCAACGGTTTCCCACAGCTGGCCCGGACCATACTTCGGATACCAGAATTCCTCGATCAGCGAGGTTTCGACCTCAGCATTGCTGCGCTTCTTCGGCAGGAGCTTCTGGAACGCGTTCTTCAACACGCCCATAATGCTCAGGCCTTTGACGCGTTGCGCACCCCAATCGGCGGAAATCTGGGACGGATGGCGCCCCCACAGCTTCTCGGTGTACCCCTCGAAGAACATGGAATACAGCTTGCGGCCGAAACGATTGATGTAGAAGTTCTCCAGATTGTCTTCCGGCAGCTTGTGCACCATGGACTTCAGATAGCTGAAACCGGCAACCAACGTAAGCTTCGGCCCCATGGCCTTCAACGTGTTGGCGCTCAGGGAAATCGGGTAGTCAAAGAAGTGGCGGTTCCAGTAAATACGAGACACGCGATGACGCTTGAGCATCACCTTGTCTTCGACTTCCGGATCCGGGCCGCCCGGTTCCATATCGTGTTCACGACCGAGCTTCTTGTCATCATAGCTTGGCGCGCCCTGCAATGGAAGGACTCCCCTCCACCAATCCATGATACGTTCGTCCTTCGAGAAGAAACGATGGCCACCAATATCCATACGGTTGCCATCATGATTGACAGTGCGGGAGATGCCGCCGAATTCGCGGGTCGCTTCCAACACGGTCACGTCGTAGTTCTCGGAGCCACCGTCCTTGACGAGCTCCCAAGCGGCGGTCAGGCCCGCAGGGCCACCGCCGATAATCACCACGGATTGCTTTTGCGTCACTTTGAGGTCTCCTTATGAAAACAAAAATCCCTGATAGTCTACCCGAGGGTAGGGAAACGAACATCGCATCTTGTGAGAATGCTTACAAAATCAAGCCAAGTCAGGCAATACCAAGCCGAGCAAAGCGATACGCGACCATATCGACTATATGGAATCAGGAATGTCGATATCGGTTTTTTGCACTTCCTCGACATTGACGTCCTTGAAAGTGACGATACGCACGTTCTTGACGAAACGACTGGAACGATAGACGTCCCACACCCACGCGTCGGTCAAACGCACGTCGAAGTACACGTCCTGACCGGCGGAACGTACGTTGAAATCGACTTTATTTGCCAGATAAAAACGACGTTCCGTCTCAACAACGTAAGTAAATAATTTAATAACGTCGCGATATTCCTTATACAAAGCCAGTTCTGCGTCGGTTTCGTAATTATCGAGATCCTCGGCGCTCATCACTTACCTTCCACATCACGCTTGCGACCACGACCGAGCGTACGCCACCAAGCTTCCTTCGACGTCTTGCGCTCGCCAGCCGTATACGGCCAGCTGTTTTCGACATCGGCATCACCGTTAACGGACTTACGATCGTCACGCTCGCTTTGCCGCGCAGCATCCACGCCTTCAACGTTCTTCCGCTGGGACGCAGCCACATCATCCGCACCGTCAGAAAGAACTTCCTGCACGGATTGCGCAACCGCCGCAGCATCGTCGGCACCCACACCTTCCGTATCAGGTTTCGTGGCATCCTTCTCATTCAGTCGAATGGCAATCGAATGTTCGCGTGCGCTCAAGGCCTCCTTGACGCCCGGATTGTCTTCGATCACGTGCATACCGAACGCGTCAAGCGAGCGGATCGGATCAAACTCGTCAACCAGCGTATCCATAACGATCAGATCCTGGTAACGGTTCTGAGAGGCGTTCCACAGGGCGTCACGGGAGCGGCCGGAAGGCACGAATCCCAACGACTGGTACACGGACACGGAACGCGTGTTCTGTTCGGGCACGGCGACCCAAATGCGATGCATGCCAAGGCCTGCCGGCTCCGGTGCAAGACCGTACGTCATCACGCGCGGCATGATGTCTCGCGAATAGCCACGGCCCCGATAATCCTTGCCAAGCACCACCTGAATGCGGGCGGAACGGGCCCAACCGTCAATATCGATCAGGAAAATCATGCCAATCACATTGTCGGAATCCGCAGCGTCAGTCTCACCATCGCCATCATGATCGGCTTCGGTGACGATGGACCATGCGATCGTGCGACGTGATTCCGGGTCCCCCACACCGGATTCGGACGGAGCCTCACCTTGGGACCATGCCACGGAACGACGCACCCACGCACGCACCGCGCCACGCTCGGCAACCCGGTCCTTACCGGTGATTCCGGAAGCACCGACATACGCCTCGATGGCGTCCATACGGTCGAGATCCTCGACCGCGGCCGGGCGTAGATGCACCATCTCGCCCTTGATAGGCGGCACAACGATACGCTTCGGCAGCTCACGTGACTGCTGGTCCGACTGCCCCTGTGCTGCAGCCTCAAGATTCTCTGGCATTTTTCCTGTCCCCTACGTCATTGCAGGCACGACCGTCGCCGTACCCATACCGAGGATATTGTACCTGACTGTACGTCAGCTGTGAATTGGCGCGGCGGCAATCGTTGTACATCTTCCTCTATCAGCATAACTTGGTATTGAAAGACACGGCGGTAATCGTAAGAAAAACAACTGGCGATTATGCTCTTCCCTTTCTTTCGGAAAGATAAGAAAACGCACGTTCCAAGTTTTTTTGGAACGTGCGTTTTCATGCGGTTCAGCAATCGTAAGTAATCGTTGTAAACGTTACTTGATCTTGCTCATCACGATCTTGGTGACGGCCTTCGCGTCAGCCTGACCGCGAGTGGCGCGCATGACGGCACCAATGATGGCGCCCATCGGCTTCATGTTGCCGCTCTTGAGCTTTTCAACGATGTCAGGATTGGCTGCGAGAGCTTCATCCACGGCCTTTTCAAGAGCGCCGTCATCAGACACGACCTGGAAGCCATGCTTCTTGACGACCTCATCCGGAGTGCCCTCGCCGGCGAGCACACCTGCGACGGTCTGCTTGGCCAGCTTGTCGTTGAGCTTACCGTCGGCGATCAACTTCTCGACTTCAGCCACATCGGCCGGAGTGATCGGCAGCTCTTCGAGGCTCACGCCCTTGTTGTTGGCTTCACGGCTCAGCTCGCCCAGCCACCACTTCTTGGCACCGGCTGCAGAGGCACCGGCCTTGACGGTTTCCTCAAGCAGATCCAGAGCGTCGGCGTTGAGCACGTCGCGCATCTCCAGATCGTTGAAGCCCCACTCGCCCTTCAGTCGGTTGCGGCGCTCACGCGGCATTTCCGGCATCTGGGCCTTCATCTCTTCGATGTGCTCCTTGGTGATGTGCAGCATCACCAGATCAGGATCCGGGAAGTAACGGTAATCGTCGGCATCGGACTTCACACGGCCGCCGGCGGTGGTCTGCGAAGACTCATCCCAGTGACGGGTCTCCTGCAGGATCTCGCCTCCTTCGGAAAGGATGGCGGCCTGACGGCGGATCTCGTACTGGATGGTCTTTTCGATACCGCGGAACGAGTTCACGTTCTTGGTTTCGGAACGGGTGCCGAACGGATCGGACGGGCTGTTGCGCAGCGACACGTTCACATCGGCGCGCATGTTGCCCTGTTCCATACGGGCGTGGGAGATGTTCAGCGCACGCACGATGTCGCGGATGGCGCGCATATATGCACCTGCGATTTCTGGGGCACGGTCTCCGGCGCCTTCGATCGGCTTGGTTACGATTTCGATCAGCGGCACACCTGCACGGTTGTAGTCGACCAGGGAGTGATCGGCGCCTTCGATACGGCCGTCAGCACCACCGACGTGGGTGTTCTTACCAGCGTCGTCTTCGATGTGGGCGCGTTCGATCGGCACGCGGAACACAGTGCCGTCTTCAAGTTCCACATCAAGATAGCCGTTGCCGTTGGTCGGCTTGTCGTACTGCGAGATCTGGTAATCGCGCGGCATATCCGGGTAGAAGTAGTTCTTACGTGCGAACTGGCTCCATTCAGCGATTTCGCAATGCAGGGCAAGACCCAGCTTGATCGCATAATCGACAGCGGTCTTGTTGACCACCGGCAGAGAGCCCGGCAAACCAAGGCTCACCGGGGTGAGCTGGCTGTTCGGATCGCCGCCGAACGAGACTTCGGCCGGGCAGAACAGCTTCGTGGTGGTGCTCAGCTCAACATGGGTTTCCAGACCGATGACCGGGTCGAACTTCTTGACGGCATCGGCGTACTTCATCAACTTTTCAGCCATTTTGTTTTCTTTCCTCCGATGCTTCTTACTTGTTCAAGCCGTCAAGCCACGGGGTTTTCAGGGACTGCCAGATCGGGCCGTTCCAGTCTTCCTCGAAAGCCGCCTCAAGAGCTGCGGCAGGCTTGTACATGGCCTCGTCGCGCTGCTGCGGAGCGAGGAACTGGAAGCCGACCGGCAAACCGTCGTCGCTCAGACCAGCAGGAATGCTCATAGCCGGAACGCCGGCAAGGTTGGCCGGAATGGTGGTGATATCGATGGCATACATAGCCATCGGATCCTCGGTCTTCTCACCGAACTTGAATGCGGTGACCGGGCTGGTCGGACCAACAAGCACGTCAACCTTGTCGAAAGCCTTCTTGAAGTCATCGATGATCAGGGTGCGCACCTTCTGCGCGGAACCGTACCATGCATCGTAATACCCGGCGGACAGGGCGTACGTACCGAGGATGATACGACGCTTGACCTCGTCGCCGAAGCCGGCTTCACGAGTGTAGGCCATCATGTTGGCGGCGGTCTGAGGGACGCCCGCCGGCGGCATGACGCGCAAACCGTAACGCATGCCATCGTAACGGGCCAGGTTGGAGCTGACCTCGGACGGCATGATGATGTAGTACGCACCGAGGGAGTACGGCAGGTGAGGCAGAGACACCTCGGTGATCTCAGCACCCATTTCCTCGAGCTTCTTGACGCCTTCGTTGAAACGTGCCATAACGCCCGGCTGGAAGCCTTCGCCGCCGAGCTCCTTGATCAGACCTACCTTGAGGCCCTTCAGATCACGCTTCATGCCTTCGCGGGCGGCCGCCACCATCGGGCGCGGGCCTTCCGGAATGGACGTGGAATCACGCTTGTCATGGCCGCCGATCACTTCCTGAAGCAGGGCCGCGTCGAGCACGGTGCGGGAGCACGGGCCGATCTGATCGAGCGAGGAGGCCATGGCGATCGCACCGAAACGGGAGACGCCACCGTAGGTTGGCTTGACGCCGACGGTACCGGTCAGCGAGCCCGGCTGCCGGATGGAACCGCCGGTATCGGTGCCCAGAGCGAGCGGAGCTTCGAATGCGGCCACGGCAGCTGCGGAGCCACCGCCGGAACCACCCGGAACGCGCTCGGTATCCCACGGATTATGGGTGGTTTGGTAGGCGGAGTGCTCGGTGGAGGAGCCCTGCGCGAACTCATCGAGGTTGGTCTTGCCTAGCAGCGGCATGCCCGCGGCCTTGAGCTTCTCAATGACGGTAGCATCGTACGGGGGCACCCAGCCTTCGAGGATCTTGGAGGCTGCAGTGGTTTCGATGCCCTTGGTGACGATCATGTCTTTGATGGCGATCGGCACACCAGCGAGTTCCGGCAGTGCGGACTTTTCCTCATCGGACTTGGAGTCGAAGGCATCGGCCTGTTCGAGGGCCTGTTCGCCAGACACCTTCAGGAAGGCCTTGATGCTCGGCTCAGCAGCCTTAATGACTTCGAGGTGCGCTTCGACCAGCTCGCGGCTGGAGACTTCCTTGGACTTGATCTTGGCCGCCATCTCAGCGGCGGAAAGCTTGACGAGTTCGCTCATGTCACTCCTCCCCCAGAATGCGCGGTGCCACAAACATGCCGGCTTCGGAAACCGGGGCGCCCGCGGTTGCCTCTTCCTGAGTCAGCGGGGTTTCCGGCACATCCGGACGCAGGTAGGCTTCCAGCGGAATCGGGTTCGCGGTCGGTTCCACATCGTCAGTAGCGACTTCCTGGACCTTGTTGATAGATTCTGCGATGACGTTCAGATCGCCCTGCAGACGGGTGATCTCCTCGTCAGTGAGTGCAATTCGGGCCAAATCGCCCAGATGCACGATTTCTTCTTTGGTGAAAGTAGGCATGTCCCTAACATTAACGCGTCTGTGTGACGAGCGCCCCGCCCATTTCGCCCATCGCCCAGCCTCACGCTACAGCCGCAACAGCCTCGCCACCGGCGAAGATTCCTCCAGTGGCTGGAGGAATTGGAGCGATAGGAGCCGGTCAGGACTGGGGTGCGGCGTGCTGGGCAATCCAGGCATGCATGGAAACCGCAGCGGCAGCTCCGGCGTTAATGGAACGCACCGAACCGAATTGGGAAATGTAGACCACGTCATCCGCCAGCTCAAGCGCCTTTTCGGACAGTCCCGGGCCTTCCGCGCCAAACAACATAAGGCATCGCTTCGGGAAGCAATACGTTTCCATCGGCACCGCACCCGGAATGATGTCAAGCGCAATCACCCGCGCAGCCTTCAACTCAGCAATGCGCTGATCGATCGCCGCCAGCTCCGTCATATAGGCCAGCTTGTTCCCATTTTCAGCCCCACTTGCGGCTGGAACATCCATTGACATGCCAGATGGAGCACACTCAGTAACACGGTCTTCATTCAGCGAAACGGCATCGTTCATACCGGCACCGTGCCCACTTTCCGCATTTTCGTGCACATGCAATGCGATTGCGGAGGCTTGCGATTGCGCCGCCGCGATTTCTCCGGCAATGCGCAGCTTCCAACATTCAACCAGTTCGGTTATGGAAGGGTGGTTTTCGACATGCTGATACAGTTCCGTCATCAACGCGCCCTTGCGATTCCACTTATGCGGACCGACGATATGCACGCGTTTTGCCTGGAATGCGTTGGCAGTGCGCACCATCGATCCGATATTGAAATCATGCGTCCAGTTTTCCACGGCAACCTCAAAATCATGGCGACCATGAGCATCAAGATCGTCTTTGATGGCCGAAACCGTCCAGTAACGATACCGGTCAAGCACGTTGCGGCGATCACCTTCGTCAAGCAGAGACGAATCGAATCGACGGTCATAATTCGGCGATTGCGGATCATCCGGACGGGGCTCGCCAAGATGCGTTTCAGCCCACGGCCCTACGCCCACTTCACGAAAGACCGGCTCTCCGGATGCTTTCGCTGCAATATCGATGGGATTAGGCTGATGCACGCGATTCCTCCTCACAACTCATTAATCGATTCAACCAGACGCAAAGTCGTGAAACGTTCCGTGAAACACGATATTTAGCGTCATCGAACCACCAAATACAACCGAAAAGCCGCGAAACTTCGATACTTAGTATTGCGACACTTAGTGAAGTTCCGATTCCTTGAATACTTCCACAAACGGCAGATCGGATTCGCTTCCGTCAACCGGATTGATGACCTTGATAGAAGGCGACGCCATATCGACGCCACCAATCAGCGATGCGACGGCAAGCACTTTAGCGCCCTCGTTTTTCACCACGGAGAAGTCAAGGCTCAGCTCGTTGCCATTACGCAACGTAACCAACGAGGACGTCTGCACATACGACTTTTCAGACAACCAAGAATCCAGCAAAATCACGCGCTTGCCTGTGATCGAAGGCCCCTTGATGGACGGATACACGAAATCCATCACAAAACCGTCAAGGTTCTCCCCACGCGAAGCGGCCGCCTGAATCATGGCGGACACCAGCGGAACCGCGGCCGCGGTCAACGCACCCACCGCGTCGAAATCATCCACGGAATAACCGGCCTCTTCCAACGTATCCAACAGGATATGCCCAACGATCGAAGCGCCACGATGGTCGAACAGTACGGAGGAAAGCTCCGAGAATGGCTTGTCGGCCATTTCAACCTGCAACAGCGACTTCAGCTGGTCACGCGGCTCAAGCATGGCGAAATCGATGTCGCTATGCGCGGGAGCATCGGCAGTCGCAGCAACCGACTTGGTCTTACGGAAAGTCTTCTCTTCGGTCATGTTCCTAGCCTATCCTTCCGGCTCGTCAAACCTTACCTCATACCGACACGTATCAGGCAAAGGTTACTATGCACTGGTTTCGGGAGCGGTGAGTTCGCGGACATCGGCCTTTTCGGGCGCGATCATGTTCACGGGTTCGATAATTCTGCTCTGGTCGACGCGCTGCAGCTTGCGTGCGGTGACCAGCACGCGCGATTCCAGTGACGAGGCGAACGCATTGTAGGCACCGACCGTTTTGGTGATGGCGGATCCCAGCTTGGTGGCACGGTCCCCGAGCACGGCGAACCGTTCATACAATTCGCGAGACAGGTCGAACAGCATTTTTGCGTCATCGGTCAGGCTTTGCTGCTGCCATGCGTACGCCACGGACTTCAGCACCGCCCATAAAGTAATCGGCGAAGTCAAAGCAACCTTGCGCGCAAACGCGTCGTCCATCAGCGTCGGATCGGTTTCCAAAGCCGCCTGCAGTAAGGATTCGTTGGGAATGAAGGCGATCACGAAGTCCGGCGCGTCGGCGAACGCATTCCAATAGGCCTTGTCGCCCAAAGTTTTCACATGCTCGCGCACCGCCTTGGCATGCGCATGCAGCAATTCCGACTTTCGTGCCAACTCCTCAGGCGTGGCGGTATCGGGAATTTCACACGCTTTCTGATAGTCGGCATATGGGGCCTTCGCATCGATCGGAATGGTTTTGCCGCCCGGCATGTGGATGATCATATCCGGACGCTGCGTGCGACCGTCCGCATCAGTGACGACCACCTGCGTATCGAAATCCACATGTTCCAGCAGCCCGGCGGATTCCACGATATTCCTCAACTGCGCCTCACCCCACGCGCCGCGTACCTTGTTGTTGCGCAATGCGGACGACAGGGCGTTGGTCTCGCGGTCAAGACGGGCCTGCTGCTCGCCAAGACCCTTGAGCTGCTCGCCAAGCGCACCCATTTCTCGCTTGCGACCCTCTTCGATTTGCGAAACCTTCTGCTGTAGGGCATCAAGATTCTTTTGCACGGGCGCGAGCGCGGACAATACCTTGCTCTGCTCCTGCAGTTTTCGCTCGTTTTCGACCTGCTTGCGTTCCGCTTCGGCCGCGGCACGCTCACGCTCACGCTCCACACGTTCCTGTTCGGCCCGCTGGGCCTGCGCGAGCTGCGATTTGAGATAGGTCAACTGTTGGGCTAACCCTTCCGCCTGCGTGCGGTATTGGGTCACCGATGTGGACAATTCGCTGATTTCCTGCCGATCAGCTTCGATCTGCGCTTTCGCCTCGT
>OLNR01001034.1_pt1 | contig 18005 bp, 8 predicted proteins | sample 1672231 | NCBI WGS metagenome assembly OLNR01 (sample SAMEA3136662, study PRJEB25190) | human gut metagenome
TTTAGGATATATAAATAATAAGTATGGTATTTATTTCTACAATTATTTCATATAGAAATAAAAAAAGACCATTCGGTCTTAACTTCAAGTCTATGTACAAATTTAGAATGTTGTTGTCAAAAAAATATTTAAGGAAGAAAAACCTGTTCATGACTTGTCTACGAAACTTATTATATTTTTTTCTTTTTAAAAATCAATTTTATTGTCATAATTTAATAAATAAAAGCGATTACATCTCCTAAAATTTAAAAAAAACCGCTTTTATCACGGTTTTTTAGGATATATAAATAATAAGTATGGTATTTATCTTTTAGCTTTCTTTAACATTTTTTGAATTATTTGTATTTGATTTTGATAATCATCAAATGAAGTAAGTTTATAAGACCAGTTATGTGGACCTACTGTCCCTGGTAAATTAATACGAGCTTCTTTGCCATAGCCAAGTAGATCTTGTAAAGGAACAATAGAAATCACTGCATCACATTCAAGTGTATATGCAAGCATATCTTCCACAAGATTTTCTCCTATATATCCTAGCCCCTTCATAATTTCTTTCATTCTTTCTTTATCATCTAATTCTTCATACCATTGTTTAAGAGTAGCATTATCATGTGTTCCTGTATAAACAACACAATGTTGAGGAATTTTATATTTAACTTTTCTTTCATCTTCTCCAAAAGAGAATTGCATAACTTTCATTCCTAATAAATCATAATGATCTCTCAGTTCATGTACTTGTGGACGTAATTCTCCTAAGTCTTCAACAATCATATTAAGTTTAGGCAATTGTTTATAAACTGAATCTAAAAAATGATAACTTGGTCCTTCTATCCATTTTCCTTCTCTTGCTGTAGCACTTCCATAAGGAACTGACCAATATGTATCAAAAGCCCTAAAATGATCAACTCTTAAAATATCAAAAATTTCATTATTCCATTTTAATCTTTTGATCCAAAAATTATATCTTGTTTTCTTTAAATAATCCCAATCATATAAAGGATGTCCCCATAGTTGGCCATCTTTTGAAAAATAATCAGGTGATGCTCCAGATACGAATTTAGGATAAAATTTATCATCTAATTGAAAACATTTACGATACTCATAAACATCCGCAGAATCATCACCTACATATAAAGGTAAATCTCCCATGATAGATATTCCTTTTTGATGTGCATGTATTTTTAATAAATTAAATTGTTTTACAAAAATATATTGAAGAAATTGAATATAATCAATTTCTGCTTCTAATCCTTCATTACTTCCTTTAATATTTTGATCTTCATCATTCCAATCTACCCAAGGTAAACCTTCGTTTGCTTTATTTAAAGCCATAAAACGCGCATATTTTTTTAACCAAAATGTTCCTTTAACAAAAGTACGATATTCTTTCTTTAATTCTTTATCTTTTAAGAAAACTTGATAAGCTTTTCTTAAATAACGATTTTTAAATAAACGTACGCGTTTATAATCAACTCTTTTTAAATCTTGTAAATAGTTAGGAACTTCATCTAACAAATGCCAATCTTTTAAAAGTTCTAAAGAAATATATATTTCATCACCAGCAAAAGATGAATAAGGAGTATAGGGTGAATTCCCGGAGCTTGATGGATTTAATGGTAAAATTTGCCAAATAGAAAAACCTGCTTGAGCAGATAAGTCAACAAATTCATAAGCTTCTTTTCCTAAATCCCCTATTCCATGTTTTCCTGGTAAACTAAATAACGGTAACAAAATACCAGCTTGTCTTTGATCAAGTGCTTTTAATTTCATGATTTTCACCTCTTCTTTAAATATACCATAAAAAAAGCGTCTTCGCTTATGAAAACGCTATCTTTTTTAGTTTTAAAATGAAAAGGTTCTATTTTCTTAATCTTGAAAATAGAAACCTTTTGTTTTAGTCTTCTTTTGTTCTTTTTCTTAAAGATACATAAACGATTGCTGCCATTAATGCAAATGTTGCAAATGTCCATACAGATGTTGAATCACCTGTTTTCACTTTGTTATTTGTTACAACTTGAGGTTTATGAGCAGGTTCATTTGTATCTGTAGTGATTGTTGGTGCTTTTTCTAATGCATTAATAGCGTTTTGTAATTCACCTACAAGGGCATCGACTTCTTCTTGTGTCATTTCTGATGAATTTTCTAATTTCTTAGAAATTTCAGTAACAACATCTATTAATTTAGAATAAGATGCTTCTGTATATTTTTTACTATCTAATTGTTTAATTTGATCTAATAAACCATGGATACCATCTAAATTACCACGTTTAACAAGTTTTTGAGCAGCTTCTTTTAAAGTATTAGTTAATGCTTGAACGTCATCACTTGTGTTTTCATTTTCTAAAGCATCTTTTACATCATTGTAAACTTTTTCAAATTCTTTCCATGATGATGCTGTATAATCTTTTTCTTGATATTGATCCATTAATGCTTTTAATGCATTTACTTCATCATCTGTTGCTTTTAAAACTAATTGTGTTCTTGCATCTTGTAATTGTTTTAAAGCTTCATCTAATTGTTCTTTTGTTGCATCTTCTTGTTCGATTAATGTTTGTGCATTCTTTAATGCTTTTTTAAATGAATCAGCAGTAGATGTTAAATATTTATTTGTATCTAACTTATCTAATTCATTTGATGCAATATAATCTTTTAACTCTTTTTTACTTACTGATACTTTTGTTACTAATTGAGCTTTTGCTTTTTGTAAAGCATCTACCATATCAATAACTTCTTTTTCAGTAATTTTTGCTTCATCCTTTTTAATGAATTCTTGAGCAAGTTTCACTTGATCTTGTAAAATAGTCCATGTTTCACTTGTATAATCTTTTTCTTTTAACTTGTTAATTGTATTAAGTTCATCTTTAACACTTTGAATATCTCCACGTTTAACAAGATTTGCATAAGAAACTTCTAATTCAGCTTTTGCATTTGTAATAGCATCTAATTCACCCGCTTGTTTATCTAAAACTTTTTGAGCTTGTTTTAATGCCTTTTCAAATTCTTTATAAGAATCTGCTGTATATTTATTTTCTTTAACATCTAAAGAATTAATATATTTTTGTAAATCATTAGCTGCTGTTGAAGCATATTCATCATCATTTAACATAATAACTTCTGAAATTGTTGGAATTTTATTTTCATCCCATTCAATCTTTAATTCATAAACGTTTCCTTCAGGCATATAGAATTCATTTAATGATTTTTTAAGAGTTCCAACTTGAACCCATTTCTTTCCATTTTCACCATCTACAAGAACAGATACTCTTGCATTTGAAATTTCACCTTTTTGAATAATATGCATTTTCTTAACATCTAAATCACTTGATAACGTATAAGTAATGCTTCCAGCTTCTTTAGAACCTGGTCTATAAGCTGTAGATAAATCTCCATCAAACATATATTGAGGAATAAATCCATTTGCTTCTACAGTTGAAGAAGTATATGTTGGATCATTTGAAACTGGTACATATTCTCCATCATTGATAACAATTTCATTGAAAACAACAGCTCTATTATTATTTGTTGCTGTCATTAAGATCTTTAAGTAACGTGCTTTAACATTATTAGCAGTTCCTTCTACATAGACTTTATTTGGATATGTGCTTGATGCTTTATAACCTGCATCTGAATCAATACATTTAACCCCAGCATCATTTGTATTTTCAACACCATCTCCAATAGTAATAACTTTTGTCCAGTTTTCTAAATCATCTGATACTAAAATATCAGCATCTCTAATATAGTTAACTGCACTATCTTGGCAATACATTTGAATTTTAGAAATGGTTCTTTCTTGTCCTAAATCATAAATAATATATTGTCCTCTTTGTGGAAAATCACCAAATTCTGTTGTTGAATCGATATTACCATCAAAAGCAGCACCATTATTTCTAGTATCTTCACCAACACCCCATGAAGGATTAATATTCATAGTTGCTTTATATAAATATGGTGCTGTAATTTCATTTGAATGTACTTCAAAATGATTAATTGTTAATTTAATAGCTTTGTCTGTTTTATTAATTAATCTTACATATCTTCCATCTGGAAGTTCTTTTTCTTGACCTGTTACAGTTGTCCATTCAACACCATTTTTTGAAACTTGTAAAGTTGCTCCTTGACCATTTTCATAATCAATATTGAATGTACTTAAATCTTTGATTCTTGATAAATCAACACCAACGTATTGACCTTTTTCTAAAGTAATTTCTTGATTATAGATCAATTCTGTAAGTGCTTCTTCACTTTGTGAAGCTAATCTATAATCTGTATTTGTATAAACATTAGCATTATTGAAATCTTCATCTGGATTATAAGCTTTTACAGAGAATTCAGAGAAAATAACCCATACAGCTCTCTCTTCTTCATTCACTAAACGTACATAACGTGCTTTTAAACCATAGAAGTTTTCTTCAACTGTATCTTTACCACTAGCTAAACCTTGATATGTTTTATAAGTAGTCCAGTTTTGGTTGTCATCAGAGTATTGTAAACTATATTTTTTCCATTTATCTCCAGCACTACGATTTCCACCGATGACTGCATAAACTTTACCAATAGCTGTTTCTTTACCTAAATCCCAACCTATATAATCACCTTTTCTTGTTGTATCACCTGAGGTACTAAAATCTAATGCTGTTGAACTATCACCATCTGTTAAATTATCTACTGTTCCTTGATAAATTCCCCATGTATCTGTATACATAAATGTTGCATTCATTTGTCCTGGATCAGCCATTTTAAATGTATTGACTTTCCACCAATATCCTGCTGTATTACTTTTTAAATTTAATTCTAAGTTTCTAATACGAACTGCTTTTGCTTTAATATTTTGACTTGATACATCTAATTCAACAGAAGCATCACCATTATATTCTTTTAATACTTTCCATGTTTGACCATCCGTTGTATATTCAATGACATATTTTGTTGATTTATCTGTTCCTGTATCTTGTCCAAAATAAATTGTACCTAATGTTTTTGCTTTTTTGAAAGTTAATGTAATACTTGCATCAACTGGTAAATAATCTTTAATTTCTCCACCTTTATAAGGACTTTCAGCAAAATGAGCATAAGTAGCATTACTGTCATCTAATAAATTATTTAAAGAACCACCTTTAAGTGTCAATTTATCGACAGATAATGTACCTGGATCTTCTTCAGTTACTACTTCATCTGCATTAACAGCAATATCTCTAACACCTAACCAAGTATTCGCTTTATCTTCAGTAGCAATCATGCGAATACCTTTAACCCCTTTTAAATTTAAGTCAGTTAAAGCTACATCATTTGGTAAAGTATATTCTTGATTATCTAAATCAACCCATTTTTTACCATCTGTTGTATATTGCACTTTAGCTTTAGAAAAAGTATCTTTTGAATTTGAATTTGTTCCTAATCTAAAAGTCACTCTATCAATATCAATTGCTTTTGAATAACTAACGCCTACATAAGTTCCTTTACTAATTGTATTTGGTGTTTTATAAACAATTTCAGTATTGGCTTTATTATCGAATACATTATCAATATTACCTGTTGGACTATCATTACGATTTGTAATAAATTTAGTGACTTGTTTATTTGGATCAACAATAGTTGAAACAATATCTCCTAAATAAGAATCCATTGCTTTAATAAATGGTACGATATGTTGTACTCCTACTTCTGCATATTCTAAATGATCAACATAATTGAATCCATATGTTTTTGATTTTTCAAAAGCAGCTTGTCCAGTAGCATATAGATCCCAAATCTTATCATTAGCTTCTTCATCTTGTACAGCTTTAACAGCTTTAAGATAATTTATTGCTGCATCTGCTGTATCATCCCAACAGTTTAACCAATATACAATTTGATCTTTTATTCTTATATCACCTGCTTGTGCTCTATATGTAGCACTAGCATTTTTTAAGATTGTAAATTCATTGATCAAATCTTCAAATTGCTCATCACTGATTGTTGTTCCATTTGTAAGAGCTTCTTTGAAGCTTGTTAAACGATCTTTTAAATCTACTGATTCTTGTAATGCTGTTACACGACCATCCATATTTTGATTGATCATATGTTTTGAAAGTTCTCTTAAAGCAGCTGATGCTTGAGTTTCAATAGCGCTATTATGATCGACATATTTAAATGAAGCATTCCAGCATTTTTGAGCTTCTTCTTCATTTTGCCAAATATTCCATGAGTAACATGCATTCCCAAAAATTGCAACTTTACTTGGCTCAGATTGTTGCATTGGATTTAAAACGATTCCTTGAATCTTATTTGGATCTACACCAGGGTGTAAAAATGTTGTATATCCACCCATAATTAAGTGTTTTTTAGAGTTATCTGTACATGGCCAGTTGATCCACATATAAGGGCCACGCCCTACATTATTTGTAAAAGTTGTTGTGAAGTTATTTGTAACTTCTCCCCATACTCTACCACCAGTCATAACGATTTGAATATTTGCTGGGAAATTTTGATAATAACTTTCACCATTATACATATATTCTTGTGTACAGAATGGTAATGTTAATTTTAAATCTGGATATGTTTTTTGCATTTCTTTTAACCATGCTGTCATATCAGTTAATGTTTTTGTATAGTTAGCACCACCAACATTTCCAGCATCATCTGCTAAAATAGCAATTTGACGAACACCTGCTTTAATAACTTGTTCAAATTTAGCTTGTAATATTTTTAAGTCTGCTTGATAGTTTTCTTCACTATTATACCTGATGGCATTATACATATATGGATGTAATGCAAATACAAAACGACATTTTGATTTATTTCCTGCTTCAGCAAGAGGTTTGATTTTTGTTTTAATTTCTTCATCTGTATAAAGTTCACGCCATTTGGAGTTATGTTTAGGATCATCTTTAGGAGCATAGAAATAAGAATTCAACTTGTAGTATCCTCCCCATTCCATTAATTTCATACGATCCGTAGTAGACCATGGATTTCCATAATAACCTTCAATAAATCCACGACTAGCAACATTAGCATAATCTTCCATTGTAAAATTACGGATATTTGTTCCGTCTAATTGTTTAAAGATATGATACAAACTTGTAAGACCATAAAAAGCCGCATCTGTATCTTTACCTAATACTGTAATTGTTCCATTATCAACTTTTAATAAGTATGAATCTAATTGATCAAATAATTGGGTTGTTTTTACTGAATAATGTTCACCAACATATTGATCAACATATTGATTTGAATCTTTAATACCTACTAAAATGTTTGTTTGGTCTTCTTTTACTTCTTCAGAAGTACTTGCTTTTATATTTTTAATAGCTAATACTTCATTCATTCTATCCTTTGTATATTTATCAATACCATCTTCATAGACAACATTGACAGTAGATGTCATATCAAATGAACCATCTTGATAATCCATCATATGAGGATTTGGATAGACTTCATAATCATTTTCCAAAGCACTGACGATTGGATAAGAGTGAATACATCCAATTGACATTAAAAATGCAAGTGCTAGAGAAACAATTCTCTTTACCTTTTCTTTCATATTCTTCTTCCTTTCTTATTTACATTACTGCTCCCTTAAATGAATAATGTAATCTTAATTTGCAAATACAAACCAAAAAATAAAGACCAAACAAGATACACTAAAAAAGTGTAAGTTATTTGGTCTTGCCTACTTAAAGTAACAATCCGTATTTACATCCTGTATTGTAACATACACTCTTTGTCTATGCAAGGGCTTACAATAAATTTGTCTAGACAAAATAAATACCACTACTTAATAGTGGCATCTATTTTTATAATTCTTCTTTTTTTACTTTTTTAATACCTAACCATGACATGAAAGCCATTAATACAAATAAAATAATATTTGTTTCATCACCTGTTTTAGCAGTTGAAGATTGTTTTTTATCATTTTTAGTAGTAGAAGTAATTACTTGATTATCTTTAGATGAAGTATTTCCTTTTGAAGTATTATCATCTTTAGTAGATGAATCTACTTTTTTAAGAGCATTCATAGTTTTTTCTAGATTAGAAATAGCTTCGTTGATTTCTTCTTTTGTAGCATCTTCTTTAGCAGATACTTCTTTTGCTTGAGTTAATGCTTCTACCAGTTGTTTCCATGAATCTTTTGTATAATCTTTTTCTTGAAGTTGATCAGCTTTACTAATCAAATCAGTTAATCCAGATTTATCATTAAGTATAACAAGTCCATTATAAGCATCTAATAATTTTTGATACATATCATTGATTTCATCTTTTGTAGCATCAAGATTACTTAAAACATCCTTTGCTTCTTTAAGAACAGTTTGGAATTGTTTCCATGAATCCTTTGTATAATCTTTTTGTTCAAGATTTGATAAATCATCAACGAATGATTTTAATTTTTCATTATCAACAGATAATACAAGTTTTACCATTGCATCTGTTAATTGACGTTTCATAATTTCAATTTCATTAGCGTTAGGATTTTCTGCATTGACTAAACCTTCAGCAGCTTTAATTGTATCCTGTAAATGATTCCATGAAGTAGATAAATATCCAATATCTTCCATAGCTTTAGCTTTATTGATAACATCTTTTAAACCATCAACATCTGCTGGTACATCTGCACGATGTAATTTAATTTCTGCAGCACTTCCGTTATTATTAATAGCTTCTACGTAGTATAAACGAAGATGTTTTGTTTTTACTGTATCAAATTCAATGACTTTTGTAGATGAATCACTTGATAAATTACCTTCTTTAACTGTTTTCCAATTAACACCATCATCACTTATTTCAATACGATATTTTGTAACATTTCCATTTTTGCCAGTTTGACGAGGAACATATGTTAAACCATTGACACTCATTTCTTCTTTATTTTCAAAAGCAATCCAATGAGGTGTTGATAAATTCCAATCTGTATGCCACATTGTTGATGGATTATCATCTAATACATTTTTAGGATCTGATCCATCATGTTGATAAGATGAAGCAGTTGCTGTAAGTTTGCTTTTATCAATGTAATTGACATTAACTTGTGATTTTAATTGTAGTTTAGTAAGTGCTTTTGTAAGTTCTACTTCATATTGATCGACTGTATCTTGCATTGATTTAGGTAATTCTCTTTGAATCATATCAATAACAAATTGCAAGTTTTTAACAGAATCTTCTGTATAAATAGATAAATCTTTTGGAATTGAATTTAAATAGTGATCTACTCTTGTATAATTTGCTTTTTTGTAATCAATTCCATTTACTAATTCTTTAATTTCATCTATAAGAGTTGAAATTGTTAGTTCATTTGGATCATATTCTTTTAAAGCAACTTTTGCTTCTTTTAGTTTTTCTTGTAATTGTTTATTTTGTGATTCTTCTGCAATATGACTTGCACTTGTCACTAAATAATCTAATTCCATTGTTGAAGCAAATGATTTTTCTGAACCTAAACGAATATCATCTACATATCCTTTAAAGGCATGTTCTTTACTTCCAATTCTTTCCATTGGAATCATCATTGTTGCTTTTAATGGTCTACCATTTACTTGTTCATCATCTCCAAGTGTATCTACAAGTTGACCATTTACATAAAGATCAATAACTTCTTTTCTATTTTTAAATTCTAATTCAACCCATTGATTAACAGGTAATTCATAATTAAATGAATAGTCATGATTTTCTCTACTTAATCCAACTTTACCTGTTCCTTTTTGAACAGCTTTAATTGAACCATAGCTACTTTCAAATAAAATTTGTTCTTCTTTACTTGATGATTCACGTTTTACTTTTACACGTAAATCATTATTTAAACCAACTGTATCTAATGAAGTTGTTGCATAACTTGTATCTCCTAATAAGTGCAATGCATCATGACTATCTAATGATGCAAGTTCGATATTTTCATGGCCTTTTAATTGATCAAGATTATCTAAATCATAATGAGCAATCATACCATTTTCATCTTTAGCTGCTTCATAACCAAAATTTGTACCTGGAGCATCCCCTAATGTTGTTCTTAAACTATTAGCCTGATCTAATGTTTTATCTCCTTTACCCCATAATTTAGCACCAAATAATGGAATTGCATTTTGTAAACGATCATAAACATCATATTCACTAATACCATTTTCTAAATAGTCTGTCATATCGTTCCATACAGCAATAGCGCCCCCTAACATTTGTTCATCACCAGCAGGAATTGTGACACCACTAATCGAGTTGATTGCTTGATTATATAAAATGTTGCTATTTAAATAATCATAGTAATATCCAGCATTAGGAACAATATAATATTGTGCATCATTACAGTTAATTAAATCATAACCTTGTTCATACATTTGATCCATATTCGCATAACCAAAGTTCCATAAATTCATTTGAACATCTTTACTTCTAACCGGAGTTTTTCCTGAACATTGAGTTAAACTTCCCCAAATACGTGCTGTTCTTCCTGAATTTTGTACATATTTTAACATATCATCTGAGAATCGACGATAAGCTTCTTTGTCTGCATTATATTCATCTGCACCCACATGAACTGTTGTTTGTTCATCGAAAACAGGATCACTTGTTGTCATATATTCATCAAAAATACTTTGTACAAATTCTAATGATTCATCATATTTATCTCTTAAAGCCAAATGATCGTTTTCACGTCCGTTTGTCCCATGTCTTAAATCAGGTCTTACTTTTGTAAGTGCTAATGAATGGGCTGGTGTATCGATTTCTGGTACAATATCTACCCCATAATCTCTTGAATCCTTAATAAAATCTTTAAATTCTTTTTTTGTATAGAATAAATCTGTACTTGTTAAATCTTGTTGATTTAAACCATTGTTTCCACCTTTTTTAACATCTGATTCTAATCTAAATGCTGAATAACCTGTCATTGGATCAGCTAAACTTTCAATTGGAATTAAGTTATCATTTAAGTGAACTTGGAAATCGTTCATTTTATACCATGACATTTGTTTAACAATTTGTTTTAAATAATCCATTGTAAATGTTTTACGTCCAACATCTAAAATAAAACTTCTTACTTTATAAAGTGGATAATCTCTTGTTGTCCCACAAGGAACATTTCCTGATTGTTTAATACTTTGTAAAATCGTTCTGGTTGCCCAATAAGCCCCTGTTGTTGTTTCAGCTTTAATATTGATTGAATCATCAATATCCATTAAATATCCTTCATCTTGTAACCCTAACGATTTATCTTTTGTAAGAGCTAAAGTAATATCTCCTGTTTTGCTTTCGCCTTTTACAACAGCAATACTTTTTCCAGTAATATCTTCATAATCATTAGCAAGTGCTTCTGCAGTTTTTTGAAGTGAACTATCTTTATAAACAATTCTTGCTCCTTTAGAAACTGTATAGTTTCCATGTCCACCATTCCATTCAGCTAATTCTGGTAAAACATTTGGGGCTTTATTCGCTGTTTCATCATTTTTTTGACTACCTGGAACTGTAACAGCAATTTCTTTGAATTTATAATCATTTGTATCATTATCTGTAATCTTGAATGATACTTTAACATCTTTATCACTAATAGGTTGATAAATTGTTAAATCTTCATCAATGATTTGTTCAAAATCAGTACCATTATATTCAACAGTATAACCTTCAACTTCTGGTAAAGTGACTTTTAACTTTTTATCTCCAGTTTTTGGTGTTTCTACTTGAATTTCATTTAAAACATCACTCATTGACATTTTTTCATCAGGATTTCCACCATAAACTTCTAATTCATAAATAGAAATCGTATTCCAAGCAATACCACCATCTGGATCTTCTGAAGTATGTGAATCAACATATAAACGTACATATCTTGCTTTATAGATTTGATCTAAAACAATTTTTTCTGTTAAAGATTTTGGACGATCTTTAAATTCTTTAACTGTTTGCCAATCACTTTCTTGAGGCGTAGATTCAGTATCAGCAATTTGAATCTTATAAGCTGTTGCTTTACGTGTTTCCCAGAATACCTTAACCGTATTGACATTCATTCTTTCACCTAAATCAACATAGATCCAATCTGGTCCATTTCCAACATCACTTCCCCAACGAGAACTACGTGATGATGTATTACCATCTACTGCATTTGCTGCTTTAACACTCGCTGCTTCTTCAGAACTTGCAACTGCAGTTTTCTTTAAAGCGATATTTTCACTTGGATCTTGTACTTTTTCATCCGTATTAAAGATTTTAAATTCTCGACAAGATACATTTGGATAACCTTTAACTGCTGTTACTTCTAATTTAACATATCTTCCACTGACTTTACTTCCTAATAATTCTTCACTGATAACATTTTTATTATCTGTTCTTGAAAGTACTGGTTCACCCCAAGAATTAAGATCATTAGAAACATAAATATTATAAGCTGAGGCATAAGTCGATTCATTTTCCCAAAACATTTGAAACTTATTCATTTCATATTCTTGTCCTAAATCAATATATGCCCATTGAGTAGGTCCACTTTCTGTTGACCAACGTGTTTTTTCATTACCATCAGTTAAATTTTTTCTAGGCATTGTGCCATATTCAGCTGAAACATAAGCTGTTTTGTTTAACGCTAAATTTTGTTGAGATGTTTCTGCAAAAACTGGTACCATCGATAATACTGAACCCATCGACATCGATAATGTTAATACAGCTGCAACACTTTTCTTTTTCAATTTCATATTTTTCTTCCCTTTCTCTTTAAAAAGAAAAGACCAAACATAAAAACAACATTCAAAAATGCCGTTAATATATCTGGTCTTGCCTACTTAAAGTAACAACCCTTGTCTATACAATAACAAAAAAATACCTCTATTGTCAAACGCTTACATTTTAAATATGACAATTCTTTTTAATATGTATACATAGATATGTCTGTTCATCTGGAGTTAATAGATAATGATATTTATTTTCTATTCGTTTTTTTATTCGATTAATGCATAAGGATAAGCGTATATTTTCTTTTAGCATATCTCTAATATTTTCTGTCGTATCAATATTATTTTCAACATCATTACGAAAAACTCTTTCAGCTAAAAATTTAAGATGTGTTGATAATCTTGCATAATTAATTGAATCTAATTCTAATTGAACATTCATTGTCTGTTCAATCACTTCAATGACATCTCTTACAAAGTTAACAATTTTAGAAGTATTTTGTGAACTATTCTTAGTAGAAAAATTCACTAAATGTAAAGCTATATATCCCGCTTCAGCTTCTTCTAACTGTATACCTATTTTTTCTTTAATAAGTTTTATTGTCCATAAACCTAATTGATATTCATTTTTATAAATTGCTTTCGTTTCCGATAAAACAACATTAGGTAAATCAATTTTTTCTTTTTTTCGTTTAATAGCAAAAGCAATATGATCACTAATTGCTAGAAAGATTTCCCCATAAAATTGGGTATTCAATTGTTCTGTTGCTTTGCTTACTAATAAACTAGTAATCTCATAATAAATAGGTTCAATATCGTTGATTCCTCTACGTATACGCTTTTCAACTTTTTCTTTAAAGATATACGTTTTTTCAATCCGTGATTCATCAACTAAATCACCTATCTTTTTTTGAAAGCCGATTCCTGATCCTGTTAAAATAATATCCCCTAATTCATCAGATAAAGCAGCAATACTATTATTATTAAATATTTTTATAATCTTCAATTTCATTTCTCCTACATTAGTATTTCATTTAATATTTCAGCAATAAATTGAACTTCAGTTCCTATAATGATTTGTATTTCATGCTCACTTGATTCAACAATATGAGAAAAATTCATCTTTGATAGAGTCTGTTTATCTATTAGTGAGATATCTTTAACTTCTACACGTAAACGCGTAATACAATGATCAACACTTATAATATTCTTTTTACCACCTAATGCTTCAAATAATTGAATAGCAATTTCATCAAAATTATTTTCGACTTTCTCTACTTTCTTTACCTCATTTTCTTCTCTTCCAGGTGTCATAATATTATAACGTGTAATCAATACTCTAAAAACAATGTAATAAATCAATCCGCATATAATTCCTAAAGGAATTAAAAATAAAATATTATTAGCAAATGGTGATTTAAAACTTAAAACATAATCTATAAGTCCTGCAGAAAAACCAAACCCTGCCATCCATTTAAAAGTTGCTGCAATAAAAAGCATCAATCCTGTAAGTAAAGCATGGATAAAATAAAGTGTTGGTGCTACAAACATAAAAGCAAACTCAAGAGGTTCAGTCACACCTGTAAAAAATGAAGCCAAAGCAGCTGAAAATAAGATAGCACCTACTTTTTTCTTATTCTCTTTTCTAGCACAACGATACATAGCTAGAGCAGCTCCAGGAAGACCAAACATCATTACTGGGAAAAATCCCGCTTGATACATTCCTGTTACACCTTTAACACCACCGGAAATTGTTCCCCAGAATTTTCCAATATCATTAATACCAGTAACATCAAACCAAAATACAGAATTGAGGGCATGATGTAAGCCTGTTGGAATCAATAAACGATTTAAAACACCATAGATTCCTGCACTTATAGGTCCAAAATTAGCGATTTCTTTTCCAAACCAAATAAAAAAGTGATAACACATTGGCCAAATATCAATAAATATTAAAGATATCAAAAGTGTAATTCCTATAGAAATAATGGAAGCAAATCTCTTTCCATCAAAAAAAGCTAAAAACTGAGGTAATCTTTTTTGATCAAACTTTTGAAAAGAAATAGCCACAATCAAACCTACCAAAATACCAATAAAAGCACTTTGCGTATTATGAAAAGCTAAATCCACAGCATATTCTGGAATTTGCAAAATTAATGCGATGCATTTAGATGATAGAATTGTTGTCATCATCATATAACAAGCAAGAGCACTTAACACTATTTCTGTATCTCTTTTTTTAGACATTTCCATGGCAACAGCTATCGCAAATAAAATAGGAAGGTTATCTATAATTGCTCCACCAGCAGCAATGAGTAAAGCAGCAATTGGGTTATGTATACCCCATCCAGTAGGATCAATCCAATACCCAATTCCTTTAAGTAGTGCTGCTATAGGCATGATTGAAACAGGTAACATGAGTGATTTACCTAATCTTTGTAAATATTTCATAGCGAACTCCTTTAGTAAACGCTTACGTATCATACCAAATAATGCTAAGCAGACACATACTGTAAAGATTATTATACACTTGTCTAGTCAAAATAGCTAATAAAAAATACTGCTTTTGCAGTATTTTTTACTTGAACCATTTTTCTATTTTTATACCATAATAAGTATCAACTATATTATAAAATTGTTGTAATAAATTTCCTAAAATCATCGAAATAGAAAATAATAAAATAGATTTTCCTATCTTTCCTTGAGTTAAATCTCTTTCCATAAAATCACCTTCCATTTCTCAATTAATTTTTCAAGTGAATACATGGCATTCGCTGGTGAAGTAGAAGGTAATTGAATAACGGGTAAATTATAATCAAAATATTGATGATAATAACGATTGGCAGCTTTGCCATTAGTAATGATTTTTTCAACAGGACAATTTTTAACAATTAAATCTAAATCATTGACTTTAACATTCGTAATACTCGCATCACTTGATCCTTTAATTTCACAACTTTCAATAACATCCCATAAAGCAAGATGATTTCTAAGTAAAAAAGTTTTCTTCTCTTCAATTGTTTGTGGAACTTCTTCTTGAAATAAGGCAGCTAAAACTTTCCAAAAACGATTTTGAGGATGATGATAAAAAAACTTAGCTTCTCTTGATTTAACAGATGGAAAAGATCCTAGAATAAGAATCCTAGAATCTTGATTATAAACGGGTTCTATATTATGCTTTGTCATCTTTTTTAACAATAACATCTATTAATTGATCAAGAGAATCATAACATCCTACAGTTAAATCAAGAATATCTTTAGAATGATGAATCAAATCAGGAATACAAATAACAGGAATATTTCCTGCATGTGCTGCTAAAATTCCATTTTTACTATCTTCTAAAACAAGGGCATCTTCTTTACTTACCCCTAGTAACTCAACTGCTTTTAAAAAAATATCTGGGGCTGGCTTCCCATGTTGGATTTGGTCACCACCAATAATGGCATCAAAATAATGATCAACTTTAATACTCTTTAAATTAGATAAAACACGTTCATAACGTGTTGAAGAAGCCACTGCCATTTTAATATTTTTCTTTTTTAAATCTTCTAATAAATCATATAAACCTTTTTTTACCTCTAAAGGATGACTATTAAAATATTCTTTTCTTAATTGATCTCGATAATCTTTAATCTTTTGATAAGGATAATCTTCACCAAAAACACTATGATAATAAGCTTTTGATGTCTTTTCATTTGTACCAATCAAATGATAAAACATATCTTCAGTAATTTCATAACCAAACCTTTCATGAGATGTTTTCACTAACATCTTTCCTACAGGTTCTGTATCAATCATCAAACCATCCATATCAAAAATAACAGCATTTAATTCTAACATACTACACTCTCACTTTCTTAGGCATTCTAAAGAAAAGTGTCACTACAAAAGCAATCGTAATTCCTGCAAATAAGAATAAATAGAAACCATTCATTCCTATGGAATCAATAATTCTACCTCCAATTAATTGGAAAAGCATTGCACCTACGCCTTTACCAAGCATAGCTTGAATTCCATAGGCTGTAGAGACATATTCTTCTTTTACTAAAACCATTACTAATCTTACAGTAATCATCGTAAAGAGTACAGTAGAAAAACCTTTAAATACAAAAATATAAATAATCATATTAACAGAAGGTAAAGTTGCATACCATGCAAAATTGATCATTGACATGATAATCGCAAACATCATGATATAACGATAAGGTATCTTTTTAATGATATAGTCTGTTGCTAGAATCATCGGAATTTCAAATAATGTCGCAAAAAGTTGGTAGGTTCCTACTTGTGAAGCTGTTCCACCTTGAGATTTAATAAATAATGATAAATAGTTAAAGTTTGTGGAGCATGCTCCCCAAAAGAAAAAGGAAATCACTAGAAAGAGCATAAATGGTATATTATGAACAAGCTCTTTCATAACAACAACTGTCGATAATTTATTTTCTTCTTTTTCAGGAACTTCTGAAAGCTTTGGATCAGAAACCATATAAATACAAATAATGGTAATTAATGTTCCTAAAATACCAGCTATGAAGTTCGCAAATGGTGAAATATATTGATATAAAAGTCCACTGACTTGTGCCATAATGGCATAACCTACAGAACCCCATAAACGAATCTTACCAAATTGATAAGGTGAAGAAACACCAATACGATCTGTTAAAGGAGTAACAGCATTCATAAAAGATACTGCTAGACCTGATGATAAAAGTAAAATCCAAAAATTACGACTAATTGCAAAAATAAACATGCAAACAATATTTGCAAATGATAATAAAATAGATACTTTTCTTGGTGATTGCCACTTATCTGCCAAGTATCCAAAAAATGGTTGAGTTGCAATAGATAAAAGTGGTGCAAAGGATACAATGTAAGCAATTTGTGAGGCTGACATTCCTATATCTTGACAATACATTGATAAAACAACTGTAAAGGCACCATACCCTAAATAAAAAAAACATGAAATACCTGCATGAAATAAATAATGATCTCTTAATTTACTCATATAAGCCCTCCCTATGTAAAAGACATTATATAGAATATCTTTAAAAGAAAAGAAGTCTTTTCATTTTTTGAAAGACTTCTTTATTTATTTAAAGATTTAACATAGTTACAAATAATATCTTTGATTGTTTCATTCCCTAATTTACAATCTAAACATAAATCATAGTTTGATTTATCACCCCATATTTTATTAGAAATAACTTCATAATAACTTTTTCTAGAATGATCCGATTTATGAATATATCGAAGAGCATCCTCATGACTATCATGATAAATTTCCATTACTTTATTTAGACGATATTCTAAAGGAGCATATAAGAAGATTCTTACTAATTTTTCATCTTCTTTTAAAATATAATCTGCAGCTCTTCCAACAATAA
>OLNR01001035.1_pt1 | contig 17996 bp, 9 predicted proteins | sample 1672231 | NCBI WGS metagenome assembly OLNR01 (sample SAMEA3136662, study PRJEB25190) | human gut metagenome
AAAAGGTCTAAGCCCACATGAGCTTGCTCATAGGTGGGTGAAAGACCTTAGGACCTACCCCGACATCTTTACATTTTCCCTTTACAGAGGAGGTATCCTTCCAAACGGCGTTGCATTCTTTTCATGTCGATAAGCCAACGGATATTTCTTTGCATACTGTATAAATCCTCTTCCATATTCATCATCTCTCAGCCTTGTAACGATTTCCTGACGCTTCGCATAAGAAATTTCATTCAGATACAACAGATATTGAATCTCTGCCCATTTTGCCATACCCTCATAGATCTCCAGCCTGTACTGCTTTCCATATTTACTGAGGATCATTTTTTCATCCCAGTTCTGGTATTGCCAGATATGTGTCAGTTCATGTGCGATCGTTGCCATTGCTGCAAGTTTCGGAGACCCATTTTCTATATACAGGCTATATCCTGATGAATCTTTCTGTGCGAATCCAAGTACACGTCCATCAAATCCCGGAGTTGCCACAAATTCTTCCCCGAAATGTTTTGCGATCGTCTTGGCATCTGTCATTCTTACCTTAATTGCCACATTGAGCTTGATTCCAAAAAAGATCTCCATATTCCGGACAACCATTTTATAAACTTCTTTAAACTCTTCGCCAGTCCTAAGTGCAGTTGAAGAGCAATGATTGCAACGTTCTCTTCCGTCTTTCAGAAGTTCATATTCTCCTCCGGCAAGCTCTACACCACAGAAATCGCAAAAATGACTTCCCTCTTTATGTGGATCATATTTTGCGTTATCAGCTTCTGCTGCCTTCACGCCATCACGAACCTGCTGCAATGGATTTCGATCATAACCATATTTAGTAAGATACTTGATCGTCCCCCCAAAATCAAAGTATGGATCGATTTCTTCATAGCCATACTTCAGGAAACAACTTTTCTGATATTCCGTCTTTTTTGTCATCTTTTGTTCCACAAGCTGCTCATCTTCACCTTCAATATCCATTTCTGCTTCTGCTGAATACATCACATTTTTCATGACATTTTCAGTTCCGGTTTCTGTGTTTCTTTCATCTGTGGAAGTGGTTTCCTCTGTTGGACTATCTTCTGAAATTCCTTCTTCTGGTGTTTCTTCTATTGGTGTTTCTTCTGTTGGTGTTTCTTCTGTTGGAGTTTCTTCCACCGGCTCATCTTTCGGCTTCTTTTTAAATCCCGCAGTGATCTTTTCCCAGAATTTCCTTAATTTTCTCTTTATTTTTCCGAGGAATCTCTTGTTCTCTTTCTCGGCTTTCTCCCTGGCTTTCTTCGCAGCTTCCTCTTCTTTTCCGGCTTCCGGCGTAAACGGAGTCTCATAGTCCTCCGGTTTGCTTTCTTTTTTCGGATTTTCAGCCATTTTCTGCTCATGCCACATCAGTACTTCTGTTATGATTTCAAAATACCGCTTTAAATTTCGTTCAACAGATGCGATCAGACCCAGATCGATCTCACTGTCTTCTACTATATAAATTGCACTTCCGTCTACTTTTCCTGACAGTGTATACATTGCACCTTTTAACTTTTCCGGTGCATGATTCGTATCAACCAAGGTTACCGCACAAATATATGGGTAAGCATCTGGATAAATCGTGCGGAAGATTTCATTCAGAAGAAGGCAAAGTGTATATCTCACCCGCTCCGAAACATCCGGCAAATTCAATTTCATAACCAGTTTATTCCTATAGGAACGAACCGGTATTCCGCTGACACGAACTTCTTTTGCCGCATTCAGATTCTCATAAGATGTCATTTCCAGGTATCCTGCTGTCTCAATATCTATCTCACAATAGCCTTTATAGATTGAGATTCCCTCAACGGATTTCTGTCCACCGATATTCTCATCATCTTTCCAGTCATTGATCCTGATATGACGCAACTGCCTGTAGTAGACACGATCCGTGATATGATCTGCTGCTCTTCGTACCACGACCCCATTTTGTGGTGTGATCGCCTGTACTTCATAATATTTTCCATCATAAGTCAGGAACTGGCCCGGAATCAGTGCCTGGAATACATGTCCATATAATTTTGCACCGATATAATATTTATCGCCCTGCTCATCTTCTGCGATATAATATGCATTCTGAAGTTTCTTTGCGTACTCTGCAATTTCTGTTTCTTCCTCGATCGCATAATATTTTTTCACTTCTGTATGAAGTGCATCTTCCATCAACTGTTCTCTGAAATAGATCCGAATGTTGATTTCCTTTATGAAACAATGCTTGTAGATCAGGTTCTTTAATGCTGCCAGTGGATCTTCAAACTTGATTCCACTCACCATCAGTGCATCCACGATTTCATCTTCGGAAACCTGCTCCTCTGCCATCAGCATGATCAGTTTCAAAATTGTATTCCGCTCTGTTCGTGCATAGTCTGCCACAATCGTCGGGATTGCTTTCGGGTCAGAAATAAAGGTCTGTGCATTTCCCAACATATAATCCCTTAAGAGATAATTTTCACTGATCACGTTAATAAATCCCTGCTGCGTTCCTCTCGTTGCGAACAGTCTCGTCAGCTCGAACAAGTTCTGAAATTCATCTTCCACCACAAGGAATGAATTTTCTTCTCTCTGTGTATTCCACAAATTGGATTCCACATGAAACGCTCTGTTGAAAGACTCCTGACTCACTGGCAGGTCTGTATAATTACAGATCTTTTTGTAGTACTGTCCCGCGATCCATTTCATATCCATAACCGGGAATTTCTCACTGCTGATCCATTTTGTATTGGCAATCTGATACTTCAATGCCACTGCATTGATCTCTGTACCCATACCAAGATAACGGGATACATTGGAGAAAATCCGGTGATGCATATAATCCCCTTCTGCATTCCAGCACATAATAGAAGTCGTTGCCGCACTTTTCAGTGTGGCTGTTACTTCTGTAATCGTAGTCTTCAGTACATGAGACAGTGCATCAACCAGCCCGTCACAGTTTCTGTCGCATGCAGCATACACAACCGGCTCTTTACTTTCATCAAAACGATGAACCAAAAGGCTGACTCCAGCCTGTCCGGATGCCAGCAAGCGGGATGGTTCTACAATAAATACAAATCCGACACGGCTTAAAAAATCACTGTGGTTTCTCTGCAGACGAAGGTTATACAGATCACTGAATTTAAGGATTCCGATATCCGGCTCGTCAATTTCCGGATTTTCATTCTCCAGCACCCCGACTTTCCACAGACTGCCTGTATTTACATTTTCAAAGATTCCCTGCTCCAGCCATTCTTTTACATCTTCCGTTGCTGAATCTCTTCCCATGATCACCAGACATTTTTTATATCTCATCAGTTGCCCCATAATCGGAAACATCAGATAATGAGTCAGGTCTCTGTAAAACGGATTACAGAACAAAGTACTCTGTCCACAGATCAGATTAACACAACTTTTTACATAGTTTGGTTCTACATCCTGACCGCTTTCCTTTAGCTTTGTGAAATATCCTGCCAGATTGCGGATGGCCTGATTTTCTGATTTCTTCATCTCCTCCAGTGTCTCAAAACTGGAAGATACATCAAGCCCACTGTCCACAGTTGCATCATATAAGACACGCTCTCCAAATAAATCTTTTAAAATATCTTTCAGCAAGCCATAATTTGCAACTTTAAAAGACTCCTCATCTTCTCCAAGGACATCTTCAATAAATTCTGTTCTGCTAATTCCGGAAAGATAATTGATCACTTCCCCCAATACCAGCACTCCAAAAACCGGATAACATGGTGTCTGTGCAAATGCCATCTTCGGGTACATCTGTCCCAATACAAAAATCAGAACAGATGCTCCAAGTGCTGCATAATAAATTCCATTGCAATAAGTCTTTACCTGCTCATATTCTTTCTTCAACAGCCATTTATCCAGGTCTTCTTCATATTCATAGAAATTCCCGGAGGTTAGCTGCATCAGGTTTTTAGACTTCCATGTCTTGTTCAAAATAGGAAGGAAAATCCCTTTCAGCACAAGAAATATAACTACAATCAATAGATTGAACAGATTCATATAATGACTTATCCCTGCATTTGATAAAAATGGAAGGAATCCTGATATCCACCCCATAATTTTGATCAGCAGGGAATGGAACTGCGTTAAGATTACTGCTACGATCGTACAGTAAAGCAATGCAATAAACGGCATCAAGACCTGTCTTCCTCTGTCAATTTTATTCAGATTTGCTTTTCTCGCTGCCAGACACAATAAAATAAAAGGAATCGCCTGTGCTAAAAACTGCAGCATTCGTATAAACATCATACTTCTCCTTTCACTTCATCGTACAGATCTTCTCGTTCCAGTTTTAGTTTGGCAACAAACTTATACGGTGCTCTCACCAGGTCTCCCGCCTCATTCAGCGGAATACCTACATCGGATTTATCTGTCTCATAGTAATACAGTGCATTATCCTTTGGAAGTTTTTCTTCATGGAAGAAAGAAGTAATATTTTTCTCAACTTCTGCCACCCGCCTGATCCCATAGGATGCAGCCACTTCCTCATCTCTTTCTATAGAACTTTTCAACGCCTGCTTATGTGCCCTGAGTATGAACTGTGCGGAAGAGATCGATTCACTTTTCAGCTTGATCCCTGCCCGGATCGATTGTGCTTTCATATAAGTACATACCGCTGTAAAATATTTGCCAAATTCATCTGCTGATGCATTGACATTATTTACCATCGTGTGGATCACATGATTATATTCTTCCATACTCATCCGGACTCTGTACCGTAGAATGAAGAGTGCTGCAATTCCGCCTGCTGCCGCCACTGCAAGTGCAGCCAACGCTACCACAACCGCTGAACCGAACTGACTTCCTCCCAGTTTGGCTGCAGAGATCCAATATGGCACAAATCCCAACAGGTACACTAACAGAAGACAGCATCCAACCTGAACTGCCGTACTTCTTCTGATATGAGATACAATATCCTTCTTCACTTTTTTGTCTACTGTTTCAATCTGCTCTTTAAATTTTGCTTCATCTACCAGTCCACTGGTGCTATTTTCCAGGACGTTTGTCTCCAGTCTTTCAATTTCTGCTTCAAGATCCTCCACCTGAAACTGATCCATCTTATACTCATCACCAAAGAAACTTTCTGCTCTGCCTTTCAAATGCTGAGATGCTTTGTCGATCGCACGTCTTGGTGCTTTCAGGAATTGATTGATCTGACGCTTTTTCTCTGTGATCTCCATGATCCAGGTAAATAATTCATCTTTTGGGCAATCTCTGCTCAATCCAACCTTTGAAGTATTGATATACAACTCTTTCCCTGATGAACCATCAAAATGAACCGGTATCTTCTGTTCCGGCACAAGAATATCATCTTCCTCAAAGGAAAGTTCTGCTTTCATTTTCATTCTTTCCTGAACAAAATCATAGACCGACTCCATTCGGTTCAATCGCTTATTCAGCAGCCGTTCCAGTTCCTCTTCTGAAGCTTCCATTCCCAGTTTGTACAGACGATATGCCTGCAGCGAACTTGCCGGGATCCGGTTGATTGCCAGTGTAAGAACAGAAACCCAGAACTCTGTCAGCTCCTTCATATACAGACTATTTTCTGTATTGGTAATACTGCTGCATATGAATCTACAGTTATTCGGATATTTATTTCGGCTGCTGAAGTTGGAACTTTCCATTTCAAACTGCGTCTTCCAGGACTCATAAATATGTTCTTCATCCTTTTTATGCTTCCTGGTCGCAATAAAGATCAATTCCTGCGGACGATTATCACTGAACCCATATTTTTCATTTAATTCATCCTGTGCTTTTTTTACTTCTTCAGAGACCGGAACATCCAGATAGATTGGTTTCAGCCTGTCACGATACCGCCGAGACAACTGGTAAACCTCATCCTCCGTCAACTCTGACTCTCTCACCCGGACTCGTTTCAGGGTCTTCTCATCATAATACTCGAACCCTTTTTCAAAATTTTTCACTGTTGCAGCAGGATATCCGCACAACATATGTGACAAACGGATCATTGGTACATTACTTTCTCTTGGGATTTCCGTATCATTTACCGTCTCACCCGGAAAATCAAATGGATTTTTTTCATCTGCAACCGGTCCTGACGTATGTACTGCCATAGAATCCGTATTCAGCACGATTGCACGCCAGTCCGGTTTTCCCTTGATACATTTGTATATATCAGGGACAGCCGATTTCAGGTCCGTCCCCGCCTCATTCCAGTCACAGAAACTAATCGTTCCTTCATCCACAAATGGTTTATACAGAAAGCGAAAGTCTTTCAGCAGATCCGATGATTGCTTGTTCAGTATGATCACTGTATGCATTTCATTCACCGCCTTCTCCTATGCTTTTCAAGACCCTAGCCTCTCTTTTTGCTTGATTCTTTCATGATTTTTCTCATTTTTTCATAAATATCTGTCAGTTTCTTTCTTTCAATATCGCTTACAGCTATTCTCATCAAATCATTAATATAGTCACTGAAATTATCTTTCCAGTTATCCATATACCAGTCTATATTTTTATCAAACATTTCAAATTGTTCTAAGACAAACTTTCCATAAATTCCGTCTAAATCTGCCTCAAGTACCATTGTCTGTGCATACTCATAAATCAGGGTAAGAATTTCTCTCATAATTCCCTTACCTACAGTTTTATCAAACTCGGCTGAAGGCGTTGAAACCTTTAACAATAACGCAACATCAAAAATAGATAAACCAGCTTTACCATATTCTATACTTGCAAGCTCATTAATCTGTCTTCTTAAATAGCTATGTTCAAAATCAAGTTTTCCTGAACTATTACGTTCATCTGCAAATTTCTCTTTCATATAAGAAAGAATCGTCTGCACAGCAACCGGATTGATTGTCAATGCATCCAGTACTTCATAATAATGATCACAAGGTGTTCCATTAGAAACCACAAATTCTTCCGGTTCAAGATCATTAAGCTCTAATCTATATAAATATTTTCCTTCTGAAATCTTACTATAGCAAACCAGATCACAGATAATTCCAAGTGCAAATGCCCGGTAAATTTCTCTTTCCTGACGTCTCTGATTCTCCTCGTCCAAATCCGGCAATGCAGATACAATATGCCAGTTTCTGTCGATATGCGGTGTGATAACCGGTGTCTTATCTGACTTTGGTTTAATCTGGCTTACTACCTCATAATATGCCTTATAATACTCACCATCTGAACGCCCCTCTGCTGCACATCCAGGTGAGAATTTTGACAGCTTATTTGCTCTCAATCCATAAATAGACTGGTAGAACATGATCATATTCAACGGAATATCCTCATCCGGTGTTCCGCCATAATTTCCAAGCTCTTTTGCAATCAACATAGATCTCGGTGAATCATCCTTCGGATCCAGCTCTTTACTGTATGTACATGCAGCAATCGGTGCTTTCTGCTCACCAAGCGGACGCTCGATAAATGGATTCGACAGGTTTCTCGTCTCTGCGATCACCTTCTTTACATACTGCTCGATCCTGGTTGCATCATATTCATTCTTCTCGTATTTTGCTTCTTTTTCAAGTGCAGTCAGCACATCCATGTTGACAGTGCTTCCATAGATCTCCATCAGAGATTTCTTGAAATAGCCGATAATTCCATTATCAAAGATCTGTTCAAAGTAACCACCATTCTCCGGTTTATCCTTGAGCATGGAATAGTTACGTACTTTATTGTAGATTTCCTCTGCAAGCTCTTTATCGATCGTGATGCTGCTTCCTGTATAAGGCATCTCTTTTAACAGTCTCTGGAAGCAGTTCGGTGTCGCACATACATATCTGGAAGTTCTTCCTGCTGTATTGCCATATTTCTTGGACAGGGCTGCAATTCTGCGATCCAGTGCTTCGATACGATTCTCGAAAGATGTATAGAAATTCTGGAACGCCTCACACAAACTGGAAATATAATCGATTCCTTCTGCCAGAACTTCTGCCAGAACACTGCTTGTTCTGTATTTATCTGTCTCTCCGATATAAAAACGTAACTTGTCTTTAAACTCCTGCTGCGTCTTTTTATCAATCTTTCTCTCTGTGAGCTGATCTACAGTTTCAATTTCATCATCCGTCTTCGTATTGTCAAAAATTGCATACATTCCATCAAAAGATTTTTCTTTTTTATCATTTTCTTTCTCTACCAGAACCTTCTCTGCTTTCATCAGTTCCAGTGCCTGATACAGGAAATAACGGACTGCATTCGGATGGATAAAGTTTCCTTCTTCATCTCTTAAATATGTCTCCATCTGATGCGGCAGTTTTTCCTTCGTGATAGAGTCGTTCTTTGCCTTAAAGATCGAATACGCAATGGTTCTTGCAGTATCTTCACTTCGTTTTACAACCATATCTTTATACTTTTCCATCTCTCTGTACGCATCCTGAAGCTCTTCTGCTGCCTGCTTCGATCCAATCTCAACCTCGTTGATCATTCCCATTGCCAGATTCTTCTGTGCATCCAGATCCATCTGACCATTCATGGTACTGTCCTTCACAAACTTCTTGAGCTGCCCGACATACTCTGTCCACTTATCGTTGACTTTCTTATAACCACCCTCGTCGTAGATCGTGCAGGCTTTTTCAATCGATAATGCAAATGGATCTTTCTGCTTTGCCATCTGGTTGATCGATTCAATATAATCTACCGACGCATTGATATCTCTCCGGTTCAGTCCCTGTGCACGCATCTCCGCATTAGCCAGACATTTTTCCTTATACATACGGTCAAATACAAGCCACTGACTGGATACACACTCTTTTGTCCAGTTCAGTGCGATATACTCTCTTACATCTTCATATGGATAGATCAGCATTGCAGAACCTGCACCGGCATAACGGTTACGTCCACGTTCCGCACAAAGTTCACGGATCGTATTATCCTCTGAAGAGTTACTTCTCTTATTCATTGGTCCGATGGACTGAGAATAAATACAGTTGGCGGCATGATCCAGATACTGGTTAAAACTGTTCAGCTTCTTTCCTTCCGTATTCTGTGCATCAAACAGGAAACAGAAATCATACGGTCTTACATTATACTCTTCCACATCATTGGATCCGACTCTCGGGAACTCCAGCTTGACCGTCTTTTCATACTTCTCCGGCAGAGTCTCGTCCCCTTTCATAAGAAAGGCATCCAACTCTCTTAACGTTGCATAAGCATTACATTTCAGATTATTTCTCTCTGACTGTCCACGGATTACCTCATAGAACACTTCCGGAAGAATGAAGAATCCTCTTGTAATATTGGCACTTGCCTGGAATTTGGTTGCAAGATAATTTTTCAGGTACAGTGCAACCGGGAGAATCAGTCCTGATCCGGTTCCTCCTGCCAGGGAACTTACAATGACCACTCTTAATGCCTGTTCTGAGGAATCGCCCTCCAGCTTGTAAAGTTCCTCGATTGCATTATGCAGAGGCTCCATATTTCCCGCACGGATCGCTGTGTCCAGTGCCAGTCTGGAAATCGCACGTACCTGACCGGCTCCCTCTGTCAGGGATTTGCTGTTCAGGATTCCGTTCACCGGGAACCACTCATCTCTTGCATGCGTATCAATATTCAGATACTCTCCGACCGTCAGCTTTGTTGAGGTCTGGATCGTCTTGATAAACGGATTCGCCTCACGGATTTCTCTTAATTCATTGATATCCGTATCAAAAACTGCAAATCCGATCCTTTTCCGCTGCTCTTCCGTAACCATCTGAGATACACGGCATACGATCTTTGATCCGGTTCCTCCAAGTCCTACTAATAATGTTGGTGCAATCATACTCTCTTCCTCCTATAGCCTTTTATTTTCTTTTTCCTCTTTTTATCTCGCCATTTGCAGTTCTCTGCACATTCGGAATACAGGTATATGTAAACTCTGGCGTACTTACTACAATAATGGTACTTGCGGAAATACGGTGATGTCCCTTTTCATTCTCCTGAATGGACATTCCGTTAAATGTGATCTCCTCTTTCCCTGCAAAAGCGGATGTATTCAGAATCAGCATACTTCCGCCTCCTGATGCCCGGACTTTTGCTGTTTTTTTCACCGGAGTCGGTGAGAACGTCAGCCTTCCGGTCTCCGGTACATATGGGAGCAGTCTGGATGCAAGATCCTTCTCAAAATTTCCCTTCATGACATTATCACGAAGTCCGATCTTCTCCGCACTGCATTCGATACTCGGACGCTTCTTGATACTTCTTGCAAACCGCTTTTTAAACGGTGGCACATATCCTAAAATAAGGATCAGAAGCAGAAGTGATATTACAATATGCTTCCAGTAGCGCTTCAGATAATCTACGATATTCTTATCATCCTTGATGTTTACACTGACCGTTTCTGCCTTACCGTAACCATCCCCGTCGATTTCTGCCGATACATTGATCGTTACATCTGCCTGACCGGTCTCTGTTGCGAACATACCGCCTTTCTTATATTTCGGAGTCACGATCCAGGTTGAGACTTCACTGCCCTTCTGCACATCCCACTGGATACCAAATTCTTCTCCGTCTTTATTTACACTTACCACGTCCAGCGTTGCGGCATCCCACTGCTCTTTTGTCAATGGCTGATCATTTCTCGTTGCCTCTACAGTAATCTGATTTGCTCCGTCTTCCAGCGTCTTCAGATTTGCACTCTTGAATGCGTCCACATTCATATCCAGCGTGCAGACCTTAAACGTATAGGATGCACTGTCTGTATAATCTTTCAGGTAATTGACATCTGCCGTCAATTCCAGTGATGCCCCGTCTTTTCCGGTCAGTTCCTGCGTCTCTCCATTGATGCTGACTGTATACTTCGGTTCTCCAAGAAGCTTGGAGCTTTTAATATATTTTCCTGAAAGCTGATCTACGAATCCAACTTTTACTGTATAAGCTCCACCTTCGATGGTTCCCTCTTCCATCTTTGTATCGCCTTTGTAAAGTCCTGCCTCAAACTTCACATCCGGCTCATAATAAATCTGAATACTGTCTGCTCCGCTGACATCCAGCGTATAGTTTCCAGCTACGATCGGTGACTTATCTGCAAAGACCGCAACCTGTCCTTTCAGAGATGTATCTTTGACCGGTGTTGACTTTACAAAAGTAGTCAGCCCCGCTCCGTCCGTACTGCTATATGAAACCGCCGTATCACTCTGGAGCTTCACTTCTCCGCCCTCTTCATTTTTCAGGCTGCCGATCTTCACATCTTTCCCCTGTGCAAAGACAATCAGCTTTCTAAGCGGAATATCAAATTCCAGACCGGAATCTTCACTGCTATAACCTGCATATTCATTTCTCTTGAAAATGCGGTTGCTGATCTCAGCAAGCTCATTCACAACTTCTGAAGTATTACCCGCCTTCTGTGCATACAGACCTTTATCCGCATTTCCCTCCGGGATATTCTTTACATCCGTTCCGATAGCCAGATACTGCACATACAGATTTTCGTTGGCCGCAGCCTTCCCCTCCAGATCTGCTTTCAATCCGCTGGCCGGAATATCATTGTCAAAGTCACCGTCTGTCAGCACAACCAGCCATCCTTCATCCACACTTCCGGCATTCAGAAGCTTCGTCAACTCTCCTGCCGCATTATTCACCTGCGTATACGGAGTTCCGCCTGGCTTTGGTGTATACATATTATGAATCTGTGCAATATCATCTTTTCCACGAATCTCCATGGATGACTTTGTTGCAGACCCCGTATTCCCATCTGTTGTGATATCATGCATCGGGAATACTTTCATCACGTCTCCGCTCTCATAATTCATCATCGCGGCAAAAACTTCCATCGCATAAGTCGCCTGAGACCATGCTTTGTTGCCGTCCCCATACATACTTCCCGAATTGTCAAATACAACATAGATTGCACGCTTCGTTGTCCCCTGCTGCTTCTCTGCGTGTACCTTACCGACTTCGGAAAAACCTCCGCTAAGTATCATGGCAAATAAAATCACTGCCGCTAATACTCTTTGAATCGTCTTTTTCATTCCTTCCTCCTCATCCGTAACTATTTTGACCTTCCGTACAGTTTTTTCAACACATACAGTAGAATGCCAATCATTGTGATTGGGAAAACTCCCTTTAAAATAATATCAAGTACTCCCGCCGGTATCAGCCAGTCCAAAGTACTCAGATAATCATTACCGTCGATCATGGCACTGAAGAAGCACAGAACGGATAAGATCGTCAAGGCTGTATTGGACTGATCATCTCTCTCTTTTTCTTCCTTTGCCTCCTGTCGGTCAACGATTTCCCTGTTGATATCAAAAATGTTCCCAACTTGTTTTTGATTATACTCCATTTTCTCTTTCAAGTCATCTATAAGAAACGATTTTCTGATCATTTGCAATGATTTTTGTGACGACGGGTAGTTTACACTAACATTCCAGAAATCCACCGTATTTAAATACCGGTTTGTGATCGTTCTTGCACGGGTCAGGAACTCCGTAGGTTCGATCCGCATGACCTCTGCCATCAGATCGATCAGTTCCTTATTGAAACAAGTCAGTGCCGCCTCTTCAAACATCAGCAATTCCACATAAAAGCAGGTAAATGCTGCATTATACATCCTTGCCTGTATCGTTCCCCGCAGGTCTTTTTCAAAGTCCAGAAGCACATTTGTATGTGCCACAACAAAAGCACGGCTGTACTGTCCCATACCGGTCTCTGAATTTGTCAGCTTCAAAATTTCTGCATCTGTAAATTCCCCGAAATCTTCTCCCTCTTCGTAGATCGTTTCTGACAGGAGAACTGCTCCTAACTGCTTTTTGTTTAGGCAGTTTTTCTCTTTCGGTATCATTTCATAACTTTTTGGAGTCCCGGAAGCGTTCAGTCCCCATTTTTCCTGCATATACGCATACAGATTCACTGCTTCTCCATTTTCTTCTATTACCATCAACTGGTTTCTTACAATGTTATCCAGAAAATGACTCAGCAGAAAAGGAGTGGACAAAGAAACCAATGTCAATACTCCGATATGGCTCAACCGGTCAATCGAAAGGACCGCTTCTGCCTCCGCATCACATCCCACCGGCTGATCCTCATGATCCAGGATATCCAGGATCATTTCCAATGTGATCCTGACTCTCAGCCTTCCAAGTGGAATACGTTCCAGACGGTTCTTATAACGTTCCATCAGATCAATTCCATCTTTTCCAAAAGGAACTCCTGTTTCACATTGCAGACGGATATCCATATAATGCATATAATTGCCGATCTCCTGATTATCATAACAGGCACATTCTAAAAGCCGGTCCTGCTCTTTATACGTCACCGGATACATAATGTAACTGTCAGGAACAATGCTCCATTCCGCTTTTCTTGTCTTTACCATTTCACGGAGCAGATCATTCCACAGAAGAGAGCTGTCACTTTGATATTTTTCTGAATAGATCAGTGCTTTTCCCCTGTCTGTCTGCTCAAAATGTTCTTCATAATTAGTAAGGTTGATAAACCGCTGATATCGAAGAAGCTGTTCATAATCACACTGCAGCAGAACCCCCTCACAGGCCGCTCCTGGTTTTCTGAAAAAAGCACTGCCTTTTTCAGATCGGACGATCTCATAACCGGTCAGTTTCACCATCGTCACTTCTGCCTCTTCTATTCCCATTTCCAGAAGCACTTCCTGCCCCGGCAATATTAACAATATCTCTTCTTCAAAATAAGTATCTTCCATTCGGATCTGCGGTGCAAAATGAAAAAGCCACACGTTTTCACCTGCCGCATCGTATCTATGGCTTTTCAGATTCTTCTCTGATACCACTGCCAGGTCTTCCTGAAATTTTTCACTTTGCTCTCCGCTAATTCTGAACAAAAGATGACTGTCCCGGTATTGTTCCCGAAGCCGTTCGATCAACCGGCCCACCTTCTCTTTTCCAACAAGCAGAGGTATCACAACAACATTCGTTCCCAATGTCTCGATCTGCCGCCATTCTTTATCACCTGGATTCAGCCATTTCCTTCCATTTCTTTTCAATCCTGTATACTCAAAAGCACAGGCAAATGCGGTCAGCTCCCCACCGGTAAAAATTCCGGTTATCTGGCAGTCTGCCCCCAATTCCTGTGCTTTTTTTCTGTCACAGAGTATCTCTGTAACACCCATTTTTCCCAGACATCCGTAAAATGCAGATGCCTGTTCCATACATTCTCTGATCAACTTATCATCTTCCGACAATGGCAAAAGCTTTAACTCCATCTTTCTGTCGGATTTATCCTCATAATATTTCATCTCTGTCCCCGACTATACCAGGCCATACACGCGGACTGCATTCTCATAAAATACTTTTTCATGATATTGCTCCGGCACCAGCCTTTTTATAAACTCTCTATATTCAAAACAGTTGACCGCAGGCCAGTCTGTCCCATATATAAATTTACCATAATCGCTGACATAATGCATCCATGATTTCAAAATTTCCAGGTAACCTGACTGATCTTTTATAAACGTTTCCGTTTCAAAAGCACCTTCTATCAATCCTGAAAGATCTGCATACATATTTGGATTTTTCTCTAATACGGCCGCTGCCTCCTGTAAAAACGGATTTCCAAAATGGCACATCACAATCTTCAAACCTGGAAAATCTGTCGCTATATCGTCCAGATGGATCGGTCTGCAATACTTCAGATGCCCGCCATTTCCGGCAACCATCCCCGTATGAACTGATAGAACTTTCCCATATTCTTCCGTCATTTTATAAATGGGATACAGACTTTTATCATTGGGATAAAGTTCATAATATCCCGGATACAGTTTCACACCTACACAGCGTTTTCTCTGAAGATGTGACTCGATCTCCTCCAGCTTCAGCCAGGAATCCTTCTCATCCAGTCCGGCACTATAGTAAAAGTACTCCCCCAGATTCTTTCCCTGCTCTTCCAACGGGCCATTCCCCATCACAATCCCTTTTTCAATTCCCAATCTGCCATAATATTTTTCAGTCAGGTATTCCTGCGTAGGTTCATCTCCGATCCCATGTGCCAGACGGTCTCCAAATTCACAATGACCGAAAATATGAAGATGTGCATCAATTACTTTTCTTTCTTTTTTCATTCAACCTGACCCCTTATCTCAAATTAGTCTAATATCTTAACCTGGTTCTTCTCGATATAACCGATCGGTTTATAACCTCTCTTTGAGCGTCTCAGCCCCGGCTCATTCAGATCTTCCTCCCGGTTCATATATTTTACTTTCTCCTGCAGATCCTGTGATACGAGCTGAACCAGCTTCGAGTACACACCATTGTAGGTCTTATCCGCTTTCTCAATATGAGAATAATAATAATCTCCCAGAATTTCTCCTACTTCAAGTCCTACGATCTTTCCGTCCACTTTCAGAACATATCCGACTACCCCATAAGCCTCCAGATCGGAAAGCACTTCTTTTGCCTTTACATTTTCTTCTTTTGCGATCGTCGCTTTTTTATGTTCACTCTTTACATAATCATCCAGAAATTGTAGATACTCTGCCGGTTCTACATCCCGGATATCCAGCAATTCTACATTTTCATACAATGCATTGAACTTATTGATATGATTTTTGTGGTTATGATATTTTTTTCCCTTCATATTTGCCAGAGCTGTAATATCATAGACATAATCATTCCAGCCTTCATCCCGCTCTGTCTCGATCCTGTATCCGGCTTCCTCAAATAAAGACAACTCTTCGTTCGCTACCGGATAAAAGTAGCACTCCTCACCCTGCTCTTTCATATAAGCAACAATCTCTCTAATCCCTGCAATCCGGTCTTCCATCAGCGGAATATAAAATAAATGCTTTCCGTCTAACTGCTGATACACGATCAGCTTCTCTTCCTCAAGAGAAATCCTGATATCCAGATAATCCCTCCACATATAAGTACCGCAGATCGTGCAGTCACATGACCAGTTTCCATACTTTTCATACATTTTCCTGAGTGCAGGAAAATCTGACATTTCTATTCTTCTAAAATCTAACATAGGTTCAACTCTCCACTGCTCCATTATTTATATGATACCAGGGTCAAAAGGTCTGACACCACGTGTGCTCGCACACTAGTGGTAGAATGACCTTGTGACCCGCCCCGATTTTCAGCCACTGTTCAGTATAGCACAGCTTCTTTTTGAAATCCATTATCCACATTTGCCGAACCGGCAGCATCTCACTCCCTATTTATGCCCAATTTTAACAGGAAAAACCGCACTTATAACCACCTATTCATTTTCGTTATATATGCATCCCCAAATCTATCTTGACAGACTGCATTGGCTGGTGATACGGTTACTTTGAAGTTTATGACAAACGTATGATGAGGTGAGAAAATGCAGGAATTAAAACCAATCAAAGAAGGTAAAGTACGAGAGATCTATGACAATGGGGACAGTCTGATCATGGTTGCAACTGACCGTATCAGTTGCTTCGATGTCATCCTGAACAATGAAGTTACAAAGAAAGGAACTGTTCTGACCCAGATGTCCAAATTCTGGTTCGATCTGACAGAAGATATCCTTCCAAACCACATGATCTCTGTTGATACAAAGGATATGCCGGAGTTTTTCCAGCAGGAGAAATATGAAGGCAAGTCCATGATGTGCCGCAAGCTCAATATGCTCCCGATCGAGTGTATCGTACGTGGTTATATCACCGGAAGCGGCTGGGCAAGTTATCAGGAGAATGGTACCGTATGCGGCATCACACTGCCGGAGGGACTCAGAGAATCTGATAAACTCCCTGAACCAATCTACACACCATCCACAAAAGCAGAGATCGGTGATCACGATGAGAATATTTCCTTTGAGCAGAGCGTAGATCACCTTGAGAAATATTTTCCGGGCAAGGGACGCGAATACGCTGAAAAGCTTCGTGACAATACGATTGCCCTTTATAAAAAATGTGCTGAATACGCACTGAGCAAAGGAATCATCATTGCCGATACTAAATTTGAGTTCGGCCTGGATGAAAATGGTGATCTGGTGATCGGTGACGAAATGCTCACTCCTGACAGCTCCCGTTTCTGGCCTGCAGAAGGATATGAACCGGGACATGGTCAGCCATCCTTTGACAAGCAGTTTGCCCGCGACTGGCTCAAGGCAAATCCGGGCAATGACTGGACACTGCCTCAGGAGATTGTTGACAAGACGATCGACAAGTATCTTCAGGCTTATGAGATGCTGACAGGCAAGCCATTAGACAAATAATTTCTGTCTTTTAAAAACTTTTCAACATCAGAGAAGGAATTTGAGGAAGTTATCCACAAATTCCTTCTCTTTTTCTTAAAATTGTGCAGAAAGAGCCGGAACAGATATGGTATACTTAACTTAAAGATGCCAGGGTTCTAAGGTCTTTCACCCACCTATGAGCAAGCTCATGTGGGCTTAGACCTTTTGACCCTGGCATCATTTAAACACCTGCTTTATGCTGTCATAATGAAGGAATATTCCCTCTTTCGCAAAAGCTTCAATCTGTTCTTTTGAAGCGAACATATATCCGTCCGTTTCTTCTGTCTGCAAATGCAGATCCTCTTCCTTTATATTCATGGTAAACCGGTAAACATCCACAAAATAGTTATCGCCCTCTCCCGGATTTTCCCGCTTATAGGTAAAGACATAACCCCCTTCTGCTCCACTCACATCCAGTCCTGTCTCTTCCCTGACCTCTCTTAAAACTGCCTCATAAGAAGACTCTCCTGCCTGTGCCGCACCACCGGATACTTCCCACCAGCCTGCTGCCCATGCCTTTGTCATAACTCTCTTTGTGATGAGATATTTTCCATCCGGTCTTGTAATGACTCCCAGTACCGTCAAATGATATTCTCCATCTTTCAGACACCAGTCATTTCTCTTCATTGTCCGTCCGGTCGGTTTCTTCTTTGCATCATAAATGTCCCATAATTCCATTGTTCTTCTCCCTTTTTCTCTTCTTTTTTAATGGAGTTCTTATCCTGTCATTCATATAACGGGCTCTCATTCTTGCCTTCCATCCTGCAGTCTTTCCTGCTTTATAGTGCCGTAATCATCTGCTCATTTCCTTCCGCACTCATTCTGAATATATTCTGATGTTGGGGTCAAAAGTCCCCGACAATGATGCCAACGGA
>OLNR01001048.1_pt1 | contig 17806 bp, 21 predicted proteins | sample 1672231 | NCBI WGS metagenome assembly OLNR01 (sample SAMEA3136662, study PRJEB25190) | human gut metagenome
ACTCATGGGAAACTACCTGAAAGAAAACAATGTAAAAGTAAAAGATGGAACAGATGTTAATTCCATTATGCGGGATATGATGTCTATCATTTTGGAAGGTGCCCTTGATCAGGAACTGGATGAAGAACTGGGATATTCCAAGTATGATTATCGAAATAAAGAAACCGATAATTCCAGGAATGGACATTCCCAGAAAACATTACATACCAGTTACGGAGATATGGAGATTGATATTCCAAGGGATCGAAAAGGTGACTTCGAACCACAGGTTGTAAAGAAGTATCAGAATTCGATTACGCAGGACATGGAAGAAAAGATCATTTCCATGTACGCAAAAGGAATGACTACTGCCGATATAGAAAGCCACATGCGTGAATTATACGATCTTGAGATCTCCGACAGTACTGTCAGCCGGATCACTGATAAGATCCTGCCAATAGTAAAAGAATGGCAGGAAAGGCCATTAGAAAGTGTGTATGCTGTTGTATTTATGGATGCGATCCATTTCCATGCCCGTAATGAGGGGCGGATTGTAAAACGTGCTGTTTACATTGCGATTGGGATCGATATGGAAGGACGTAAGGATGTCCTCGGAATGTATGTTGGTCAAAATGAAAGTGCCAAGTTCTGGCTCTCCATCCTGAATGGCCTGAAAAACCGGGGTGTAGAAGATATATTGATTGCGTGTGTGGATGGACTGACCGGTTTTCCACAGGCAATTGAAGCAGTATTTCCCCAGACCGAGATCCAGCAGTGCATAATCCATCAGATCAGGAATACCACGAAATTTGTTTCTTACAAAGAGATCAAACCACTTATGGCAGATCTGAAGCGTGTATATGCAGCTCCTACAGAAGAAGTTGCATTGGCAGAACTGGACAGCTTTGACGAAAAATGGAGCGGGAAATACCCTAAGATTGCAAAGTCATGGAAAGATAACTGGGCAAATCTTTCAACGTATTTTAAGTATCCGGAAGCTGTCAGACGTCTGATCTATACCACGAACACGATTGAAGGATTTAACCGCCAGCTCCGGAAAGTCACCAAATCCAAGACGGTATTTCCATCCGATGACAGTCTCCTGAAAATGCTGTATCTGGCCATGATAGATATCACCAAGAAATGGACGGGACACCGTCAGGATTGGGGACAGATCCATTCTCAGCTGGAAATTTTCTTCGAAGAAAGATTGGAAAGGTTATAAGCAGAATGCATTGTCCTTATAGGACTGCTGCTCGTCAGCGGTCAGCTCAATGCCGACGCTGCTTTTCCAGGTCAGTGCCTGGTTTGCTTGCAGCGCTTCCTCTGCTTTCTTTCTCAGTTCGTCGGCGTTCTTAAATTCATTGATCGCCATTTCGACATTTACCAGGTACTTTGCATTTAAGATTCCGGAAGCTGCTTCCTCTGCCTGTTTCGCGCTCAGCTCAATGCTGCCAAAATGGTTCGCCAGGCTGTTGCTGATCTGTTTCTCGTTGTAATTATCTATAGCCACACCGATAGCAACCACGGCCGCTGTAATTGCCGCTGCTGCAATACCGACTTTTCCAGCCATAGGAATCATGGATCCCAGGTCGCTCACAAAAGCGCCAACCGTCGGAGCTGTCTGTGCTGCCAGACCTATGTTTTTAATGGCTCCGCCAATAGGGGACAGGGCTTTTACAACATTACCGGCGTTGCCGATCAGGGATGTTGCTCCCTTGGCAATCAGTCCAGCGCTCAGCCATGAAGTCAGACCAGCCTGCTCGCCGCCCGGCATAATCTTTGCAGCTTCTCCAAGTAGGCTGCTCAGTCCCTTTGACAACAGATGCTTGCCCTTGCTGCCGGCCCATTTTGTAAATGGCTCTGCGATCAGTGTGTCCCATGCAATATCAACCTTTCCAAACAGGTCTGCGTTCTGCCATTCCTGGGAGTTAGTCATACCGTTCACGGTTCTCTTGATTCCCTCGGCCTTGCCGTCAACAAAGTCCATCAAGTTTGTAAGTGCTGCTGTCGCTGCCGGTGTTGCGTCTGTAATCGCATCAACCACGCCACGGATGTACGGTGTCAGCCTCTGGCCGAAACTGTTCTGTACGCCCTCCACGGCGCTCTGCATAAGGGTCATGGAACCCTCTAGGTTATCCAGCATAGTGTCTGCCATGCCCTGTGCTGCTCCGTCAGCATTGTAAATTGCTTCACTCAGCTTGTTATAATCCTCTTCACTGGCGTTGATGATCGCCAACATGCCGGCCATGGCTTCTTTTCCGAAAATTGTACTAGCCGCCGCTGTCTGTTCAGTCTCAGAAAGTCCTCCCAGGCTGCCGCGCAAGTTATCCATGACACCTTTCAGTGTTTTCATGTTTCCGGAGCTGTCGGTCAAGCTGATTCCGTACTTCTCCATAGCTGTTGCCATGCTGTCAGTAGGTGCTGCCATGTTCGCCAGGGAAGTCTTTAAAGCTGTGCCGGCCATACTTCCTTTGATGGAACTATTTGCCATAAGTCCCAGTGCCAGGGAAGTGTCCTCGACGCTGTATTTCATGGCGCCTGCTACCGGTGCCACATATTTGAAAGATTCTCCCAGCATACCAACGTTTGTATTTGCACTTGCACTGGCTTTTGCTAATACATCTGAAAAATGTCCGGAGTCTTTTGCTTTCAGTCCAAAAGCTGTCAACGCATCTGTTACAATATCCGAAGTGCTTGCCAAATCTTCCCCGGAAGCTGCTGCCAAACTCATGATTCCGGATATACCGTCAATCATCTGCTGCGGCTGCCATCCAGCCATTGCCATGTAGTTCATAGCCTCAGCAGATTCCGTGGCCGTGAACTTCGTTGTTGCACCCATTTCCTGGGCTTTTGCCGTCAGGTCCTCAAACGCCTGCCCGGTTGCTCCGGAAATAGCCTGGACCTGGCTCATCATGCTTTCAAATGACTTGTATGTATTTACCGTGTCGCCCAGGCCTACACTGATACCCAGTGCCGCACCCGCCTGCGTCAGCGGGTTCTTTGCAGCGTTTATAATTGCACTTATTGGTGCCGTGGCTGCATCCACAACGCTTACCGTGGCCGTCCAGACACTGCCGTCCCAGGCTGCTGCCTTATCCCGCACACTGTCAATAACCGGGCTTGCGTTGTCGTCTGCTCCCAACTGCGCGGATCCGGAACTTCCGGAAAAATTCTCAACAGTGTCCTCTGCTGCTCTTACGATCGGGGTGGCGTTATCGTCCGCCCCCAGCTCCGCTGTGGCGCTCATACCGTCCAGCATTTCCGTGGCGTCCTCCGCCGCTCGTATTGCCTGGGTGGCGTTGTCGTCTGCTGTTAGCTCTACGGTTGCCACATCCCCATCCAGGGACGCCAGCGCGTCGCCCGCGTCCCTTATCTCCATGGTGGCGCTATCATCCGCGCTTAACCCCACAACCGCCTCATTACCATTCAGGGCGGTCAGTGAGTCGCCCACGTCGTCAATAATTCCGGTTGCGTTGTTGTCTGCTCCCACTTCAACATCCGAGGCGGTGCCGTCCAGGGTTGCTGCCTGGTCTGCTACGTCGCTCAGGGTTCCTGTGGCTGCATTGTTCACACCTACGTCAACGCTTGGACTTACGCCGTCCAGGGATTCCGCCTGGTCAGACACCCGACTCAGTCCTTGGCTTGCGTTGTCGTCCAGCTCAATATCAATATTGTGCGCTCTTTCCAACCGATCAAGGCGGCGCTGTGTACGGTCCCACGCACGTTCAAACGCCGTCAGGTTTTTGGTGGCCGACTGCACACCAGCATTGGTGCGGTCAACCGCTTCTATCGGGATTTCAATAGTTAATGTTTCGGCCACTTTTTACTCACCGCCCTCCTCAGTGCCGTCTCTTGCTTTCTGCTCAGCTATCAGCTGTATTTTCATACTTTCCAGCATGAGCACCTGCGCCCATTCTGGCTTGCTCAAAAACTCGTCGAATGGGATATGGTGCCGTTGGAAAATAATGTGCATAAGCGTTGTTTTGCCGCCGGCTTCGATTAGTTTTTTGCTACGTCCTCCATAGTCGGCTGATATCCGGAAATCTCGTCAAGTTTGGACAGGATCTCGTCTTTCTCTCCGGATTTCAGAACCACCTCAACCAGGTCAATACCGTTCAGCACGTTCAGGTTCTTCCATGCGTCGCGGTTATCCCAAATCTTGTCACGATCTTCCTCAACAGTTGCCTCATAGATCAGCTGTGCACGGTATCTGGCAGCGTCAACACTCTCTGCCACTCTTGTACCCAGCTGCTTGTTGCGCTTGTAGTTTGTGTTATCTTTCTTGCACTTCAAATATTCATCTTCACCCATAGGGCGGATACGGAAAGACAGCACAACAGCGCCGTTTCTCTTAATTTCAATCGGTACTGCTTCCTCTGCGTCTGTCTTGTATGCGGCGGCTGCCATAAGTCCGCCCAGGATGTCATTTTCGTACTTTCTCACTGTTGCTTTCTTCTCGTCCTCAGTCATTTCAACAGCTGCCTCATTTTCTAAATTCACATTTTTAGTTGCCATGTTCTCAAATCCTCCTGGTTTATTTTAAAAATGCCGCGAGGCTATTCCCCGCGGCTCTGTCTGTGTAGTTATATGGTTTTAGGCTCTCAGCTTGCCCTGCTGGTTTACTGCGCCGTTTACGAACAGGCTCCACTGTCTCTTGATCAGGTCGCCGATTGTTTCAATGGCCACGGAGCTAGGCTCTGCCACGGTCGCCATGGTATATGCCCCCTCCTGGAACACTCTGGCAACGTGAGTTGCAATCAGTGTGTGGACTGCTGCGTCATTGGTGTCAACGATGATCATGTGCGGCTGTTCAAACCAGTATGCTTTTCTGTCGTCCATTACAATCCACTCCCTACGGTTATAAATTTTTCGATATCAATACCGTTAATATCCATTATACCCTGCGCCCGGAGTTCGCTCAACAGATGCTGCCGCTCTTGGCTGCTGTTGCACATAATTTCAGTAAAATACCGGCTGTTTATTCCGTTTCGGAACATCAGCTCGTTGCTGCTACCGAAATATGAATTTAAGTCTTTCACAAGCTCAATGGGGCTTTTGCCGTTGTTTGCAATGTCTCTAGCACTACCAAAATTATCATAGGTATATGAGTAGTAGTCTGTACGCTCTAACACGTCCAGGCTCATTTTTATCTGGTAGTCTCCTGCTACGCTGGCATTAGAAAACTTTTTCCTTGCTTTCTGTGCGTTCCCGGTCACAAGTCTGGTAAATGCACTGTCAGCTCCGCCGGTTCCCATATCAGAGTACATGCTGGCACCAGCTGGCCGCTGTATGCCCTGCTTGATTCTGCTCATGGTAGAGGAAATTCCGCCGCTTTGCAAAATCTTTACAACGTCGCCCTCTCTGCATACGCTATGGTAAACGTACTTTGCACCGGCCTTTTCCAGGTCCTTTGCAAGTCCAGGCACCACATAGGTTATATAACCGTTGTATTCGCTCTGAAGCTTCATGCTAGCCAGCTGCACAATGTTTATATTTTCCTGGGCGATTATCTCGTCCAGTTTGTTTACCAGTCTGCTGCCTGCCAGGTCTTTCAGTTCGTCCACCCGGTTAGGTGCTTGTGACCACACAAGCCTTGCCTTTTTCAGGGTTTCCTCTGCGGCTGCTGTTGGCGTCCTGGTTACTTCGTCCAGGCCTACCTTTTTCAGCAACTCTGTGGCTTTCTTGGCATCCGCTACGCCATCCCCGCTGCTCCGGACACGAATTCTAAAATAACCGTCCCAGGAATGCAAGCTCTACGCCGTAATACTCGGCCAACGTGTCAATCAGTTCCAGGCCTGCATTGATACGAGCTGCGTTGTTCGCGCTCTTAAATGGCACCAGGCCAGTTTTACAGGGCACCAGGGCCTCACAATCATCTGCAATGCCGCCGTTCTGCTGTTCGATAAACAACCGGAAACGCAAGGTTTTAAAGCGGCTGTTGATCTTCTCGTCCAGGAGCTTTGTTTTCGCTTTTACAAACTGCTCGCAAAGGTAAATACCTTTCTGAAGCTGCTCATATTTCGCTGCCAGTTCCTCCTCTTTCTTTTCCAGCTGGGCGATTCTCTCGTCCTGTTTTTTAACCATGGCCAGCTGTGCCTTTTTGCTCTGTTCAGCTTCCAGGCTCTCGTCCAGTTCTTTCAGCTGTCCGCTCAGCACATTGTCTGCCTCAGCAGCTGCCGCTCTGGCATCTTTCAGTTTTTCCTGCAGGCTCTCAATCTGCTCTGTAAACTGTCTGTACTCTGCTGTGTCCTTATAGTCCGTTGTTGCAAGTACCGCTTTTTCAGCTGTTGCCAGATTCTTCGTTGTTTCTGCTTTCTTCTCTTTCAGTTCCACCAGGCGAGCGTCCAGGGCTTCAATTTCGTCCTGCTCTTTCTTAATCATTCCGCTGCTGCACTCTGTCATGCCGCGCTTGTTGATTGTTTCCAGGTTCTGTGCCTTGGCTGTATTGAAGTTTTCCTTTGCTTCCTCAATTTGCTCTGCCGGAAGCTGCTGGCCGCATGTCGGGCAAATCTCCGATCCGGTCCATTCCTTTTCATTTTCCTCATTCCACTCCGCCAGGAGCTGCTCTCTTCTGCGGTTCAGGCGCTGGATTTCGTTTTCATGCTCGCGCTTGTCCTGCTCGGTGTGCATGATATCCGTTTCAATGGTACTTGCCATATAGCGGAGGTTGCTGATCCGCTCGTAGGCTCCTTTGTTTGCCTCGGCTTCTGCTCTCGCATGTTTGGCCTCTCCGGCAGCTCTCTGGCTTTCCAGTTCTGCGATCTGCTGTCGGATGGTTGTTGTCGCTCCGGATTCTCTGGCAGCCCTCTGGCTTTCCAGTTCCCGGCGCTTCTCTTTAATCTCTGCCATGGTGTTGTCAATGGTCTGTGCATCCAGGCCCGTAACGTCCGGCTTTGCTTTCTCTGCCTCGTCAATACGCTGCGGGATGTCGTCCAGTTCTTTGTCTGTCAGGTTCTTTTCCTTTGCAGCAATGGCTCTGTATTCGTCCACGGTATAATAATTTTCTGCCTTTCCAGGCTTGCGGAGCATTTCCGGAAGTTCTCTCAACAGGTCGCCCTGGCTCTCAATAACCTCATTAAAATCCGCATCCCCGCACACCTGTAACAGGATTTTGCGGCGGTCTGCTACTTTCATGTTTTCCAAAAAGTAGTTGTAAGAGGTCAGCATCTTTGCCAATTCTTCATCATGGTAAATTTCCAGCAGATTCTTTTTAAACTGGGTTTCGCTTACCGGTACCCCGTCCATGCTGTAATCTGTTGTGTGTCCGGATAACACTGGCTGCGGGTTTCCTTTAATGGTCTTGTAAACTTCGTGGTAATCTTTTTTCAGTACCATTTCTGAACCGTCTGCCAGTTCCACGGTCATTTCCACGCTATGGTGCAGGTTATGGCTGCCGGTGGTTTTTGGTGTGTAGTTCTTTTCTGTGGTGCTCGGCTTTCCGTACATCAGCCAGGTAAAAGCGTTGTATACGGTGCTCTTACCGGTTCCGTTGTCGCCATAGATCGCGCTGCTTTCGCCCTGCGGGTCAATTTCCAGTTCTTTCACGCCCTGGAAGTTTTCCAGCTTCATTTTCAAAATTTTCATTCTTTCAGGTCCTCCGATCTCTTTACTTTCGCCTTGCCTCGTGATAAGATAGGCAAAAGCGGTTATTTTTTAACTGCTGCTGTTATGCCTCGGACGCTTTGGTCGGTGTCACCGGGGCATTTTCTTTACACAATTCCATAAAAGCAAGGCTAAAAATTTCCCAGCTCAACGCTGCCTTTGCCTCCTGGATCAGCTGCTCTCTGTAATATGGTTTGCGGCGTTCTCCGTTCGCATCCCCGTATCTGCCTATTATGTACTGCAGCTTTCTGTCTGCGCGTTCCTGCGCTTTCTGCTCAATACTCTCCTCCATTGTCCTCAATAGCTTCTGCCTCCTGTCTTGCTTCTCTCAGGCCAATTTCACGGCCCCATAAAAACATCATTGCCAGTGCTGGAAATACTAAAACCTCGCCGCCCAGGCCTCCGGTTCTGCTGTCCATCACTGCAAACACCATAAGCCCGATCTTTACCAGCGCGCCCCCGGTCAGGATCATTGCTCCCAGGTTAATGCCTGCCGCAATACATCTTTCCAGCTTTACGCGGCGCTTGATGGCTTCCTTTCTCGGTGTCAGCTTTTCCTCAACTACAACGACCTCTGTTTCTCTGCGCATTACTGTCTTTCTTGTCATGTTGTTCCTCCTTATACATCCAGCAGCGTTTTCTGCTCCGGTTCCTCGGCTTCTGTCCTCTGTGCTGCCTTTCCGATGATCGTCTTGGCTCTGTCCTTAAATGCCTCAATCTCTTCCAGTGGTACGTTTACCGCTGTGACCATTCCCTGGCTTGTGTTGTCCGGGCTTACCACTGCAATATCCACAATGTCGCCAACCTCAACCGGTGCCGGTGTGTAAAATGTGTACTCTCTTCCGGATGGCTGTCCGGCTCTTAAATATTTGAGCTTAATTACGTTTGTTTTCTCCATCTTCCTTGCCTCCTGCTTTTCTGTATTTCATAAATGCCTGCCAGTCGTCGCTTAATACCAGCGCCGCGGCCTCGCATATAATGATATGTTTTACAAGTTCCAGGCTGTCCAGCTGTGCGTTTTCAGCTCCTGCAAATCCCTTTTTCTTTGTGTACCCGATCAGGGTATCAACTGCCTGTTTCAATGCTTCCGGGTTGCTTTCCTGGTGCTCTAAAAACTTCCATGTGTTATCTGCCATCAATACATCCTTTCTTCCAGGTACCTCCTGGATACTCGGCCGGCTGTTACAATCTTGCCTTTTGCTTCCAGCTCTTTATTTAGCTGTCGCATAATCTTGTATGCGTGGCTTTCTGATATATCCAGCATGGCTGCCACGTCTGCCACTCTCAAAAACTTAGGTGGTTCTTTTGTAGCTGCTGCCGTTCTTCCCATGCTCCTGCACCTCTTTTCTCAATCCGGATACCCTTTGCGGGCTTCAATCTTTTCTATGGCGGCCAGCATTTCATCAACCTTTTGCCGGGCCTCTGTAAACCGTCTTTTTATTTCCGGTACCATTTCAAGCTCCTCCGGTGTTATTACCCCGTCCTCAACAATCTCTGCAAATTCTGTGAGGGCGTCTTGCATGTCGTCCATGTGTCTCCTCATTCGGAGCACGCATCTTTCTGGCGGCATGTCGCTGATCTCTGCGATTCTGTCTTTCCCTAACGGGCACTCATTAGCACAATACCAGGCTCTCAATTCCGGCTCCGCGTATGCGTCAGCCATAAGTGCCACAACCGTGTTTGGGGTTTTCGTTATGTCCAGCTCGTACTTTTTCAGGCTGTCCTCTGTAACCCCTGGCAAGTAGTCAACGGCTCCGGCTCTCGTCAAGAGCTTTTCGTTGTACTTTGCTGCTTTCAGGCGTGCCTGGCAGTACCTGTTGCCCGCCGCTTTTGTTACTCGGCTTTGCATTTAACCCTCCTTTTTCCGGTGGTATCATATTTATAAAACATGAACTTACTCCGGTAAAAAAACGGATATTTTCTGCTTCGTATTCATACCCAGGCGAGCCGCAATTTTGTTGGCAACGTCAGTGCTTACCTTTGTAACGCCCAGCTCAATATTGCAGTATGTGCTTTTACTCTTGTAGCCCAGGCATTTTGCCATTTCCTCCTGCGTAACGCCTTTTTCTACCCTGATGTCTCTTAAAAGTTCATGATTCATGTACTTCACCGCCTTTCTGTTTCGTTTTCTTCAACTTACATTTTGGATTATAGTTCATGTTTACGAAACTGTCAATACGAAAGTTTCGTTTTTTAGAACTTTTTTATGTTGTGTTGGTAACACCTGCAATGCCGTGGTATAGTATGGGTAATAGTTCAAGTTTTCAGAACTTTGTAAGGAGGTTACACTATGGCAACCATAGCGGAACGAATAAAAGGCCTACGCAAAAAAGCTGGGCTTACTCAACAAGAATTAGGGGATCGCTTTGGCGTCGCAAAAAGCACTATTTGCCAGTATGAAAATGGCAATAGCACCCCAAACGACGATATAAAAATAGCCATGGCAAACTATTTTAATGTTTCCATGGACTACTTAATGGGCAAAACAGATGTGCCGGGGTTCGATTCTCGCACGCCTCCGGTAATTGCAGCAAAAGTTACCGAATCAGGCATAAACATGTTTCATACGTACCTGGATCTGTCCGCAACCGATCAGGCAAAAGTAAACGACTACGTTCAAATACTCAGTGAATGGGAGTCTGCATACAACAACAAAAACGGTAAAAAATAACGGGGGGTACAATAAAAATGTTTGACGACTACGATTTCACGCCATATTTTCAGTTAGCGGAGCAGGTGCAAAAACCAGCCCCTTTGCACGAACGTCTGGCGTTATGTGAACAGGCCCGGCCGGTTCTGGCTGGTTTTGTATCTGCCTGTTTGCAAGAAGACGGGGAGTTGCCGCCGTCTATTCCGTTCCGCGATTATGCTCCAATCTGGTACATGCGTACCGGCCAGTGGGAAGCTGCCGCCAGTTATATAAATTTCTGCATTTCGTGCAAGGCATATTTTCCGGGAGATGGTCAAGCGGAATTGCAGTATCTTAATTGCTATCAGCGTACAGCTCAAATTGCCCTGGAATATATTTCACAAAATCCAGGTTGCCTGCAAAGTCAAATTCACAAGTTGCTCAGTGGATCCACGGACAAAGAATGCTTAAAACAGTTCACAAAGTTCTCTGAGCTTATAAAAAAGGTCCCTTATAACAAAACCAATAGGTTGTACGTTGCTCAGCAACGACCATATGGTTTTTAGAATCAGTAATAGGGAATCAGGAATCAGGAATCAGCACGGCTTTTCTTGTGCTTGCACTGTACTTGCACCGTGCTTTAATTTTTAACATGGAGGTTCGTATGGAAAACTTAGAAATGCTTACGGGCACCTTTCCGGTTGCTCCGGATCAGCTGGCGCATGATCTGGCCGTCGCAAAGCTCATTAAAAGCGGCGCGGTACCGGCCTCAGCTTCCGGCTATACTTATTATGGTGCCTATATTAAATATTTACGGGAATTTGAAACGGTCATAGCCAACCGCATCCCGGAGGAGTCTGAAAATGTCAGTGGCTAAAGATCCCAAAACCGGCAAGTGGTACAGCAAATTCAGGTACACCGACTGGACCGGTAAAAGGGTGCAAAAGAAAAAAACGGGCTTCATAACCAAACGGGAAGCCCAGGAGTGGGAACGCGAATTTCTTACAAAAGCGGCTGCATCTTGTGACATGTCGTTCGCTTCCCTGGTGGAGTTGTATATGGCAGATTGTAAAACCAGGCTGCGCGCCACCACCTGGGAAAATAAACAGCACCTTATTACAAAAAAACTGCTGCCCTATTTCGGTAGCACGCCAATAAATCAGATCACGCCGCTCATGATCCGCAACTGGCAAAACACGCTTATGGAGCTGCGGCAACCAAATGGTAAACCGTACTCAAAAACATACCTCAAAACTATCAACAACCAGGTTGCTGCTATTCTTAACTATGCCGTCAAATACTACGGCCTCCCAGGCAGTCCGGCGGCGGTTGCTGGCAGCATGGGAAAATCAAAAGCGGATACAATGCTGTTCTGGACCGAGGACGAGTTCAAAACTTTCATTCAGGCTATAGACAAGCCAACGCCCTACTGCGCTTTTAACGTCCTGTTTTATACCGGCATCCGCGAGGGGGAGTTGCTGGCGCTCAGCTTGTCCGACTTCGACTTCACTAATCAGGTGCTGCATATCACAAAAAACTTTGCAGTGGCCAATGGCCAGGAAGTCATATACGAGCCAAAAACTCCAAAAAGCAAGCGCGATATTACCCTGCCGGATTTCCTTTGTGCTATTGTTCAGGACTATGCCGGCCGGCTTCTGGAATACGATCCGGACGACCGCCTATTTCCGTTTACAAAAAGCTGGGTAAACTCCCAGCTCCGTGCCGGCTGTAAAAAATCCGGCGTCAAGAAAATTCGTGTGCATGATTTCCGTCATTCTCACGCCAGCCTGCTCATTCACATGGGCTTTCCTATCTTGGCCGTATCGGAGCGCCTGGGGCACGAAAAGGTACAAACCACCCTGGAGCTATATGGCCATTTGTACCCGGACGTGCATGGTAATGTGGCCCAGCAGCTTCAGGACAGCGCTGCCGCCGATCTGTCTCCGGCAGCATGGCAAAATGCACAAAAAAGCCTATAATTTTGGAATGTGGTACACTTCTGGTACACTTAGGCAAAACAAAAGCCCGGAAACCTTTATTTTTCAATGGTTTCCAGGCTTTTGCAATTATTCAAACTCGGCAAGTCCAAAGATATTCTTAAATATATTTGTTTAAGTTTTATGTCTTTTTTGCCGTTATTTTATTTCTGTTACATATATTATTTTGGCTCGCTGATTTTCTGTTGCCAATTTGTTGCCACTTCATTATAACTGGTGCAGATAAGTTTGACAACATTCAATTTGAGAACAGTGCATATTTATCTTTGTTTTACAAGATCATATCCACTCGCATCATTCTCACTTTTATCATACGCATTATTGATATATTTTTCCGGATCATCCAAAAATGTTTCTTCTTCAACAAAAGTAATATATGAACCATTTAACCAATCATATGTTTTACATTTATCACAATGCCATTGTTCCGGATTTGAATTAAAATGATTCTGTGAAATAATGTCGAACACTTTATCTAATTCATATGATACCGTCGAAGAGCCATGACAATTTGTTCCACTTTTTTTGAACCACTCATAACTATTATCCACTTTCATAATAACAGCTACAACTCCATTTGTATGTGAAGTTCTATCTTTACGCGTTATATCTTTCAAACAATATTCAATCTCCCAGTCAATCCATTTACTCTCTTTCATGTTGGGTGATAAAATCACAATTGTAACAGAAGTATCATACATCATATCTTTCAGATTCTTTTTAATATTTTCAGTCGATGTATCCGTCAAATCTGGTGATTCACTTGTTTCACCTTTATAGTATGTAGCATCCTCTCCAAGTGCATCAATTATATCATTTCTTAATTTCTGTGCTTCACTATATTTATATGAAATAAACGTTTTATGTGCCATTATTTGTACCTCTTTTATCTCTACTATTCATCAGAAGATATATGCTTTATCATATCTTGTGCCATGCTGAAATAATCAATTCCATCCAAAAATTTTTGGTTTAATTCCAACGAAGCATTATTAAGGCCACGCCAACCAATGTTTTTATATTCTAATGCTACTTCACTAGAACAGCCCCCTACACTTCCAACAACAAAAACTGGTATGTTCATTTTTTGTGCTAATTCAATCTCTTCACGTATTCCTTCTTCCTTTTTATTTTCTTTTACTTTCCCCCCTAAACAAACTAATGCTTTTACTTCTTTTCTTTGTATCATCCTCCTTCGCATTTCATATAAACTTTGATTCAAATTTTCTTTTTTATCTACTTTAAATAAATTAAACTTATCTACATATTCTGCTTCTTTTTCTGAATCATTTGATAAAAACCATTCTGAAATATACATGTTCACTTTTTCTTTATAATTTTGAGGTGATATCTCCTTTGCAATTTCATAAAAAAGTTCCTGAAAAGTTGGATGTGCCCCAAAAGTCAATTCATATCCATTACTTATAATAGCTTTTGCAAATAAAATCAATGCATCTGTCAAGCTCTGCTTGAATATCTCATCCGAATCCGGAAATGCACCTGAAATAACAATTTCCATAGTTTTGATTCCTTTCTGCGTTTCTGCCATATATTGATTCCAATGATAATAAAAATCCTGTATACCATCAAAAACCACATTGTTCCGTATTGATTGTGATACAATTCTGTTAGTTAAAATAGCTATTGAATCCGCTGTAGTATCGTTCAATTCCATATTCAGCTTTTGAGCATCCATCAAAGTTGGGGTACGTCCAAACATCTGATAATATTGCTCGATGTTACGCTGCGGATAATGATATCCTTTTCTTTCTACTGAAATATGATAAATCATTTTTTCCTTATCTACAACTTCCTGTTTATCTCCAAATAAATCTTCTAATAAGTCGACGTATCCTAATATTTGATTTGATCTATCCATAATCAATTCAAAAGCTGTTTGAAGCATTGTATCAACAATCTTTATAAGCTTTTCTTCATCAAAAAAATCTTCAGTTGTATATTTCAGATGTGGTTGATCAGAAGGCTTAATCTTCAATATATTTACATCAGCATTATCAATTTGAACCCATAAAACAGGAATTTGCCTTAGCAACGCAAATCTTAATTCCTTTAATATCCAATCCGACTCAGCTGATCTTGCAGTATGAATAAAAATAAATACGTCACTATTTTCCATTCTTTCATCAATTACTTCCTGTGCTGCATCTCCAACCTTAACATTTACAACATCTCTAAACGGAGTTAGCTCCTTAGCCTGAACAAGCATTTTATCATAAATTTTTGCGGTAATATCTTCACCATCTATTCTTCTATGGCTTAAAAATATTTCACTTTCCTCGCAATAGCAAGTTGGAAAAACTCTTGCAATAATCTTTCTTGCAAAAATTTTAGCGATAATGGCAATATATTGTTCATCTAAATCTCTACACCGAAGTTGTTCCCATACATCATAACTCTGTTTATCCGATATTACTCCAATAGGTATTCTGGCTTTTTTATCAATTGCAACAGGCCATATCTGTGCATTTTTCTCAATTGCCTTTTTTAATAACTCTTGTACTTCGCCAAATATCTCATATTCCAATTCATGTTCATTATAAACAATTATTATCGAATCTTCGGCAATTTGCAATTTACATCTTGCTATACTCTTATTATTAATTTCATAAAGCTCGACACCATAATCCCTTAATTGTTTAACCATCTCTTTGTTGAATTCATCTGCATAAAAAGTGTTTTTCATTGTCAGTTGAGGACTAATAATAAATACTCTCATTACACCTTCTCCTTACGGATTTACAAACTATTTATCTAGCATCTAACGTACTTTATATTTCACAAAATTCTTCTATTATCATACTGTATGTGTTAGGATAATTACTGCCGTAGTAACAATAGATAAAGGAATATAAAAACCTGCTTCTGTAACAGAAATCATACATGCACAAAATGTGTTTTTTTCTGATTTGAATTCATTTTTCGCTATATTCATATCAAAATCTATTTTCTCTTCCGATAGTCTTCTTACTTTTCCATATAAAGAGCGAAAAAGCCTTTCTTGTAACAAATAATAAGCATCCAAAAACCAAAATACAATAATGGGAATATACGCTATTAAAAAATATATTTCATTAGCGTCTTTGCTTGATAAAGCAAAAATCCCAGCTACAAGTGTTACTGACCAACCTTTTAATGCAAATGAATTCGAAGCCATTCTATTAATTATTCCTTGAATCATTTCGAGATGTTTCAATTTATTTTCCATTTCTATTTTTCCTCAATCCATTGTTTTAATTCAATCTCTTTTTCTTCTTTAGTTATAACCACATTTTTAGAAATATTTAATATTGGATATGACCAGCAAAATTGAGGAAGATTCTTCAATTCTATTCCTTTTAAATAAATGCATATCTTCTTTCCTAATGCCTCAGCATATCCTATTTCCCATGAACACCACTGCGATTGCAAAACATCTTCTGTTGCGTATATAACAAAAAAACGACTCTGTTTAATACGCTCTTTTATTATTTCTGCTGTAGTAGCATTACACCATTGCCTTTTTAAATCAAATTTGTCATTAACCCAATCTACGTATGCTACCATTCCTCTATTATTAAGAGCTTTATAAAATTGGGCTACATCTTCTTCATTTAAAGAATTATGCGAAATAAACATATCAAACTTTTTTAATCTCTCCAATCTATCAATTCGTAATCGTTTCATTAAAATTTCTGGACTACTTTCATTACATACTATTTCATTATCAATAAAACTTTTCTTGCCTTGCTTTTTTCCTCTTAAATAAAACGGCAAATCAAGACCTTGTATATACCGCATCGCTTCTTTTTTCAATGAAAAATTCCTAGTACATGCATTTACCTTATAGAAAAAACTAATAATTTTATCTGATTTAAATTTTGACAACTCTCTTATTATCTCTAAACGTTCATGTAAATCATGGGTTTTAAAATATTCCCGGATAAATGCTTCTGCAAAAACAGGTTCTATTTCCTGAATATAATGCAAATTCCTCTCAACTTTCTCTTGTCGCTTTTCTAGCTTTCGCAAATTTTTTTCATGAATATCATATTTTTTCTTCTCAACTTGATTTATATCCATCGAATCTTCACTTGATATATTTCTTAATTCTTTTCTACAAAATTTAGATGCATTTAAAACAAATTTGCACGGATTATCAAATTTCTGTCCAATATTGTTCCAATATCTATATTGCTTATCTAAATCATCCCAGATGTTTGGATATAACCATTTAAAAGTCTCTACAAAATATTCATCTGTAAATCCCCTTGGCATAATCTCACCAACTACGTGTATTGGTTTTCTTATCTTTTTTCCGTAATCACAACATGTCTTGTTGCACTTTCTTTTCATCTTTCCCATTGTTGAGCCATGTCTTTAAAATTTCTATTACCCTATTATCTAATCATACTGATTTTACAATCTTATACAAAGCTGTTTGTTCTTTATATCTAAATGCCATATCCATGTCTAATTGTGAGTATTTTAAAAAATCTTCCCATGTAACTACATATGTATATCCATTGTCAATATTATCCCGTAAAATCGGAAAAAGCTTGCTTTTGTCATAATATCCATATGAGCCACTTTTATCCGGAAGAATAACAGCAAGCAAAGCATTTCTATGACTTGTTCGATTATTTCTTGTAGTTTCTCTAACAGAAAAACTAATCTCCCATGGAATCCATTGAGAACGTTGCCACTTATTTACTTCCTTCATATTTGGTGATATTAAAACAATTGTAATTGTACTATCATAAATTTTACTCTTTAAATGCTCCCAGATAGCCGTTTCACTCCAAGAAGAAATGTCTTCATCACTTTTTTCTCCTTTATACACATCATCACCAGATAAAATCTTATTTTTAATATAATCCACATAATCGCATGGCCAAGTTGGTTGCATTACTCCTGATATTGCCTTAACATTCGAATCTTTATATTTATAAGAAACAAAAACTTTTCTTCCCAAATCAAGCACCTTTCCTTTCCTAAATCAAGAAATTACTTTGTCATTAATTCATAGAAATCTCTTACAATCTGCATATATTTAATTTATTCCATCTATTCTATTAAAATATTACTACCTTGGTCCCATGAATCTATCACCATTCAGATGTATCATATGCTCCGGCATTTCAGCAATCCAAACCTCTGTTTCCCACGCAAGCCCCTCTGCGAACCGCTTATATGTCTTAAAATCCAGAAATGCTGTTATAAATATTTTTCCTGCCGTAACATCTTTTGTCATCTCTGTGATTTCCAATATACGTTTCGGATCCATCGGTCCTACGGATGTTACCGACTCAACAAAATAAATCCAATTCTTGTCCTTACGATATAGCACTACATCTGGCATCTTATCATGTAGCGTAATTTCAAATCCCAGTTCTTTTAATTTTTCTACATTCTTTACCAGATCTTTTTCTATTGTATCGCCAACGTACAAGCACTCCGAATTTGGTGCAAATCTTGGTGCAAATTCCTCGATAATGGCTTTTTGCAACTCATTATGCTTACCTGCTGAAAATTTAAAGTTCTCACCATTTATATTTACCGGCATCATTGTCATCTTCTTTTTGGAAGCGTACAAATC
>OLNR01001056.1_pt1 | contig 17618 bp, 20 predicted proteins | sample 1672231 | NCBI WGS metagenome assembly OLNR01 (sample SAMEA3136662, study PRJEB25190) | human gut metagenome
AAAGTAGCGGGCACTTTTCTGGTTCTCTTTTGGTGCGCAAAAGAGAACTTAGCCCAGCGTAAAAGCGCTCTAACCCCGCGCACCGGCGCGCGATGCCGTCAATCCGTAACGACCATCATCTCAGCGTTCTCCTCAATGGAGTAATTTGCAAAATACCCCTCTTCCAGCGGGATCCACCGCTCCACAAAATTCGAATACCGCTCCCCCTCCCGTCTGCGGAGCCGCCGGGCCTGCTCATCGGGAGAGCAGGTGACGAATATTCTTATATCATAATAGGGTGCAAGGCTGGGGTGATGGCTGTAGCTTCCCTCCACGATGACCAGCGGCGCAGGGCCGAGGGGACGCGGCGGCAGATAGGCACCTTCGCGGCAGGAGTAGGCCTGATAGGAGAATGCCTGCCCTGCCCGGGCGGGAGCGACGACCTCATCCCGCAGGCGCTGGATGTCCATGTTGGCGCAGGGGATCTTCTCCCAGCCCGTGACGCGCCGGGATGGCGGGAGATAGAAGTCATCGGTGTGGACGGTGATGCTTTGAGGAAAACGCTCTGCCAGCTGTTCGGCCAGCGTCGTTTTGCCGCTGCCGCAGCGGCCATCCAGTGCGACGAGGACGGCAGACTGTCGGGCCAGACGGTCGGCGATGGCCGAGGCCAGCTCTTCGGGTGAGATAAGATGCATGGGGATACCATTCCTTTTTATCGCAAGTCAAGAAATTAGTGCAACATCCAAACGGCATAGTTGCGATATGCAATCCAACGCTGTTGCTGCATTAAAAAGTTGAATTGCTATATCAGCTTTGGCTCAGTATAGCACGACAGAGAAAATGGAGCAAATATTTTTGCAAAAAGGTGTTGACACAGAGCCGGACCTATGGTAAGATAATGCCACGTTAGAAATAACTAACCGAGAAGCGGAAGAAGCTCGAGAGGGGCAGGCTGCCGCATTCTTTTTGAAATTTTAGTTAGTTTTTTCTAACCATATCTCCTGCATAAGCACCACACGGCAGGAGACAATAGTGGAAAACGGGCAGGGAGGCCGAAGACATGGAACGCAACTTTGAGACCGTCATGATCGAACAGTGCGCCCCGGTGCTGGCCGGCTTAAAGCCTGCGGGACTTTTCCGCTACGAGACGAGCGACTGCGCCGACCTTGCCCGCCGTGTCCGCAGCTGGAACGAACAGCTGGGCGAAAAGGGCCTCTGCGTCCGCGTCCTCAAGGGCTGTGTGCAGAACCACCGGTATCTGGTGTATGTCTACCGCGAGAGCAAGCTCCGCGCTGTGCTGACCCAGCCGCAGGTGCGGGATTTCCTGTGCAGGGAAGGCTACACTCTGCCTCAGCAGGTGGACGACTACGCGCCGCTTTTGCGGCAGCTGTCCCGCCGGCTCTGCTGCGAGGCCGATTTTCCCCATGAAATCGGCGTATTTCTGGGCTATCCGCTTTACGATGTGGTGGGTTTTATCGAAAATGCGGGCCGCAACTTCACCTGCTGCGGCTGCTGGAAAGCCTATGGTGACCCCAGTGCTGCCCAGCGGCATTTTGCTCAGCTGAACAAGTGTACTGCAGTATATCTCCGTCTGTTCCGCAGCGGAACGCCCATCCAGCGTCTGGCTGTCGCAGCCTGACGCTCCTGAATTTTGACATTCTCTTCCAAATACTCTCTTTTTATCCTGGCGCCCGCCAGAGCGAAACCACGCACTGGCGGGAAGAATCCTCCTTTTGACACGCGGCCGCTCGTTGCAGAATACCCCCTGCACCGGGCGGCTGTGTCATTTGCAGGGAGTGTAAAAGAGAAAAATCGTAAATATGTGCAAACAAAGTTAGCATATAGAAACTGTAAAAATCTTCTTGAAATAAGGGAAGAAAATTTGTTTGTTCATACAAACTAACTTTTTTGAGCCGGAAAATGGTTGACAATGCGGGTTAGTAAGTATAAACTATCCATGCTGATAGTTGCGACTGACTAACTGCCGTAGCTTTTCGGAGGGGGACGCGGGCATGAGCGAGCGCGTTGCGGCGTCTGGCTGGTGCGACCATCCCCGAGGACGAAAAAAAAGCGAACCGAAAAGCTCCCCGCAGAATGGGGAGCACGAATGGGAGTGGAACAATTATGATGCCTTTGACTATGGCAAAAGCAGGCGATACCGTCACCATCCAGAAGATCACCGGCAAGGATGAAGTGCGTCTGCATCTGGCAGAGCTTGGTTTCGTGGTGGGCAGTCAGGTGACTGTCGTCAATGAGATCGCAGGCAACCTCATCGTTCAGGTCAAGGAGAGCCGTCTGGCCCTCGACAAGACGATGGCAAACCGCATTATGGTTGGCTGAGCAGCGGCAAAACGCTGTTTGGGAGACGCTCCGAAACTGGATAGTCTCTGAATAGAAAGACAAGTAGAGGAGGATTTTTTATGAAGACTCTGAAAGACGTTAAGGTCGGCGAGACTGCCACCGTGGCGCGCCTGCACGGCGAAGGCCCGGTCAAGCGCCGCATCATGGACATGGGCATCACCAAGGGTGTGGAGATCTACGTCCGCAAGGTCGCCCCTCTGGGCGACCCGATGGAGCTGACTGTGCGCAACTACGAACTGAGCGTGCGCAAGGCCGACGCCGAAATGATCGAAGTCGTTTGATCGTAACGAGAGAAAAGGAGTTGCAATGAGCATTAAAATTGCACTGGCCGGCAACCCGAACTGTGGTAAGACTACCCTGTTCAACAATCTGACCGGCTCTAATCAGTACGTCGGCAACTGGCCCGGCGTTACCGTCGAGAAGAAGGAAGGCAAGCTGAAGGGCGAGAAGGATGTCATCATCCAGGACCTGCCCGGTATCTACTCCCTGTCTCCGTACACTCTGGAAGAAGTCGTCTCCCGTACTTATCTGGTCAAGGAGAAGCCCGATGCCATCCTGAACATCATTGATGGCACCAACATCGAGCGTAACCTGTACCTGACCACTCAGCTCATCGAGCTGGGCATCCCCGTGGTCATGGCTGTCAACATGATCGACCTCGTCCGCAAGAACGGCGATAAGATCGACCTGAAGAAGCTGAGCGCCGAGCTGGGCTGTCAGGCTGTTGAGATCAGCGCACTGAAGGGCGAAGGCACCGAGGCTGCTGCAAGGGCTGCTATGGCTGCTGCAAAGGCTGGCAAGGGCGGCGAGCTGCCCCACGTCTTCACCGGCAGCGTTGAGCACGCCATCGCTCACATCGAGGAGTCCATCCAGGGCAAAGTCGATGACCGCTTCCTGCGCTGGTACGCTGTCAAGCTGTTCGAGCGCGATGACAAGGTCATGGATGAGCTGAAGCTCTCCTCCGACCTGATCGCTCATATCGACCAGCACATCAAGGACTGCGAGGCTGAGATGGACGATGACGCCGAGAGCATCATCACCAACCAGCGTTACGCATACATCAACGGTGTCGTCGATAAGGCTGTCAAGAAGAAGGCCCGCGTCGAGCACCTGACCGTTTCCGATAAGGTCGATCAGATCGTCACCAACCGTATTCTGGCTCTGCCCATCTTCGCAGTCATCATGTACCTGATGTACTCCCTGTCTGTGGGTACTTCCATCGCCGATGGCGGCCTGGCCATCGGCACCTTCGCTACCGACTGGACCAACGACGTCCTGTTCGGCGAGATCGTCCCCAATGCTCTGGGTGGCTTCCTGGAGAGCATCGGCGTGGCAGGCTGGCTGTACGGCCTGATCATGGACGGCATCGTCGCCGGTGTCGGCGCGGTCCTGGGCTTCGTTCCCCAGATGCTGGTCCTGTTCTTCCTGCTGTCCATTCTGGAGGACATCGGCTATATGTCCCGTGTCGCCTTCATCATGGACCGTATCTTCCGTAAGTTCGGCCTGTCCGGCAAGAGCTTCATTCCCGTGCTGGTCGGCACTGGCTGCGGCGTCCCGGGCGTCATGGCTTCTCGTACCATCGAGAACGAGCGCGACCGCCGTATGACCATCATGACCACCTGCTTCATCCCCTGCGGCGCTAAGATGCCCATCATCGGCCTGATCGCAGGTGCAGTATTCGGCGGTTCTTCTCTGGTGGCTGTCTCCGCTTACTTCATCGGCATGGCTGCCATCATCTGCTCTGGTATCATCCTGAAGAAGACCAAGCTCTTCGCAGGTGACCCCGCTCCCTTTGTTATGGAGCTGCCCGCATACCACATCCCCGCCTGGGGCAATGTCTTCCGTGCTACCTGGGAGCGCGGCTGGTCCTTTATCAAGCGTGCAGGCTCCGTCATTCTGGCTGCTACCGTCGTCCTGTGGTTCCTGCAGGGCTTCGGCTTCGAGAACGGCGTCTTCGGCATGGTGGAGGATCAGGACAACTCCGTCCTGGCTGCTATCGCTACCAAAGTCGCTTGGATCTTCGCTCCTCTGGGCTTCGGCAACTGGAAGGCTACCGTCGCTTCTGTCTCCGGCCTGATCGCAAAGGAGAACGTCGTTGGCACCTTCGGTGTCCTGTACCACTTCGGCGGCGAGGAGCTGTCTGAGAACGGTGATGAGATCTGGAGCCTCGTTGCTGCTGATTACACCGCTCTGAGCGCTTATGCATTCATGATCTTCAACCTGCTGTGCGCTCCCTGCTTCGCTGCCATGGGCGCTATCAAGCGTGAGATGAACAACGGCAAGTGGACCGCCATCGCCATCGGCTATATGTGCGCACTGGCTTACTGCTCCGCTCTGGTCGTGTACCAGCTGGGCGGCCTCATCACCGGCGAGCTGAGCTTCAACTTCTTCACCATCGTGGCTGCTGTCATCCTGGTGGCCTTCATCTACCTGATGGTCCGTCCCAACAAGTATGTGAACGACAACGAGGTCAAGATCGACGTTTCCAAGATCAAGTAAAAAACTTCTCAAAACGCGCTGAAAGGAGTGCATTGTTATGATGGAGTTTCTGGCTGCTAATTTCAATCTGCCGACGATCATCGTCGGAGCCATCGTGTTTGGCGGTGTAGGCTGGATCACCTGGCACTCTCATAAGCATGGCGGCTGCAGTGGATGCAGCGGCGGCTGTGACAGCGGTTGCAGTGGAAACTGCAGCAGCTGCGGCGGCGACTGCCACTGAGCGATCGCGTAGGAGAAGGGGGCGCGGGTCAAGGCTTTGGCCCGCGCCCCTTTTGTAAACCAAGAGTTCGTGTGATATAACGAAAAGAGAGTGATACGAGATGGAACTGACGTCCGCACACCTGCGCTACCTGCTGGCCATCTATGAGGTCTCGCAGACCCATCTTGACATCAGCTCCCGCAGCATCGCCGAGAAGCTGGGCGTGACCAAACCCTCGGTGGTGCGGGTGCTGAACCTGCTGATGGAGCGGGGGATGATCGTCAAGGAGTATTACGGCAAGATCTACCTCACTGACCGGGGCATCTTCGTGGCCCGGGAGGTCAAAAAGCAGCTGGACGAAGTGCTCGCGCACTTCCCACCGGTGGAGGAAGCGCTGACCGATGAGGAGCGGTTCACCGCCGCCCTCGCCCTGACGGCGGCCCTGCCGGAACGGGTGTTCACCGGCCGGTACGACCAGCTGATGGGCGAAGAGGAAGCGCCTCCTGCCGCAGGCTGATGACTTGAAAGGCAAAAGAACCGGACTCCGCGGAGTCCGGTTCTTTTCGTATGCGGGTCCTCAGACCAGATAGCCCTCGAAGCAGTGGAGGTCTTCGGTCTTGACGATGCCTTCGAGGTAGAGGCCGTCTTCGCGGTACTCCTCGAGCTGGACGCTGCCGCGCTCCCGCATGGGGGCGGCGAGGCCCAGCTTATCGTAGGGCAGGAGAATGCGGATGGTGTGGACGCGGTCGCTGAGGGTCTCGTCCAGCTTGGCCAGCAGCTTGTCGAGGCCGTAGCCGGTCTTGGCGCTGGTGAGCAGGATGTCGGGGTCGAAGCTCAGCGCGCCGGGCTTGTCGCACTTGTTGTAGACGGTCAGGCGGGGGATGTCGGCGCAGTCGAGGCCGTCCAACACTTCGTCGGTGACGGCCAGCTGCTCCTCCCGCTGCTCATCGCCGGCGTCGGCCACCCGCACGATGACGTCCGACCATGCGGCCTCTTCCAGCGTGGATTTGAATGCTTCCACCAGATTGTGGGGCAGACGGGAGACGAAGCCGACGGTGTCCACCAGCAGCACGGCCATGCCGCTGGGCAGGACCAGCTTCCGGCTGGTGGGGTCGAGGGTGGCAAAGAGCATATCGGCCTCGGCGACGCTGGGGCCGCAGAGGGCATTCATCAGGCTGGATTTGCCCACGTTGGTGTAGCCCACGAGGCTGACCACCGGCATTCCGGTCTTGGCGCGGGCTTTCCGGCTCTCGCCCCGGCGCTTTTCCATCTCGGCCAGTTTCTCAGCCAGTGCGTCGATGCGGGCGTGGACGTGGCGGCGGTCAAGCTCGAGCTTCGTTTCACCGGCACCACGGCGGGCGCCGCCGCCGCCGCCGCCGCCGCCGCCCTGACGGCTCAGGCTTTCGCCCATGCCCTGCAGGCGGGGCAGACGGTAGCGCAGAAGCGCCAGCTCGGTCTGCAGCTTGCCTTCGTTGGTCACGGCACGGCTGCGGAAGATCTCGAGGATGAGCATGGTGCGGTCGATGACCTCGAGGCCGCCGAGGGCCGTGGAGATGTTGCGGATCTGGCTGCCGGTCAGCTCACCGTCGAAGACGGCGCACTCGGCCCCCAGCTCTGCTGCGGCCGCAGCGGCTTCTTCCAGCTTGCCGCTGCCCAGCACGATGCCGGTCTCAGGGGTCTGGCGCTTCTGGGTGACTTCGGCCACGGCCTCCATGTGGTTGGCCTCACACAGCGCAGCCAGCTCGGCAAGGCTGCGCTCGCAGTCCCACAGGCCCTGGTCGAGGGCGAGAAGGATGACCTTCGTCGGGGGAGTTTCGACTAAAATATCGTAAAGTTCGCTCAAAATGATTCCTTTCTGTTAGTGGAGCCAACCTCTCAGTCTCGCTATCGCTCGACAGCTCCCCTACCAAGGGGAGCCTCTGGCGAAGAGAAAAAGCTCTACGAAATGCCAAGGCCTCCCCTCAATAGGGGAGGTGGCAGCGCGTCAGCGCTGACGGAGAGGTTGTTCCTTATAGTGTTCTCGCGTCAGGGCATAGCACTTGCAGGGTATCGCTGTACCGTCGAATTTATGGTAGACGGCCTCGTGGTCGTAGACAAAGCCTGCTTTCATCATGACTTTGCCGCTGGCGGGGTTCTCCACGGCGTGGGAGCAGGCAAGCCAATTACTGTCTGTATTCTTGAACCAGTATTCTACCAGAGCTTTCAGGGCCTCGGTGGTGCAGCCTTTGCCCCACCATGCTCTGCCGATGCAGTAGCCCGGCTCCCAGATGCCCTCGGAGAGGTCGAATTCCGGCCATTCATTTCGCTGTGCCGGTTCTCCCAGCAGGCTGTTGTAGATGCTGATGGAGCCGAACACCTGTCCGGTGGCCTTTTCCACGATGGCCCACTGGTAGTAGTCCTCGTTGGGATAGAGCAGCGCCCATGCGCTCAGAAGCTCCTGCGTCTCGGCCACATCCTTGTGCGGCGTCCAGCGCAGCCAGCGGGTGACTTCCGGGTCGTTGGCCCAGTTCGAGTACATCATCGGGGCATCCGACGGCATAAGGCGGCGCAGAAGCAGCCGCGGCGTTTCGATTTCCTGTGTGCCGGTGTGGCGCATGATACATTCCTCCCAACCATTGTAAATATGCATAGAATAGCACAAAACCGGCTTCGGCGCAAGCAAAATGGGCTGCTTCGGGGCAAAAATGCTTGACAAGTGCGCAAACTTCATTAAACTGAAGATGACTGCATAAAAATTCTCCCCGGCAAAGGGCCGGGGAGAATGCTCACGTTGGAAGAACATCCGCCCGCAGGATAGCCTGCCAGTCGCTGTGACCATACAGGAAGCGGAGGATGTGGACGGTCTGGGTGGAAGAGTCGACTTTATAAAATGCAAGATAGTTTTGAACTGGAATGAGCCGGATTCCCAAAGAGGAAAGAAATGGGTCATTCACAAGTGAAAAACGCTGTGGGAAGGTGTCGAGAGAGCGGAATTTCTTCCATGCGAGGGCAACTAACTTGTCGGCAGCAGAGGGATTTTTCAAGGTCAGGTCGATATAGTCGAAGGCATCTGCAAGGTCACGCTGAGCAGAAGCGGCAACATCGATAACGTAGTTCATCGAAGACTCCTTCTGTTTTGCAGCTCCTGCATGAACTCATCCAGCGGGCGCGTTCTTCCCGCCGCCACGTCATCCAGACCTTCCTGCAATTTCGCATACAAATCGAACCGGGCGGTCAGGGCTTCGTAGGTCTCGATGCTCATCACGGCAAGGTCGCCTTTGCCATTTTTGGTGATGAACACCGGCTCGGCGTAGTCGTGGCAGAAGGTGGAGATCTCATTGTAGTTGTTGCGCAGGTCTGCGCTGGAACGAATCTTGGGCATCCAAAAGCACCTCACTTTCATACAAAAATTATACCTGAATTTCTTTATAAAATCAAGGAAAATAAAAAAGGAGAACCTTTCTATGACGGACATCCGAGAGTATCTTGCCCGCAAGCCGCTTTTGTTCGACGGCGGCATGGGCACCTATTATAAAGCGGCACCGGGCGCGGACTGCGAAATGGCCAACCTCACCGACCCCGAGGGCGTGAAGAAGGTCCATGTGGAATATCTGGCCGCAGGCGCACAGGCCATCAAGACCAACACCTTCGGTCTGCCCCGGATGGCGGCGGCCCAGATGCCGGGCTGGGAAGAGCTGGCCGAGGCGGGCTGGAAGCTGGCCTGTGATGCCGCTGCGGAGAAGGATGCCGCCGTCTTTGCTGACCTTGGCCCGGCCCCGGACACCGAGGCTGCCCCGGCCAGCAGCGCTTACGGCCTTGTGGCGCAGCAGTTCGCCACACTGGGTGCAAAGAACTTTCTGTTCGAGACGCTCAGCTCCGATGTGGGCATTGTGGAGGCCGTAAAGGCACTGCGTGTGGCCGTGCCGGACGCCTTTGTCATGGTGTCCTTCGCGGTGCTGCCGGACGGCTACACCCGCGAGGGTCTGCTGTTCCGCGACCTGCTGCGCCGGATGGAGCAGAGCGGCGTGGTGGACGCCGTGGGCCTGAACTGCGTCTCGGCCCCCGGCGCGATGAAGAAACTGGTGCAGAGCCTTGGCGAGACGCTGCTGCCCCTGTCGGTAATGCCCAACGCGGGCTATCCGGTGGTCACCCGGGCGCGGGTGCTGTATCAGGGCAAGCCCGCGTATTTTGCCCGGGAGATGGGGCAGATCGCCGCTGCGGGCGTCCGTATTTTGGGCGGCTGCTGCGGTACGACGCCCGCCCACATCGCGGCCCTGCGTGCAGAGCTGGATGCCCTGCCCCAGCAGACCAAAGCCGCTCCGGCAGCGAAACTTTCCACCGGGACTGCACCGGCGGTGGAAAAAGATGATGCCTTCCTGCGGAAACTGAACGCAGGTGAGAAGGTCATCGCCATTGAACTGGATTCGCCCCGGGTGGCCGACCTGAGCGGCTATCTGGACGGCGCACGGCGGCTGCAGGCCGCAGGCGCTGACCTGCTGACCATCGCCGACTGCCCCATCGCACAGGCCCGGATGGATTCCTCCCTCGTGGCCTGCCGGGTACACCGGGAACTGGGAATGTGTGCTCTGCCCCACATGACCTGCCGCGACCGCAACCTCAACGCCACCAAGGCCCTTCTGCTGGGCCTTTACGCCGAGGGCGTGCGGGAGGTGCTGGCCATCACCGGCGACCCCATCCCCACCGCGGAGCGGGACGAGGTGAAAAACGTGTACCAGTTCAACTCCCGCAAGCTGGCCCAGTACATCGTCTCGCTGGCCGGGGAGGGCCGGGAGATGCCCTCGGCCATGACCGTCTTTGGTGCGCTGAATCTCAACGCCCGGAACTTTGACGTGGAGCTGCGCCGGGCTGTGGAAAAGCTGGAAAATGGGATGTCGGGCTTCCTGACCCAGCCGGTGCTGTCGGCACAGGCGGTGGAGAATCTCCGCAAGGCCCGCCAGACACTGGGCGAACGAGCTAAAATTCTGGCCGGCATCATGCCCGTGGTCAGCCAGCGGAACGCCATCTTCATGGAGAACGAGATCAACGGCATCCATGTGGAGGAGGACATCATCCAGCGCTTCGCGGGCCTCGACCGGGAGCAGGGCGAGGCGCTGGGCCTTGAGGTGTCGATGCAGATGGCCCGGGAGGCTCTGCCCTACGCCGACGGCTTCTATCTCATGACCCCCTTCAACCGTGTGGCCCTGATGGAGCGGCTCATTGCCCGGCTGAAAACGGAGCTTCTGGACGCGGAAGGCTGAAATACAGATAAATCGTTGAAAGCGCAGCAATGAGATGATATTATAATAAAGAACAATGGATGGAAAAATCTCGGCCTTCTGTGTGCCATGACGATGCAGCAGGCCAGGCCCGAAAAGAAAGGGGCATAAGGAAAAATGCAGACACGGTATACCCTTATCAATATGGTCGTCGCGGCGCTGGCCGCTGTGTCCTACGGATGGGTGAGCTTCTGCCCGGCGAAGAACATCGGCTGGTTTCTGCTGGACGGTGTGCTGTATACGCTGCTGTTCGGGGCTGTCATGGTGGTGCTCCACCGGAACGCGCCGGAATTCAATCGGCTCAAGGGCCGTGTCACGGCTGTCCTGAAAAGGAGGAAAAGCTGAATGGCCGGGCGGGACAGCCGCGTCCGGCCCATCCGGCAGAAGAACGGCGGTCTGAGCGCGGCCCGTACGCTGAACGGCAGCTGTGAAAATTTTGTTCCGGACAAAAAGAGATTGACAAAACGCACAAAAAACGCTATATTCTTTTTATAAATGCAAGGAAAAAGAGTGTGCGTCGTTTTCGCCATCCAGAGAGCCGGGGGCTGCTGAAAACCCGGTATGGCGGTGCGGCGTGCTGTCGCTTTTGAGCAGAGGCGGGGAAACAGGAGTAGTCGCCTCCGGGTCTGCCCCACGTTATCGGGGCATCAAGGGGCATACGGCAGAAAGCCGTGTGCAATTTGGGTGGTACCGCGGTTATATTACAGCCGTCCCATGGAACGCTCCGTGGGGCGGCTTTTTTCGTCCCACACAAGAAGCCGTTTTCATAAGCATTGCACACCGTCTGAACGGCCTTTTTGCCCACATACTGCGTTGATTTCCCTTGCAATCCGCCCAGGATTGCTGCGGAAAATCGCCTTGTCTGCGGACAAAAATTCTCGTCATCCGGCGCGCCCTGCTTACGAAAACAACTTCTATTTATTCATCTGGGAGGATACTATGAAAGAACTCGCAAAACAGTATGATCCGAGCCAGGTGGAAGACCGCATCTACCAGTTCTGGCTGGATGGCGGCTACTTCCACACCAAGGCCGACCCCGACAAGAAGCCCTACACCATCGTGATGCCCCCTCCGAACGTCACCGGTCAGCTCCACATGGGCCACGCCGTGGACAACACCATGCAGGATATCCTCATCCGCACCAAGCGGATGCAGGGCTATGCCGCCCTGTGGGTGCCTGGCACGGACCACGCTTCCATCGCTACGGAGGCCAAGGTCGTGGAGGCCATGCGTGCTGAGGGCCTGACCAAGGAAATGGTGGGCCGCGACGGCTTCCTGGAGCGCGCCTGGGCCTGGAAGACCAAGTACGGCAACCGCATCGTCAGCCAGCTCAAGAAGCTGGGCAGCAGCTGCGACTGGGAGCGTGAGCGCTTCACCATGGACGAGGGCTGCTCTGAGGCTGTCAAGGAAGTCTTTGTCCGCCTGTACGACAAGGGCCTCATCTACCGCGGCAACCGCATGGTCAACTGGTGCCCCCACTGCAACACCTCCATTTCTGATGCCGAGGTGGAGTACGAGGAAAAGGACGGCAGCTTCTGGCACCTGCTGTACCCGGTCAAGGAGACCGGCGAGATGCTGGAGCTGGCTACTACCCGTCCCGAGACCATGCTGGGCGATACCGCTGTTGCCATCAACGGCGATGACCCCCGCTATGCCCATCTGCACGGCTGCCATGTGGTGCTGCCCCTGCTGAACAAGGAGATCCCCATCGTCTGCGACGAGCACGCCGACATGACCAAGGGTACCGGCGTCGTGAAGATCACCCCGGCCCACGACCCCAACGACTTTGAGGTCGGCCTGCGCCATGACCTGCCCATCGTCCGCGTCTTTACCTACGACGGCCACATGACCGGCGCTGCCGACAAGGCTGCTGCCGATGCTCTGTTTGCTGCAGGCAAGAACACCGTCAACGAGCCTCATGTGCTGGACTGCGGCAAGTATGCCGGCATGACCACCCTCGAGGCCCGCAAGGCCATCCTCGCTGACCTGAAGGAGGGCGGCTTCCTGAAGGAGATCGAGCCTCTGAAGCACGAAGTCGGCACCTGCTACCGCTGCCACTCCACCATCGAGCCCATGGTGTCCAAGCAGTGGTTCGTCAAGATGGAGCCTCTGGCCAAACCCGCCATCGAGAGCGTGGAGAAGGGCGACATCAAGTTCGTGCCGGAGCGCTTCACCAAGAACTATATGAACTGGATGAAGAACACCCGCGACTGGTGCATCAGCCGCCAGCTGTGGTGGGGCCACCAGATCCCGGCCTGGTACTGCGACGACTGCGGCGAGACTGTGGTCGCTAAGAGCGCACCCTGCACCTGCCCCAAGTGCGGCGGCACCAGACTCACCCAGGACCCCGATACCCTCGACACCTGGTTCTCTTCCGCTCTGTGGCCCTTCAGCACTCTGGGCTGGCCCAATGAGGAGAGCGAAGACCTCAAGTATTTCTATCCCACCAACACCCTCGTCACCGGCTACGACATCATCGGCTTCTGGGTCAGCCGCATGATCTTCTCCGGTCTGGCTTACACCGGCAAGGCTCCCTTCGACACCGTCTGCATCCACGGCATCGTCCGCGACAGCCAGGGCCGCAAGATGTCCAAGAGCCTCGGCAACGGCATCGACCCGCTGGAAGTCATCGCCCAGTATGGCGCTGACGCCCTGCGCTTTATGCTGGTGGACGGCTCTACCCCGGGCAATGACATGCGCTACAGCGAGAAGAAGGTGGAGGCTGCCCGCAACTTTGCAAACAAGCTGTGGAACGCTACCCGCTTCGTGCTGATGAACCTGCCCGAGGACTTCCAGCCCGGCCTGCCCAGCGAGGATAAGCTGGACATGAGCGATAAGTGGGTGCTGACCAAGCTGAATCAGGTGGCCGGCGCCATGAGCGACAACCTCGACCACTACGAGATGGGTCTGGCCGCTGCCAAGATCAACAGCTTCATCTGGGACGTCTACTGCGACTGGTTCATCGAAATCGCAAAGCCCCGCCTGAACTCCGGCGACGCCGAGCAGGCCGACACTGCCCGCCGCGTGCTGGTGTATGTGCTGGACAAGGCCCTCAAGCTGCTGCACCCCTTCATGCCCTTCATCACCGAGGAGCTGTATCAGGCTCTGCCCGGCTCTGCCGAGACCATCATGACCCAGAGCTGGCCCACCTTCGATGAAGCTCACAACTGGGCCGACGAAGAGGAAGCTTTCGAGAAGGTGATGGACTACATCAAGGCTGTGCGTACCATGCGCACCGAGATGAATGTCCACCCCGCCAAGAAGACCAGCATGATCATCGAGACGGCTGACCCGGCTCCCTTCCAGAACGCCGAGGTCTATCTGGCAAAGTTCGCCTTCGCCACCGATGTGACCTTCACCGAAAAGTATGAGGGCAGCACCGACGGCATGGTGCAGGTGTCTACCCACGCCGCCCGCGGCTTCATTCCCATGATGGAGCTCATCGACCGCGACAAGGAGCTGGCCCGTCTGAACAAGGAAAAGGCCAAGGCCGAGAAGGAACTGGCCATGTTCGAGAACCAGCTCAACAACCCCAAGTTCGTCGAGCGCGCTCCCGCCGCTCTGGTGGAGGACATCCGCAATAAGCACGCCAAGAGCCAGGACAAGCTTGCCAACATTGAGCAGAGCATCAAGGCCCTGGGCTGATGCGGGAAACGGGTCCTGATATGCAAAAAACTTCTCCCTGGCTCATTGCGGCACGAGTCATCTTTACCTTTGCGCTTATCGCCTGCATCGTATTCATCTTCTCCAACTCCATGCAGATCGGTGACGTCTCGGAAACGGCAAGCGGACGAGTATTGCTCCTGATGAAAAAGGTGTTCACCCGTCTGGGAATGCCCGGCGCGGCGAACCATCTGACAGACCACATCGTGCGCAAGCTGGCACATTTCTGCGAGTATGCGCTGGAAGGCTTCCTGCTCACTCTCTGCCTGCGGGTCTATACCCGGCACTTTTTCGTTCACATCTCGTGGCCGATCCTGGGCGGTCTGCTCACGGCTCTGACGGACGAGACCATCCAGATGTTCAGCGATGGCCGGAGCAGCCAGCTCACCGACGTCTGGCTGGATTTTTCGGGCGCGATGGCCGGTATTCTGGTGGGGTTGTTCTGTCTGGCCCTGTGCAGGATGTGCTGGCTGCTCTACAAACATCGAAACGAGGATTGACGCAATGACCATCGAACAGGCAAACGAATATTTTTCTTCTCTGCCCGAGGGCTTTGCCCCGGCGGAGGAGCTGCGCGCTGCCCTGACGGCGGATGTCCAGAAGGTGCAGTTCGTCGGTGTGGCCGGCACGGCGGGCAAGACCGCTGCTGCCGGTCTGCTGGCGGCTATCCTGCGGGAGGCGGCGTTCCACGTCGGCTTCTACCGCGCCGGCTGTGAGCCGCTGTCGGCCCGCATCGCCATCGGCGGCGTGTCGGTGGACCCGGTGCTGCTCTGTCAGGCTGCCGAGGCTCTCAGTGCCGCAAAGCCTCTGCCCCGTGAGGCGGCAGAGCTGGCGGCTGCGGCCCGCTGCTTTGGTGCGGCAGGCTGCAAGCTGGCAGTGGTGGAGCTGCCGGATGCCGGTCTGGCATCGGCCCTGCCCAATATGCCGGTCTGCGCCGTCACGGCCATCGGCCCGGACGGCGTGAGCCGCTCGGTGGAGCGGCTGGCCGCGCTGGCCGCAGGCGTCATGCGGAAGGACGCCGTCTGCGTCACCGCGCCGGAGCAACCGAAGGCTGTTCTGAGTGAGCTGGTGGTGGCGGCGGCTAAGGCCGAGTGTGAGCTCGTCGTCCCCGACGCCGAGGACATCACCTTCCTCGAGGCGGAAAAGTTCACCAGCAAGGTGGACTACGGCGGATACACCGCCCCTCTGGCCTTCCTGGGCCGCCACGCGGCGGGCAATGCCGCCGTCGCGGTCGAGCTGGCATTGGCCCTCTGGCGCAAGGGCTTTGAGATCCCCGATGAGGCCATTCTGGCGGGCCTTGCCGCTGTGGAGAACCGCAGCAGCATCCGCGTCCTGTCCCAGAAGCCCCTCATCATCCTCGACGCCTGCCGTACTCCGCAGCAGGCTGCAGCCCTTCTGCGCGTCCTCAATATGGCCAAAGTGCGCCACATGAGTGCCGTGATCGGCCTGACTGAGGAGGAAGGCGCGGAGTCGTTCCTTGCCGCACTGGAGACCGGACTGACTTCAGAAGAGCAGAAGAAGGACAAGAGCACCATGCCCGGCATGGGCGAGAACCCCTTCGACAAAGTCTTCCTTGTCGCCCCGGCGGGAACGGAAGCGGCGCTGGCAGAGCGCCTGACCGAGAAAGCACGGTATCACTTCGACGCGGTGCTCTGCCCGACGCTGGCCGAGGCCGTGGAGCAGGCGAAAGCCAACAGCCGCCGCGGCCTGCTGGTCTGCGGCAGTGAGGCCATCGCCCTCGAGGCGGAAAAGTTGCTAGAGAACCGCTGAGCGACACCGTTCTCTAAAAAATAACCCGAAAGACCTGTACACTGAAAAGGTGTACAGGTCTTTTCTTTATGCCAGAAAAAAAGGAGATGAGGATATGGCGACAGTGACCTTCAGCGCGGCGGACGATGTGCTCTACGCCTATCTGGCCGGCGAGATCGACCACGACGCGGCGCAGGGGCTTCGCATCCAGCTGGATGACGCCCTGCTCACCCGCAGCCCGCGCATTCTGGTGATGGACCTCGGCGGAGTGGGGTTCATGGATTCGTCGGGCATCGGGCTGATATTGGGGCGGCAGCGCTGCGCCCGGACGCTGGGCGGCAGTCTGCGCATCCAGCACGCGCCGGAACAGCTCCGGCGGGTCTTACAGCTTGCAAGCATCCCCTGCACCGAGCCGGGCGGGGAAGTATCAGGAGGGATATAAATGAAAGCGGAAAACAGTGCAAAGATCCAATTTGATTCGCTCAGTGCAAACGAGGCTTTTGCCCGGGGCGCAGCGGCGGCCTTTCTGGCTCGGTATGACCCCACCGTGCCGCAGCTGGCCGACATCAAGACGGCGGTGTCCGAGGCGGTGACCAACTGCATCGTCCACGCCTACCCGGATGCCATCGGTCCCGTGACCCTGAGCATCGCCGTCTACCCGGAGCGGCTGGTGAAGATAACGGTGACGGATAAGGGCATCGGCATCCCGGACGTCGAAAAGGCCATGGAGCCTCTTTTCACTACCGGCAACCCGGAAGAGCGCTCCGGTCTGGGCTTTGCGGTGATGCAGAGCTTTATGGATAAGGTCAAAGTGTCCTCTCAGCCCGGAAAGGGGACGCGGGTGGTGCTGACCAAGCGTCTGGATGAGCGCTCTACATAATAAAGAGAAAGAGGGCGTCGCAATGGTAACGGACAAGACCCGGCGGAGCGCATTCATCGAGCAGAATCTGGGGCTGGTGCATTCCTGTGCCGGACGGTTCCGGGGGAGAGGTATTGAATACGACGACCTCTACAGCGCCGGCTGTATGGGGCTGGTAAAAGCGTATGACGGCTTTGATGAGTCGCGTGGCGTCTGTTTTTCCACTTACGCTGTGCCGGTCATTCTGGGCGAGATCAAAAAGCTGTTCCGGGACGGCGGCACTGTAAAGGTGAGCCGGTCACTCAAAGAGCTGAGCCTGCGCATCAATGCAGCCCGGGAGCATCACAGCAAGCTTTGCGGAGCAGAGCCTACTCTGTCGCAGCTGGCAGAGGAGCTGGGGGAAAGCGTGGAGAATATCACGCTGGCGATCCAGGCGGCGCAGCCTGCGGTGAGTCTGACGCCGGAGAACCGGGAAGAGGGCGACCGTCAGATGGATATTCCGGTAGAGTCGCCGGAGGAAGAGCTTGCAGATAAGATAGGCTTGGCGGAGGTATTGAAGAGCCTGCCCGAAGAGGACAGGCTTATTATCCAGCTTCGCTTTTATGGGGGCAAGACCCAGAGCGATACGGCAAAACTGCTCCATACCACGCAGGTACAGATCTCACGGCGGGAGCGCAAGATATTAAAGGTGATGCGGGACAGGCTGTTGGACGAATGATGGACAGAGCGGCCAAATCTGAGAGAAAAAACTGGGCAAAAGGACGAACCGCAAAATAATTCAAAAAAAGTGAAAAAAGGACTTGCTTTTTGAGGGGGTCTGTGCTAAAATATATTACTGTCAGGCGGACGTCTGGCACAAACACCTCCGAAAAAGCGACAGGAAAAGTACGAAGGTTGATTGGTTCTCCTAAGAACTTCAAAAAATCTTCAAAAAGTGCTTGACAATCTGGTGCTTCGGTGGTAAAATAAATAAGCTTTCAGCCGCAAGGCTGAGGCGCTTACAGGACCTTGAAAATTGAACAATATCGAAAAACTTGTAACGGAACCTATTTTC